>Ga0163110_10000212_pt1 | contig 26521 bp, 17 predicted proteins | sample CRUFie1St17metaG_FD_108703 | JGI IMG/M metagenome (GOLD analysis project Ga0163110, IMG submission 108703) | Marine microbial communities from the Costa Rica Dome - CRUD Field 142mm St17 metaG | ecosystem: Environmental > Aquatic > Marine > Oceanic > Photic zone | place: Costa Rica: the Eastern...
CTTATTTCGACTTTGCTGGGTCGTATCTTGGAATGGGCCACGGCTGCACCCCGACTCGGTCCGCCCAGGATTGCCAAGCCTCTACCATGGATTTGAGCTTTTCGGGCATTTTAGCGGCAAGATCATTGAGCTCGGTCCGGTCCGCTTCCATATCGTAAAGCTCCCACTTGCGAGCTTGGTTGCCCCGATACATCGAAACGATTTTCCATTTACCGTCTCGGAGGCCGAGGTTGCCATGGTGCTCAAAGCCCAGGGGGGCCTTGCGCTTGAGAGCGCCTCCGGTAAAAGTCGGAATAAGGCTGATTCCCTCCATGGGGTGGATGTCGTTGCCCTCATATTTCTTCGGGTAGGTTGCTCCTGCCGCCTCTACGAAGGTAGGCATCAGGTCAATGAGATGGGAGACATCATGCACGACCTTGCCGTTACTCTTTGAGGGGATTCCCTGAGGCCAGCTGACGATGAATGGAGTTCCGATTCCTCCCTCGTAGGGGTCGTGCTTGTAGCCTCTGAAGGGAGTATTTGACGCATTGGCCCATCCTGGCCCGTAGGCCACAAAGGTGTCTTCTCCGCCGGGCATGGTTTCAGGCCCAGTGCGAACAAACCTTCCGTCACGCGTTTGCATCGGGGGCCAGATCTTGGTCTGCAGCCCGTCTTTTCCAAGGGGCTTGAATTTGAAGCGGTCCTTCTGGTGCGAATTATTCGCCCGGCCGTATCCCTCCGCACAGCCGCCATTGTCCTGCAGATAAATTACCAGAGTGTTCTCAAAGAGCTTTTGCTTCTTCAACTCGTTGACAATCCTGCCGATGCCACGATCCATGATTTCTGTCATGGCGGCATAGGTCTCCATGCAGCGGATATCCCAAGCTTTATGCTTGAACCCCTCCCAATCGAGACCCTTGGACATGGGCCACTTCCTGTCGACGACGCCCATTTCAATCGCCTTCTTGTAGCGAGCTTCGCGGATTGCGGGGTAGCCCTTGTCGTAGACGCCTTTGTATTTTGTGATATCGGCCTCCGGCGCGTGCATGGGCCAGTGAGCGCTGGTGTGGGAGACGTAGAGAAAGAATGGCTTATCCGCTACCTTGCTGTTCCCACAGTGATCGGAGATGAAGGTGATCGCATTGTCGTTGATGGCGTCGGTGTAGTAGAAGGATTCCGGTTGATAATCCGGGTCATTCTCGGGAGTGATGTAGGTGTTACCGCGGCAGAGAGTGGCGGGGTCGTAGAAGCTGCCCGCTCCTGTGATGGTCCCGTAAAAGCGGTCGAAGCCGCGTTGCATGGGCCAGGCTGATATATCTCCATTGGGGCTTTTATGCCGGGTCAGGTGCCACTTTCCGGACATGTAATTCTGGTAACCAGCGCCCTTGAGGGCTTCCGCCAGGGTGACACAGCTCTTGTTGATGGACCCGCGGTAGCCGGGCCAGCCCCGGTCTCCTTCCATCAGGCCCATGCCCGTCTGGTGAGAGTAAAGCCCGCTGATGAGAGCTGCCCTGGTCGGGCAGCAGCGGGAGGTGTTGTAGAACTGGGTATAACGCAAACCGTTACGGGCAAGTTGATCGAGGACGGGAGTATGAATCTCGCTGCCATAGCATCCGATGTCCGAGTAGCCCATGTCGTCGGCCATGATGAGGACGATGTTGGGGCGTTGCGCAGCGATGCTGAGAGCCCACAACCCGGAAGCGAGAAGGAGTAGAAGTGATTTCATGATTTGGATGAGGAGAGTGGCGAGCAGAAAGGCTCGGGGTAGAGTATAATTCTGGAGCGAGATGGCTAGAGGAAGACCACGCAGACGGGATTGGGTATTTCGAGGCGGCCTCCGGCGGGGTCGAGAGCCCCGGTTTCCTGGTTGATGGAAAAGACATGAAGATCACTACTGAACTGGTTTGCCGCAATGATCCACTTGCCCGAAGGGTCCAGGTTGAAGTTACGCGGGGTCCGCCCCCCGGTCTTCTCTATGTCGATCAGGCTCAGTTTTCCGCAGCCCTGATGGATGTGAAAACAGGCGATGCTGTCATGGCCTCGATTAGAGGCGTAGAGAAATTGGCCACTGGGATGCACGAAGATTTCCGCGGTGGATCCTCGTGACCATCCATCAGGGACGGTCGAGATGGTCTGGAATTCCGTGAGCTCTCCGCTGGACTGATTGTAGTGGAAGGCCGTGATCGTGCGGGTGATTTCGTTGAGAACGTAGCCAAACGCAGCCCCCGGATGAAAAGCGAAGTGCCGTGGTCCCGCTCCCGGGCTAACCATGGTTGACCCGCGGCGTTCGCTGAGACGGCCCCCTTTTTCAAGTTCGTAGCGGACGATCTGGTCCATTCCAAGGTCCGAGATGAAGACAAACCGGTTGGCGGGATCAAGGTTGACGGCGTGTGGATGTGGTTCCGCCTGCCTCGGCTTGAGGACACTAGAGCCTTTATGGAGGATTCGATTGAGCGTTTGGCCGAGGGACCCATCCTCTCGGATCTCAATCGTAGTAACGGTAGATCCCGTATAATTTGCAATAATGACGGCATCGCTCTCTGGAGTAAGAACGAGGTGGCAGGGGTGTGCTCCATGGGAGCTGACGGTGTTGAGTTTTTCCAACGCCCCGGTGCTCGGGTCGGTAATGCGGTAGGCGGTCACCGAGCCAGAGGCCTCCCCACTAAAATCGTTGGTCTCATTGACCGCATAGAGGAACTTGCCGTTTGGGTGCAGGGCAAGGAAGGAAGGGCTTGGTGTTTCAGCGGCCAGCCGGAAACCGGAGAGCATGCCGGTTGCATCGTCAAAGCGGCAGGAATAGATCCCCTTGCTCTCACCGTTTGTGTAGGTGCCAAGAAAGACTGTGCGTTTCATTGTTTCAGCAAAGGAAAGGAGTCTCGATTCTGCAAGCGGGAAGCGATGGGAGTGTTGAGCAGGATGGGAGGCCTGCTTTAAGGCCTCGTTGAGCCGTTATCTCCCCGCGCCTTGGTCGCTTCTTTCAGGAGGAAGTCGAGAGCGGGTTTGGCCGCGGGGTCGTCCAGCAGGTTCTTCTGTTCGAACTGGTCTGTTTCGAGGTTGTATAGCTCGGTAGGGTGAAGTTCTCCTTCGAGGGCGAAACGATGGTCTAGGAAAAGTTTCCACTGGCCCCCGATGGGGGAGGCATTGGAGCGAACTGCGACTACCGCCCGCTGCTCTGAGTTCTTTCTGGACGCCTCACTGTGGTCATTCGGGAATATCGGAGGTCTCGGAGGGCAGGCTTCCCCGCGCAGAGCTGCCAGTTGCGATGTGCTGTCTTCCGCGCCAATCTCTCCTTTGGAAAGGTCTGGAAGGGGCTTGCCAAGGATTTGCGCAAACGTGGCAAAAAGGTCGTTGAGAGCAAGCAGTCTGGTAGAGGTTTTTCCTGAGGTTTTGGGCCGCCCGTCCCCCAGCTTCCCGGCTGGCCAGGAGGCAAAGAAGGGAATGCGGTGGCCGCCTTCATAGGTGGATCCCTTGTTGCTACGGAGGGGGCCGGTAGCGGTCTTGGACCTGTTTTCCGCGCCATTGTCACTCGCGAAGATGAAGAGAGTGTTGTCGAGAAGCTTGTGGCCGGGGCGGCGGGGGTCAGGGGCTCTTTGGAGATAGTCGAGAAGAAGCCCGACCTGAACGTCGTTCTCGTGAATAAAGTCCAGACGTGTACTGCCAGTTGGCCTGCCGTCCACATGACGGCTGGCCCCTACAACCTTTCGGCCAGCCAAGGACTTGCAGGGAGTGTGAGGGGTGTGATTTGCGGGGCTGGCAAAGTAGAGGAAAAACGGTTTTTTTGATGTGGTTGCACTCCGGAGGAAATCGAAGGCCTTTGCATGAAGGGTGGGCCCAATCCTTTCCAGGACATAGGATCCATCGAGCTGTTTCCCATTCCCTGTTGCACCCACGATCCGGCGGTTGTGAATCCATCCTGGTCCCCGCTGCTGGTCTGGCCCATTGGGCTGCTTGCCGCTGGGCCCAGAGGTGGGATGACTTCGGGAAATCCCGTAAAAGAAGTCAAAGCCATGGTCGGTTGGCCCATCTGCGAGGGGCTTGGTGAGATCGGCATCCGCCCAGCCCTTGGAGGGGGAGCCGTCCTCGCGGCGGTATCCGATCCCGAGGTGCCATTTTCCCACCATCCCGGTTCGATATCCATTACGACGGAGAAAGGAGGCAATCGTCGGGCGAGGTTTTTCGATCAAGGGGTCACACTGGACTCCAAAGAGAACCCAGTATTTAAGCGAGCTACGCCAGCAATAGCGCCCTGTGAGTAGCGCGTAGCGGGAGGTGCTGCAGCGGCTGTGCGGTGAGTGAGCGTCCATGAACCTTACGCCCATGTTGGCAATACGCTCCATGTTGGGGGTATGGAGCTGCCGGTCATCTTTATTGCCGGTCCAGTCCTGATAGACGGAGGTGTCCCCCATTCCCATGTCGTCTGCCAGAAAAACAATGATATTGGGGTCGGTGGCACGTCCTGTTCCGCTGGAGAAAAAGAGCAAGAGGCCTGTAGCAAGTGCGGGGAACAGGAATAGTGGCATGAGCGGAAAAGGTTGGATGGAGGGAATGGAACTTGCAAGTCGGGAGGTAAGCGCTCGTATGGTTCCAGCACGGCATGCGCACTATTGCAATTGGGGACATACATGGATGCAGCTCATCCCTTTGTGGGCTGATCGACTACGCTGGGATTAACGAAGAAGATACGGTTGTCACCCTGGGGGACTATGTTGACCGAGGTCCAGATACCAAGGGGGTCATCGATACGATTCTGGACCTCCGTGAGCGAACCCGGGTCGTAAGCCTGATGGGCAATCATGAGATTATGATGCTTGAGGCAAGGGACTCAGCCCCTGCTCTGGCCCGCTGGATGGGAGAAGGAGTCGGGGGGAATTCCACCATTGCATCCTACGAGGGCGAGAGTCTTCAGTCGATTCCCGCCCAGCATTGGGAATTTATTGAGGGGGGCCTTCCGTTCCATGAATCGGAGTCGCACTTTTTCGTTCATGCCAATGCGGCTTCCCACCTTGCGCTGAAGGACCAGGATCCCTTCATGCTTTTCTGGGAGAAGTTCAGAAAAGTGCCCGCCCACCGCAGCGGAAAGATCATGGTGTGTGGTCACACGGCCCAAAAGAGTGGGGTTCCTGCCAACCTGGGCCACGCAATATGCATCGATACCTGGGCTTACGGCGGACAGTGGCTTACCGCTCTTGATGTTGAGAGCGGTATTTATTGGCAGTGCAATGAGGAGGGAGAGCGAAGAAGTAATAATATCTCTCTTCATCTCGACGTATGAGCGAGATGGTTACTTGCCCTTGCGACGTTTCACGAATTGTACCGCTTTTGGGTCGAAGGCTTCAGGGTCGTAATCATCGTCCAGCCACATAAGGTCGCCATTAAGGGCGGCCATGTAGCCGAAGGCGCCTCCGGAATCCTCGGGGGGGCAAGCCCGTGCGCCTTCGATGAGAATGGGAAGGTCCCCTTCTCCTTCTTCCGTTTTCCCCTCGATGCAGATTTCGTGAACCCACTCTTCATTGAAGTCGTAGCGATAGAGCAGGCGGATGGGAAAATGCCGCCGGCCGATGAATTGCCTGATCGAAATCGAACCCTCTTCCTGAAAGTTCTCCCCTTTTTCAACCTCCTCGTGATCTGGACCAATAACATCCAGAAGGCGCTTTCCCTTACCGTGACGAAATTCATGCCACTGCTTGTCCTCCCAACCCATGGCCTGCTGGATCGCATCATGAAGCTGGCGGAAAGTCGCATCAGAGGGAATGGAAAAGCGGCGCCAGATTTCTGGCTCAATCTGGTAAAGAAAGACTTTTACGAGGTAGCGCATGAATATGCTCGAGAAATGAGCCTGCGCCCTTAGCAAGGGCAGGCCTACTCTGCAAGTAGAGCTATGGACTTTTCGCCTTACTACCTGCGAGTCTGACCAGGGCGGGTTTTTTTATTATAGGGAGGCTGGTCGAAGGTGTCTCCATTCAGGCGGGGGTCCTTGTTGCGACGAAGCTCGTCCATGAGAAGAGCCTGCAAGCCCTTGCGAACGGCGTCATAGGCCTTGTTGTCGGCAAGGTTATTGATCTGGTGGGGATCGCTGGTGAGGTCGTAAAACTCTTCAGGGGGCCGGGGTCCGAATCCCAGTGCCCAGTGTCGTGCATATTTTGGATTATTTCGGTTCGTTATCATCCATGCCTTGGTCGGGCCGGCATCAATGTCGCCAAAAGCGAGTCTAGTGCTGTTCTCCAGCTGCTGGTATGACGGAGGGTTGGGATCATTCAGTTTGAGCGGGTCGCCCATTGGAGTTCGATCCGGGGTAAAGTTCATGATCAGAAGGTAGTCTTCGGTGCGAAGAGCCCGGGTCGGGTAAGGCAGGCCGCCCCGTGCGGTATTGACATGGGTCTCTCTGCCAATGAGGGCCCAGCCCCGGAGCCCACGGTGATCCCCCTTGGCAAGAGCTGGCAGAAGATCCTGTCCATTCATCCCCGTTTCCGGCTTCAGACCAGCTGCGGCAAGAAAGGTAGGAGCGAGGTCAATCAGGGAGATGGGCTTACTTATGACCTGCCCCGGCTTAATGCGGCCTGGCCAGCGTGCGGCAAAGAGGACTCGGGCTCCAAAGTCATAGCAATTGGTCTTGCCGCGTGGAAACCCGGGAGCTCCATGGTCCCCGGAAATCACCAACAGAGTATTATCCAGTTCGCCAAGGCTCTCCAGCTCGCTGATAATTTCCTGGCAGCTCCGGTCGAAGGCCATGCCTTCCCCGAGATAATCCGCAAGGTCTTCCCTGACCTCGGGGACGTTGGGCAGGAAGGGCGGCATGAGTTTGGCGAGCGCATCAGGATTCAAGCCCCAGAGCCTTTTCCCTGAGCCCTTGGTCCATTTCCGGTGCGGGTTGGTTGGGTGGAAGGAATAGTAAAAAGGCTGCCCGGGCTTTCGCTTCGATAGAAAGGACCGGAAATTTTTGCGGCATTCGTCGTAAAGTTGCTGCTTTGCTTTTTTGATAGAGGCCTTGTCGCCGTCCTCGCCGATGACCCTGCTGACGTTCTGAGAAAACTGATTCACCTTGCCGCCGGCAGATCGGAAGTTGTTCGCTTTCCCACCCATGCGGTCTTCCGCGATATGCATTTTATGAGACCACCCGATATGATATCCGGCCTCCTGCAAAAGGAGCCCGAAGCCTTTCACCTCATTCCAGGGGTCCTCTGCACGATTTCCGTGCCATGGGGAATGGAGCTGAGAATGTGAACCATTACGGAAAAAGTGTCGGCCCGAGATCAGGGCTGCTCTTGAGGGAGAGCAGGAAGGGGCGGAGACGAAAACGTTCCACCCAAGGACGCCTTCTTTGGCGATCCGGTCAAATACGGGAGTGGAGACGATATCATTTGCTGAGGGTCGCTGCGGATCGCCATATGCGGAGGCATAGCGCCCCAGATCATCAGCAAACAGGAGAACGATATTGGGCTTGTTGTCTGGCGCCGCATGGGAAGCAAGAGGCGTCACAATCAGGGCGAGGAGAAGAAGGATGCGATTCATCTGCGCAGATAGGCTAGCGGGACTCAGCCTCGCACAAAGGAAAAGTTCTCGATTTGGTGCATTGCGGGTTATTGGGAGTGTTCATGTCGCGGTGGTGTTGCCATGGGCGCTCCGTACAGCTAAGGCTTGCCCATGTTCCGCCTCCTCCCTCTTGCCCTTCTGCTCCTGTGGAGTTCGTCTCTTTCCCAAGGAGCGGACCGGCCTAACATCCTCTGGATCACAAGTGAGGACAACAGCCCTTATCTCGGGTGCTACGGTGACGTGCAGGCCCAGACGCCCCATCTTGATCGATTTTCGAAGCAGGGGGTGAGATATCTCAACGCCTTTTCCTCGGCACCGGTTTGCTCAGCAGCGCGCTCAACGCTCATCACGGGAATGAATGCCTCTACGCTTGGCATCCATAATCACCGTAGCAGTGTGTCCGTGCCCGACGGGGTAGTTTACTACCCGCAGGTCTTCCGGGAGGCCGGCTACTATTGCACCAACAACTCCAAGACCGATTACAATATGTCGATCAAAGGGAAGCGTGCGAGTTGGAAGGACGTTGGTTGGCACGAGAGCAGCGGCAGAGCGCACTACAGGAACCGAAGGAAAGACCAGCCCTTCTTTGCCGTTTTTAACACCACCCTTTCCCACGAGGGCCAGACTACGGACAAGGCCTACCGCGGGCGTATGAAGGAAAACCCGCCTCGGCGGGTCGTGCCGCCCGGTGAGGTAATCCTTCCGCCCTACCATCCAGATACCCCGGTCATACGGGAAAACTGGTCGCGCTACTTCGACAATCTTTTCCTGATGGATAAGTGGGTGGGCGACAAATTGCGCGAGCTGAAAGAGTTGGGCGAGGCGGACAATACCATTGTGTTCTACTACGCGGATCACGGCGGAGCCCTGCCGCGAGGGAAGCGCAACATCCACGATTCTGGATCACGGGTTCCGCTCATCATTCGCTTCCCGGAAAAATGGAAGCATCTTGCCCCCGGCAACCCCGGGGGGACGTCCGATCACCTGGTGGCTTTTGTGGACTTTCCGGCCACCGCGGTGAATCTTTGTGGTCTTGAGATTCCCGAGATATGGGAAGGCCGACCCTTCCTTGGTCCTGGATCTAAGGAGCGTGAATTTGTCTATCTATTCCGTGGCCGGATGGACGAGCGCTACGACACCGTACGCGCGGTCCGCACCAAGGAGCATCTTTACGTGCATAATTTCTCCCCCCACCGCCCTCTGGGTCAGGCCTACACCTATCCCTTTCGCGTTCTTGCCAGCATGGGCTCCTGGTATGAGGCCTTCAGGGCCGGGAAATGCAACGACGTGCAGGCGCGCTTCTGGAAACGGAAGCATGCTGAAGAGTTGTATATAATTAAGGACGACCCCTTCCAGATTCGCAACCTGGCCGCCGACAAGGAGCACCGGGACGTGTTTAATGGTCTGCGAACGAAGTTGTGGAACGAGGTGTTGAGAACGCGGGACACGGGGCTGATCCCGGAGGGGATGTATGCCCGACTGTCTGAATCTGGAACTATTTACGAATTTACCCAGAGTGAGGATTATCCAGCCGATGAGGTCCTTACCGCTGCCAGCAAGGCCGTCCGCGGTGATTTGGGTCCAGGGTTTTCCTTTGTCACGAAATGTGCGCAGCATGAATCGCCTCTGATACGCTATTGGGGAGCAACGGGAGCACTGATGCTTGGCAAGGAAGCGGCTCCACTGATGGACGACTTGGTGAAGTTGCTCGATGACCCGGTGTTTGATGTGCGGGTAGTGGCCGCGGAAGCACTGGGCCATATCGGAGAGAGCGCGAAGATTCTTCCGGTCCTCGTCAAGGTTGTCAATGAGGGGAACATCTATGAGTCGCTTGCGGCTGCTAACGCCCTGGAGGCGCTTGGACGAGACGGAGCGGTTCCCATGGCCACGATTAAGGCCGTGATGCCGAAAAAGGTGCGCGCTGAGGGGGCCCGGGTGGTGGAGGCGATTGAGAAGATCAGGTGATGGCCCTCGAGTCTCAGCATGAGGCGGACCCTGCTACTTCTTCCTCCTGCTCAAGTCCTGCAGGCGCAGTCCATTGGCAGCTACCAGTTCGTCGCAGCGCTGGCGTAATCTGGTCAGGGCCAGGGTATGAGCTTCGGTTTGCAATCGAGTAGGCAGGGCCGCCACATTGACCAGTTGCTGGGGGTCCTCTCTCAGGTTGTGGACAAATTCGAAGGGGGGCTTGTCCGGGCCGTCAACGAGGTAGCGGGCGTAGAGCCAGTTCTTGTTGCGTACTCCCTCCCAGTGCGGGATGGTCCGAGGAACTGCAATAAATTCACAGAGAAAGTCCTGCCGCCAGTCCTTCGGGGTGACGCCCTGGAGGATGGGGAGAAGGCTTCGACCGGTATGGCTTGCGGGCGCAGGAAGGCCAGCCAACTCAAGTATGGTGGAACCTAGGTCACTGTTAAGGGCCATTTCCTTCTGAACGACTCCGCGGCGGCCCTTTGGAGCGCGAGGGTCGAATACAATGAGCGGGACCCGCAGAGACTCATCATAGTGGGTCCACTTACCCGCAAATCCGCGATCACCAAGGTAAAAGCCATTATCTGCCGAGTAGATAATGACGGTGTTTTCAGCAAGGCCCTGGGCCTTGAGTTGGGCGACGAGGCGCCCCATGACGTGATCAATCCCGCTAAGCATCCGAAAGTAAGCACGCATATTGATCTGGTATTTCTCGGCAGTATCCCAGCGCCAGAAGAAGCGCTCCCGGTTGAGGGAGTTCTTGAGAAAGGCGGGTTGCGAATCATAGATGTCAGTACGGTTGAGGGCGGGCAGAGGCATCTCCTGGTCATCGTAGAGCCCATCCATTACTCTTGGCCAAGGGAAGTGCCCAGCCCCTGGCCGCTTATCACGATCCTCGGCGTGCGTTGCATTAAATGAGATCTGAAGGCAAAAGGGTTGGTCGTTGCTCTGCTCCTTGAGGAAGTCGACACCCCAGTCGCCGAGGATCTGAGTGGTATGGCGCAGACTCCCGTCTGCCTGCTTCTTGAAGTAGGGATTGCGGCCCAGCTTGCGGCGGATATCCCACATGGCGACGGCGCTCTCCTTGCCGATGGCAACGTGCTCTTTTCCAAGATGGGCAGTGCGGTAGCCGGAGGCCTTTAGAAGAGCAAAGTAACTTGTCACGCAGAGATCGGGATTGAGGGGCCCGGGTGAGGATCGGTAGAGGTGGCGGCGTTCGTAGCAACCAGTGAAGAGGCAGGCTCGGCTTGCCCAGCAGGTGGAGGTTGTAACGAACGCATTTTCAAAGCGTACGCCCTGCGCAGCGAGGCGATCAAGGTGAGGAGTCTTGACCACGGGGTGACCAGCGCAGCCAAGGGTATGATTGCGCTGGTCGTCAGCGAACAGGAAAAGAATGTTGGGCTGACCCAGGCAGGAAGCTGGAAGGACGAGGCAAAGGAGAAGAGCGCGGAAAGGAGACATGGAGTCTGAGCGTGGTTGAAGATTGTCATTGGAGCGGGTCGCTCCGGAATTAAGGAAATCTCTTGGTCGATTTACTGTGTGGCTTTCTTCTTGGGGGTTTTTTGTTTTCGTGGCGCGCCACTCCTTGCTGGATCGGCATTTACTTGTGGAAGCCATCTGGCGAGCTCCTCCTTCACGGGCGCCAGTTCCTTGTTCGCAGCGAGGTTAGTCCATTCATTGGGATCTTTCCGTAGATCGTAAAGCTCCTCAGACCCTTCATAATATCGAATGTAGCGATAATGATCAGTTCGGACGGCATGATTGTTTTTGCCATGGGTCGTAAGAGCGGGCCTTTGCCACTCAGCGTTAGGATTCATGAGAAGAGGGACAAGGCTTACCCCCTCGAGGCCTTCTCGGTTAGGCAAGCCGCAAAGATCGATAAGGGTGGGGTAGATGCTGAGTAGCTCTGCAGGGCGGGTACAACGCGTTCCCTTGTTCATCGCAGGTGCGGAGATGATGAAGGGCACTCTGGTCGCGCGTTCCCAGAGCGATTGCTTGGCCCAACGCTCTTTTTCTCCAAGGAAGAACCCATGGTCTGAGTAAAGGACAATTACCGTATTTCCTGCGTAGGGGCTTTCTTCGAGAGCATCCAGCAGGCGGCCGACTTGTTCGTCGGTCGAGCGCACGCAGGCCAGATAGGACCGTATCGCGTTCTTCCAGTGACCCCCTTTTACAAACCAATCATGCGTTGGCGCGGCAGGGGCAATAGTCAGCTCATTGACAATCTCAGGCAGATCATCTCGGTCGCCAGCCTTTATGGGAGGAAGGTTGACTTCAGCTTTCGGAATCTCTCGGAAGACTCGGGCTGGAGAATAGAAAGGAACGTGGGGCCGGTAGAAGCCGACTGCGAGGAAGAAGGGCTTATTATGACTAGCGGTAATTTGCTCGATGGCCCAGCTCGCGTCGGCGCGGTCTTGAAAGAAGTCTTCTTTGTAAGTCTGGGGCCCGAAGTCCCAGAGCCCCTTCAGGTCCTTGATGAGCCGGACGTCCCGCTCGAGGCGTTGCCCTGGGCGGGGACCTACGATGTCGAAGTCTCCCGGAGGAAGGCCAGAGCCATGGTAGATCTTGCCTGTTGTGAGGGTGAGGTATCCATTGGCGGCAAAATGGCGCGCCATCGTCACGTGATTTTTCAGAGCTGGAACAGTCCAAGGCCGGGGAGCGTTCATGTAGACCCCTGAAGTCGAGGGCCGCAATCCATACATGATACTGGTCCGGGAGGGATTGCAGATGGGGGCCTGACAGTGGGCGTTAGTGAAAAGTACTCCGTTCCGGGCGAGGCGATCAATGTGGGGCGTTCGAGTGTCTGGATGTCCCCCCAGACAGCCAACCCAGTCATTGAGGTCGTCTATGGCGATCAGAAGGACATTGGGTTTTCCTTCTGGGCTGGCTCCCTCGCACGGTTGCGCGAAAGGAAACGATAGCAAGGCGCACACGGAGGCGGTAAGGAGTCTATTCATTTGAGTTCAGATGTTTTCGGCCAGAAGTAATTCGAGCGTATCAAGAACCACGGATCATGCGGTTTCCTGTGATAGCCGCTACCCAAATACATTCAACCTGTCTTGCCGCTCTGACAGGGAGCAGGAGTCAGGGAGCCACCTTCGGCCCCGGCCACCAGGCGGCGAGCCGCGCACTGAGTTCCTTGACTTTATCCGCGTGCTTGGCGGCGAGGTCGGTTTCTTCGGCAGGATCTTTGCTCAGGTTATAGAGCTCAGCCGCCTTGCCGGGGACCGGTCCGCTGTGGTGCAGAAGCAATTTCCAATCCCCTGCCACGACATAGCGGGTCTGCACACTGAGGGTAGGCCGGGCGACATCGAAGATGTCATGAGCATAGGCGGCTCCGAAGATGGCGTTGCGCTTGATGAGGGCCTCGCGGTCCCGCAGGTCGACCCCCTTCATCGAGGGGGGCACCGGCAGGCCGCAGGCCTTCAGGATGGTAGGGGCCAGATCGATTGAGCTCACGAGGGTCTCTTCATCGAATTTCTGGGCGATCTGGCCTGGCCAGCGGACCATCACGGGGGTTCGGATTCCTCCCTCATTGGGAGAGCGCTTGGATCGCGGAGCGTAGCGGCCGCTGTTGGCACTTTGGATCCAGCCGTTGTCGGTAACGTAGAGGACGATCGTGTTTTCCCGCAGCCCCTCGTCGTCAAGGTGAGCGAGTAATTCACCGCAGGTCTCATCGAACCACTCGCACATCGCCCAGTAGCGGGCAATGAAGCGGGAAGTCGACTTTGCGCGGTATTTCTCAAAGAGGCGTGCCGGAGGGTTGTGAGGGGTATGCGGAAGGAATGGGGCATGCCAGATGAAGAAGGGCTTCTTCTTTTTAGCCGCTTCGTCAATAAAGTCCGTGATTGGCTTGATGCCCTGCCGGCTGATCTTGAGTCCGGCATCACCATGACGCCCTCCACGTTTGGGATCTCCGTGGGTCATCGCATGAGTAAAGCCACCCCTCTTCTTTGGGTTTCCCTCCCACCATTTTCCTGTCTGCAGGCTGAGGTAGCCTGCTCTGCCCAGAAGATGAGCTAGGCCAGGCTCATCGTCGATCCGATCCATGATGGCGTCGTAGAGTGGGGCGAGCTCGGGGTTGGTCCGTCCTGCTCTTTTTCCCGACTGGATCCGGGGATCATTCCCAGTGATGCCGTGTTCGTGCGGGTGTCTGCCGCTGAAGATGGAAGCGAGGGAGGGGCGGCAGAGCGGAGCCGCCACATAACCTCTGGTGTAGGTCAATGATTCTCCGGCTAATTTGTCGAGGTGAGGGGTTTTTATGTGTGGGTGTCCGAGAAACGAGTAGTCCCCCCACGATTGGTCGTCAGAGATAATGAGCAGAACATTAGGTTGAGTTGAATTCTCTGCCCTGCCGGCGAGGGTAATTACAGATGCTGCACAGAGGAGAAGAATAGTGAGGCTGAAACGCATAACTCGGCTCGGACGGTGAGCGAATTGCCCCGAGTTGGCAACTCTGAGAGACTTCCCGATGAACATTTCCTTTATTCCCGCCGCGTGCGTCCTACGCTTCGAGCGTGATCCCGAGAAAAGCTGTTGTTACTGCGGCCAGTCCCACGGAATACCATTTGCCCCTCCAGACGCTGGTGGATTCCGAGGGAGTAGCCAAGACCGCTTTGGCAATCATCCTTGATGATCTTTTCGCCTCCGGAATCGATTCCGCGGCAGTGGTGATATATCCGGGAACTCGTGACATCTTCCTGCGTGCTGCAGGAGAGCATGCGGATCGGCTTACTCTGATAGAGCAGGAGGCTCCTCGGGGATACGGCCACGCGGTATGGAGTGCGCATGAATTCACGGGAGATGATCCCTTTGTCCTGCTGGTAGGGGATCACCTCTACCTCAGTAATGATGGGCCATCCTGCGTAAGCCAGATGCTGAAAGTGGCGTCAGATCATGAAGGCTGTATTTCGGCAGTCAACCCGACTCACGAGAGTCAACTGCGCTATTATGGAGCTGTGGCGGCTAGCCGGGTGCCGGTATCGCCATCCCTGTTTGAGGTTCACGATGTGATCGAGAAGCCGACTCCGACGCTTGCTGAGCAGGAATTGATCGTGCCCGGATTAAGGGCCGGGAATTATCTGTGCTTCTTCGGGATGCATCTTCTCACCTCCAGGGTCATGGAGCATCTCGGCCGGGAAGTAACCCGGATTGAAGAGGGACAAAAGCTCGGGCTCTCTTCTACCCTGGCGGTTATCGCTGCGGAGAAAAAATACCTCGCTGTAGAGCTCGCGGGCCAGCGCTTCAATATCGGGGAGCGCTATGGGCTCCTAAGGGCTCAGCTTTCTCTCGCGCTGGCGGGCCCTCACCGTGATGAAGTGCTCACCGATATAATTGAGATTACGGCTCACTCTCGCCCCGCATGTCCAAGCTCCTGACAATTATTTCAAGCGAGGAGCCCGAGGTTCGCAATACAGCACTGGCAGAGGTTTGCGTGAAGCTCACCGTGTCAGAGCTCATGGACGAGTGTGTCGCCCTCGACCGGTTCCGCAGAGAAAGTGAAAACCTTTACGAAAGGGTACGGGCTCTCTGTTTTCTCTCTGCGATTCATCGCCACCACCTTCCTCCGCTATTGCCGGCTGCAAAAACAGGCCGTATCCCGGCAGCGGGGACCGATCTTCTTCTGCAGCGGCGATTTGCCGAAGCCATCGATGTATTTCACTTGGCGGTTGCGGAGCAAGGAGCCTGTGGGGCGCTGTCATCTGCCCTTGCCCACGGGTATCATGAACTGGCTTTTCATGCTCTGGGCGCTCAGGTGCGCAAGGCGGTCCAGGAAATCAAAGGCAACCAATGGATGTTTCGAATGGGTCATCCCGCGGATCATCCTCTGATCGTTTCGGAGGAGCTTTTGGAGAGAAAACCTGATGGCTCCCGGAAAATACTCTGCGAGCGAACTCCCGTCCGGATGGACCTGTCCCACTCGGGGTGGTCGGATATCTTTTTTCTGGGGATGGATTATCCAGAGGGCGCACAGGTTCTCAATATCTCCGTAGACCTTGGGGTCCACGGCAGGGAGGATCAGCCGGCTCCACCGATCGAGGTGCAGGTGCGAGTCATCGATGAGCCAGTGATCACTCTGAGGTCCATAGATCTGAGGGCGTCGGCCCGGGTCGAAAGTCTGGGGGAGGTTTTTGATTTCGCTAAAGACGAACTGGGCCTGCTCAAAGCGGCGGTTATTGCCTCCGGAGTTGTGCCGCCGGGAATCGAGGGTTCTGGACAAAGTTTGGAATCTCTCTTGGAGCGAATGGTCGGTCCCGGGCGGGGCATTGAGTTGGTTTCCAGCGTTCGCGGGATCTCGAAGGGGTCGAGGTTGGCAGTATCCACCAACCTTCTGGCGGCCCTCATTGCTGTGCTGATGAGGTCAACCGGCCAAACCAGATCCCTCAGCGGGACTCTCAGTGAAAGCGAGAAACGCCTTGTATTGGCGAGGGCGGTTCTGGGGGAGTGGCTTGGTGGATCGGGCGGCGGTTGGCAGGACTGCGGAGGAGTCTGGCCTGGAATCAAATTGATCTCGGGAGTCCCCGCGAGCGCGATGGACCCGGAGTTTCATGTTTCGCGTGGACGCCTGTTGCCTACTCACCATGTCTTTGATGAGGACGAGATCCCAAGGTCCGCTAGGAAAGCGCTGCGGGATTCGATTGTCCTTGTTCATGGTGGAATGACTCAGAATGTGGGCCCCATGCTCGAAATGGTGACTGAGAGGTATCTCCTCCGCTCGGGGAAGGAATGGGCAGCACGCCTTGAGGCCTTGAGACTCCTTGATGAGGTGGTCTCCTGCCTGAAGAGGGGAGACATGAGGGGCCTTGGCCGGGCCACCACGAGAAATTTCCGAGGACCGCTTCAGACCATTCTCCCATGGGCTACGAATCTTTACACGGAAACCCTGATCGAGCGTGTTGAGGAAAAGTTCGGGGATGATTTCTGGGGGTTCTGTATGTTCGGGGGAATGTCGGGAGGCGGAATGGGCTTTATCTTTGACCCAGCTCGGAAATCCGAGGCGCAGGACGCGATGGGGTGGATCATGAAGGAGGCCAAGGACCATCTTCAGACGGCTCTGCCCTTTGCGATGGACCCGGTGGTGTATGATTTCCAGATTAATGATACAGGGACAAGTGCGAAGCTTCTTGAAAGCGATAGGTCGCTTTCCGGGGAGGAGGAGCGTGCTCCTGACCCTGCTGGCAAGGGCGCCGGTCAGGCGGTCAATCAGGGACAGGTAACCGACACCCTGAGGACGCTTCTGGAGGAGAACGGCTTTGATCGGGCAGCCCATGGCAGGCTGCGAGAAGATGTCATTTCCGGACGCGTCAGCCTGCAAAGCAACAGGCTGCCATCTACGGCTCGAATCGATGACGTCATTTCCGGGGATGTCGTGGACTGCACGGCAGGGAGCGAAAACTTGTCGAGGGAGAGCTCCGAGGTTGGAGAGGCTGCCATTGCTGGAGGAGAGATTGCAGTAGTCACTCTCGCTGCGGGTGCAGCCTCGAGGTGGACCGGTGGCGCGGGAACCTGCAAGGCTCTTAATCCTTTTGCTTCGCTGGGTGGAAGGCACCGGACCTTCCTCGAGGTTCATCTTGCCAAGTCCCGAAAGACGGGATCGAACCTTGGGGTGGAAATCCCGCACGTATTTACTACCTCCTATCTCACCCATGGGCCCACCCGAAGATTTCTGGATGAGGTCTCCCGTTATAATTACGAAGGGCCCCTTTTCCTGTCTCCTGGCCGAACAGTAGGGCTGAGAATGATTCCCACGGTGCGGGACTTGAAGTTCGCTTGGGAAGAGCTTCCCGAACAGCAGCTCGACCCTCAGCAGCAGAAGTTACGGGATTCCGTGCGCTCTGGCATGATTGATTGGGCGCGGGCGACGGGCGAGGCTCAGGATTATACGGACAACTTACCTGCCCAGTGCCTCCATCCCATGGGCCATTTCTATGAGGTTCCTAATCTTCTTCTTAATGGGACCTTGCGGGCGCTTCTGCAGGAACGCCCACAGTTGAAGACCTTGCTTGTCCACAACGTGGATACTTTGGGAGCTTTTGTGGACCCTGCGATATTGGGCACGCATCTCAAGAGCGGGCGGGGAATTACCCTTGAGGTCATAAGCCGGCAACTGGCTGACCGGGGTGGAGGGTTGGCCCGGGTGGATGGGAAGCTCCGGCTTGTAGAGGGTCTGGCAATGCCACAATCCTACTCTGAGTATGGGCTGTCCTATTTCAACTCCATGACGAGCTGGGTGGATCTTGATCAGTATTTGTCTCTCCTTGGACTCGATCGCGAGTCCGTTCTTGTCAACGATCGGGAGCAGATGGGAGAAGCCATTCGGGCTCTTGTGGAGCGTATGCCGACCTATCTCACCCTCAAGGAGGTCAAGAGAGGATCGGGCAGTGGCCAACCGGGGGTGTTCCCTGTTGCCCAAGTGGAACATTTATGGGGTGACCTGACGACCTTGCCCGAGTCTAACTGCGGGTATCTTCTGGTCGACAGGCAGCGTGGTCGACAACTCAAGAGCCCCGCTGAGTTGGATGAATGGGTTTCTCAGTCCGCAGCGCACCTTGAGGGTCTGTGCGCATGGAGTTGAGGGGCCTTACCGCAATTCTGGGATCGGATCCGTGGGCTGAATAGGCTTCCCTTCCCACGTAGTTGCTCCCGTAGACTTTTCGTAAGTCAGAACTCGGTGGGCAGAACCGGCTGCCGGCCTGCGATTCACAGAGGGAATCCACTGTGCCATTTGGTCTGCCCGTCTACGCGCCGCGGTGTTCTTCCCCTTATCGCCCGGAGAAAGAAGGTTGCTCCACTCGTTGGGGTCCTTGGCCATGTCGTAAAGCTCCTCGGATCCATCCGCATAGCGGATATATCGCCAGTTCTCGGTCCGGATAGCGTGGTTGTCATGGTTGTGGGTTGTGATGGCGGGCCACTTACGAGGCGCCTCAGCATTTTTGAGCTGTGGAACGAGAGAGTGTCCTTCAAGGGTGTCGTTGGAGGGAAAGTCCAGCAGGTCGACAAGGGTGGGGTAGATGTCGAGGAGCTCAGCAGGCTTCCTGCAAACCTGCCCACTTTTGATTCCAGGTCCTGCGAAGATCAGCGGAACTCTGGTCCCGTCGTCCCACAGGGTATTCTTGCCTGTAATTTCTTTTTCTCCGATATGATACCCATGGTCAGACCAGAGGACGACGATAGTGTTTTTTTCCAGGCCGCTTGTCCTGAGTGTTTCAAGAAGTCTCTCCACTTGAGCGTCTATAAAGGTGGTGCACGCCAAGTAGGAACGAGTGAGATTATGCCATTGATTAGTATCCTCAAGAAATTGAAGTCGTGGCTCTGGTAGTCGCCAATGGAGGTTCCAGGAGAATCGGGGCGTATCTGCGCGGTCACTGGGCTGGATCGCGGGAAGTTGCAACTGATCGAGAGGATGAAGATTCATCCACTTTTCCGTGGCATAGCAGGGAACATGGGGAAGGAAGAACCCAGTGGCGAGAAAAAGAGGGGTTTCCTGATTCGATTCCGCATATCTTTTAATTCGCTCGACGGCCCAGCTCGCGACCTGGTAGTCGCCCTTGTCCTCATCCTTGTGGGGAAAGAGCCCCCAGTCCATCAGGCGGTGTGGCTGCGGGGTCTTAACAAGTTTCTCCGAGGGGAAGGGCTTGCCCGATGCTCCGGGGCCAACTTCATTCCACTCTGCGTGAGGTTTTTCGATCGAGCGCCCAGAGCGGCCATGATAAATCTTTCCTGTCATGGCGGTGTGGTAATTCCCATGACGATTAAAATACTGGGGAAGGGTTTCCGTCTTCGCGAATTCAGGAAGTTTACGAAACCATGGAGCGAGGCCATAAACTCCGGTCGTACTTGGGCGCAGCCCGGTCATTACACTGGTCCTCGATGGATTACATAGAGGCGACTGGCAGTGCGCGTTGGCAAACACAGTTCCTCGTTTTGCCAGAGCATCGATATTTGGTGTCAAGGCCTGAGGATGTCCGCCCAAGCACCCAATCCAGTCGTTCTGATCGTCAATGGCGATCATGAGGATGTTTGGTTGATCGGCGGCGCCCAGAGAGCGAACGATGGAATACAGAAGGAAGAGAGTAAGAGGAATGAACTTCATTGTCCTTGGTGTTCAGTTAAGTTTGGAGTCGAGCTTTTCTCCGAGTTCCCGAACTCGGTCTGGCAAGGCCTCGGCGATGTTTTTTGTCTCCCCGGGATCGACCTCATGGTCATAAAGCTCGATATGGGAGACCTTGCCATTGCGGGAATGGCGAATCAGGCGAAAGCGGTGGGTGCGGATCGTCTCGGCCCCACCCCTATAGGAAATGGCCATTCGTGCTGGCGCGGCGGGATCATCCAGATAGGGCCGCAGAGATGCGCCTGCCAGCCCTTTGGGCGGTTGTAAGCCTGCGAGGTCGCAGAGCGTTGGAAAGATGTCCACGGTTTCCACGATGGCTGGAGAGGTCTTGCCGCGGCCAGTTTTCATCCGAGGGTCTACGACGATGAGGGGAGAGCGAAGAGATTCTTCAAAGAGGGAGTGCTTGCCCCAGATAGCGTGTTCTCCAAGGTGCCAGCCATGGTCACCCCAGAGCAGAATAATGGTCTGATCGGCCTTTCCGTGCTTCTCAAGACCCGCGATCAGGCGCCCCACAAGAGCATCCGCATAAGAGACACATCCAGCATAATGTTTGCGGACCGTATCCGCAAAATCGTGGTCATTCCGAGGATCGCGGTTCCACCGGTTGTACTTCATGAACTCCCCACTTCCATGCCAGGTTGTCTTTCCCGACGGTTTGGCCGCGTGCGGGATCGCAGGCAGGGAAACATCGTCGTAAAGTTTCACGTAACGAGCCGGAGCTCCAAATGGAAGATGCGGGCGAAGGAATCCAACTGCCAGGAAGAAGGGGTTCTTTTCACCGGATAGTTTCTCTAATTGGGTAAGCGCTTCTTCAATAGTAGGCCCATCCGGATAGGTGCTGTCGTCACCGTCGAAGGCCTGTACCACGTCCATTTCTTTCGCATTGCCTCGAATCTCTCCATTTGCCTGCCCGTGCATCAGCCCACGAGGGTGTTGCCATGGTCCGCTCGGGCAGAGGTGTCTGGTCCACGCTCCCGGCATTTCTGGTTTGCTATCATCGTTCCAATCTTTACCCCCCCGGCCCCCGGGATGGTGAGAGACCTTTCCCACCGAAACCGTGGTGTAGCCGTTGCGGCGGAACCAGGCGGGCATGTTGCTGGTGCGAATCATTTTGTTGTTACCCTGGCGGAACAGTGCGCCATTATCTCGTGGTCCGTATCTACCAGTGAGCAGGGTGTAGCGGGAGGCTCCGCAGGTGGGGGCTTGAACGTAGTGCCGGGTGAAGGCACGGCCCTCCCGGGCGAGGGCATCGATATTGGGGGAGTGGATATACCCGGCGCCGAAGCATTTGAGCTCAGGGCGGAGGTCATCGATACAGATGAGAAGGACGTTGGGCCGCTCGGAGGCCGCAATCAGGGGCACTGTGAAAAGAAGAGCGAGCAGGCCCTGGCAGCTGAAGAGCGAAAGAGGCCGCCTTTTCAAGTGAGAGTTAAAGTTGGGAGCGTCCATCGAACTGAGGCATGATTTCATTTCATAAACAGGGGCACAAGGTGTTCCAGTATCGCTTGCAGTGGTAGGCCGATCTTCCCCTTGTTATGGGCGGTAGCTACGGCTACGACATTTAATGCGGGGAAGGCTGCCATATACTGTCCTCCAGCGCCTATTCCACTTATCATATGGACACGTCGCCCAGCCGCTTTCTTTTGCCGGTTGTGGAAGTGGTAAAAATATCCTTCTCCCTGTTGGCTGCTCATGACGAGCTTCAGGTAATCAGCGGAGAGGAGCTGTTCGTTGCCATACCTGCCTCCTTGAATAAGCATGATGCCAAATTTCAATAAAGAGCGCGCAGTGAAGCTGCTGCCTGCTCCGCATTTGGGCAGACCGCAGGGCTGGTTATCCCAGTGGTAGACCGCCCCAACCTTCCCCGCTACTTCCCGGGCGATAAAATCCCGAGCCGTCCCGGGAGCAAGAATATCTACGATCATCATGATCAAGGACGGGTCTGTGCCGGTGTATCTGTACTGCTTTTTCCCTGGAGTGACAGGTTCGGTATTCTCAAATAGAGCCTGGAAGAATTTCTGGCGCTGGTATTTTCCACCAAGCGCTCTGGCGAAGTTCTTATCGGGGAAGCGCAAGCCCGATTTCATGGAGAGGGCGTCGCGCAGGGTAATAGTTTCGACTCCGGGTCTGATCTTCGAACGGTCTATTTGTGACATAAAACTGATGACCGGCTTGTCGAGATCATTGATGCGGAGGAGACCCAGCTGGATTGCACGGGCGAGGGTAATGGAGGTGAGGGTTTTGGTGATCGACATGGTGTAGTGAGGACCATCCACGCGTCCCCGGCGGTTATACATCTCGAAGATCAATCTGCCGTCCTTCCAGAGAAGGACGCTGTCGAGATTCGAGTATTTCCCCGCCTTATCGTCGTTGAGCAGGGCCTTGATGGCTTGCTCCGTGCCCGGACCGGTTAAAGCCCCTACCGGCAATCCGTCTCCAAGATCTTCGGGGGCATTGCTAACGTAAGGCTCATCAAGATAAGGAAGTTTTTGCTGCTCCGCATAGGTCTGAGCCCTCGGGTCTAAGCCACTGGGAAGCCGGGGAAGTTCGCTGGCGCGGAGGAGCGCTAGTGGGGCGACAATAGCAAGGAGAACCAATGGGAGAGACCTCGTAATCCGTGTAGATGCAATCTGAATTCCAGGAGCCTTTGCGATTATTCGAGGAGAGCTCATTGTTTCAGCAGTCGCGGAGAGGCTTGTTCCACCCAGCCGGCCTTACGCTGGCCCTTCCCAGGCCGATCTACATCGCCAAGGTCCTCACGGGCGGCTTCCGCATGAGCAAGGAGCTGTTGGACGATATCCGGGTTTTCGGCAGCCACATTGTTGTCCTCATGGATATCCTTGGCCAAGTTATAGAGTGCGAGCGCTTTTTTTCCCTCGGGCTTTCCCCAGTTGCGCTTCTTGGAGTCCATTGCCACGAAAAGCTTCCAATCGCCTGAGCGTACGGCCTGTAACTGATCCATTTGGTAATAGAAGAACGCTTCGCGAGGGTGGTCCTGTGATTTGCCGCTGAGGATCGGCCAGATGTTTTTTCCATCAATGAGAGGGATCTTGGAGACCTCGCTACCGGAGATTGCGGCCGCTGTGGGTAGCAGGTCCATGGTGCAGGTGAGGGCTCCACTGGAGCTTCCAGCTGGAATTTTTCCAGGCCAGCGGACAAGGCAGGGAACTCGCATGCCGCCCTCATCGGTGCGTCCCTTCCGACCTCGCAGGGGCAGGTTGCTACCCTGTTTTTCCCTCGCGGAGCCGTTATCCGAGGTAAAGAGAACCAGAGTGTGTTTATCAATGCCTTCAGACTTGATGGTTTCGAACAGCTTTCCCATTGACCAGTCAATCTCCTGAACCCAATCCCCGTAGGCTCCGCCCTTGCTGCTACCCTTGAATTTCTCCCCGGGCACGAGGGGGAGGTGTACCGCAGTATGAGGGAGGTAGAGGAAAAATGGGTTGCTGCTGTTAGACTTAATAAATTTTACGGCTTCTGCGGTATACTGTGCGGTAATCGTAGTTTCTTTTTGCACGCGGTCCCTGATCACGGTGAGATCTCGTACGAGGGGCAAGGGGACTTCCTTGCGGTTCATGTCATTACTGTAGGGAATGCCGAAGTAATGGTCGAAGCCATGGTTGGTAGGCATGAAGTCCGGGTGATCTCCAAGATGCCATTTCCCGATACACATGGTGGAGTAATTCTGTTTCTTCAGGACTTCGGCAATGGTGACTTCTGCTGGATTTAGACCCTTACGCGCCGCAGGAAAGAGCACACAAAGATTTTGTTCGTCGACATGCATGTTGACCCGGCGCGGATAACAGCCGGTCATGAGGCTGGAGCGCGACGGGGTGCAGACGGGGCAGGTAGAATAAAAGTCAGTGAGCCGCATGCCTTCCCGGGCCATCTGGTCAAGGACGGGCGTAGCGTGCTTCTTGGCTCCGAAGGGCCCGATGTCGGCATAGCCAAGGTCATCGCAGAAGACGATAATGATATTAGGTTTCCGTTCGGCGGCCTGAACGAGAGGGGTAAAAACGAAAAGGGAAAAGAGAGAGAAAAAATAGACGACTTTCATAAACGGGGGGAGGGCAGAAAAGTTTCTCATGAGGGCTGTAGAAGGCAGGAGGTAAACCGCAGGGGGAAGAGTGAGTTACTCGTAGCGCCACTTCATAATCCATGGGTCTTCCGTGCGCTTCTGCATGGTTTTGAGTTTGGATTGATAATGAGTGAGAACAGTGGCGAACGCAGGGTCCTCTGCGAGATTACGGGCCTCGGAAGGATCGGATGAGATGTCGTAGAGCTCAAACTGCGGGCGGTTGATATAGGAGTCGACGGTGCGCTTTCCGTAGGGAGCCTCGGCGCCTCTGGCAAACTGGGCTTGCCAAGTGGAAGCACGCCAGAGATCTGAGGCGAATGGGTAAGGCTGCCGCCAGGCGATATTCCAGATGAGCTTGTATTTGCGATCCCTTACGACCCGCATGGGATAATACATCTGTATTTCATGAAAGGTGTGAGAGGCTCCAATCTCGTTCCAGCCCTTGGGGCTGGCTTCTTCCAGAATGGGAACCCAGGAGCGCCCGTGATAGGCCTTTGCCGGGTTGCCCCCGTTTTCACCTGAAGGAACCTTGGCTACACCGATTAGCTTGAGAGGAGCCCGCTTCTCGGGATCGTAGGCTTTGGCAAGATCGAGGATGGACGGTGTGATATCCACATGGCTGATCATCGCATTATTCACGACCCCTCTTTTTTTTGCCTCGGGATGACGAACAATGAAGGGCACGCGTAAGCCCGCCTCGTAGACGGTGGTCTTGCCCCCCGGAAAAGCCATTCCGTGATCCGCAGTGTAGATGAGAACTGTGTTGTCCCATTGTCCGGTTTCCTTGAGCAGGCTGACGAGGTGCCCCAGTCCCTGATCGATGCGGGAGCAGCTTTGATGGTATTGTGCGATTTCGGCGCGGCACTCGGGGGTGTCCGGAAGGAAGTCGGGAACCTTGACCTTGGAGGGATCGTAAAAGACCTCCTCGATTCCCTGATGGGCTTTACGCTCCGGTTTGTTGCCAAAGAGGTCCGGTTTGAGCTCAAGGGGAGAAGTTTTGTCTACGCCTCCGCCGCGGTGGGGGTCAGAAGTACAGAAGTAGAGAAAGAAGGGCTGATCGGAGTTCTCTTGGAAGAGATCGCGGCAGCTTTCGGCCATTGACCGTGCATTGCGAGCATTGCCAGCGAGTCTCTTTTCGAACTCGAAAACCGAGACAGGAGCGACATGATATTTTCCGATCTGGGCGGTGCGGTAGCCGGCCTGTTTCATCTGGAGTGGCAGGCTGACAGCAGCCACGGCAGGGAAAGAAGCAAACTTGTGAAAGGCGTGCGTGTGCCCATATTGGCCATTCCGATGATTGTGGAGGCCGGAAAGAATCACCGAGCGACTGGCTGAGCAGGAGGCTGTAGTTGCGAATGCATGGGTGAACCGTGTTCCCTCTGCGGCCAGGCTGTCGAGGTGTGGCGTTTTGATATCGGTGTGTCCGTAGCACCCTGCGATGGGGCTTTGGTCGTCTGTCACAAAGAGAATGATGTTTGGAGTAGCAGCTCCGGATTTGGGGCTAAAGCAAACCAGCAGGAGGGCGAGCAAAAGAAGTTTCATGCAGGACGGAGGGAATGAGCGGTGGAACATTTGATACAGTGCGTAAGGTTTCGACCTTATCCCATGCGAGCTGGAATCGAAATCTGGCCCCATGCCTCCGGGTCCCTGTAGCCGACGGTGCCGCTTTCATTCACTCGGTAGCCGCAACGTTTGACGAGGTCCTCGCCGCTTGCGAAGTCGTCTCCTGTTTCCTTGAGACGTGCACTCAATTTGTCTTCCAGCTCATCGCGCAAAGCGCGGTGGCGCAGGGAAGTGATCAGATTGCGCTGTTGGAAGGGATCGCTCTTATTGTCGAACAATTCCCACGGCCCTTTAAGGGTCCGAGTATAGGTATACCGCCGTGTTCGCACACCACGGTATTCCCGTCCACCCTGCGCTCGGGTCCACTGGCCGAACGGGCTCGGGCAGGTGATAAGCGCATGATTGTCCTCCAGCTTACGTTTTCCGCGAACCACCGCGGAAAAGTCTTCTCCGTCGACAGTTTCCGGAATCTGGAGGCCTGCGAGGCCGAGCACTGTGGGCATGATATCCGGAGTGTTGATGGGAGCTTCAATCTTGCGGGGTCTCACCTTCAGGCGAGACGGGCAGCGGACAAGGAAAGGAACCCGAATGGACTCGTCCCAGGGGCGCTGTTTTTTGAGCTGTCCCCGCGAGTGCAACATGTCGCCATGGTCAGAAGTATACACGATAATCGTGTTTTCAAGCTGTCCACTTTCCCTGAGGGCAGCAATAAGTGATCCGACGCACTCGTCCAGAGCGCTACAGTGAGCGTAGTAGCCGGCGTAGGTTGACTGTGCCTGCTTGCTGATTTGCGGAGGCACGTTTCCTCGAAGGGTCAGCTCCTTGCTGTCATAGTGGTCCAGCCACTTGGCCGGGCCAGTTCGGTAGGGAGCATGAGGGGGGCCCCAGGAGAGAAAGAGGCTGAAAGGTTTCCGGCTTTCAGACGGCGCCGCGCCATGATTCTTGATGTAGGCAACGGCGTCCCGGGTCTGCGCGTAGGCATCATACCCTTTCCAGATCTGGGGGTCTTTGCTCTCTTTATCGAAGAAGGGGGACTTATTGTAGTTGTGCGTGCACTCGAGCACCTTCCAGTAGTCAAAGCCTTGGCGGCGCTCAGGAGGTATGTAGGCCGAGCGACCGGTCCCGTCGATATGCCACTTGCCGATGTAACCGGTATCGTAGCCCGCAGCGCTCATGGCTTGGGCAATGGAGGTCGCTTTGTCGTTCAGGCGCAAATCATTCAGGAAGAGGCCATGCGAGAGAGGATATTGACCTGTGAGCAGGCTGCCTCGGTGAGGGCAGCATACAGGAATTCC
>Ga0163110_10000214_pt1 | contig 26501 bp, 30 predicted proteins | sample CRUFie1St17metaG_FD_108703 | JGI IMG/M metagenome (GOLD analysis project Ga0163110, IMG submission 108703) | Marine microbial communities from the Costa Rica Dome - CRUD Field 142mm St17 metaG | ecosystem: Environmental > Aquatic > Marine > Oceanic > Photic zone | place: Costa Rica: the Eastern...
AACTGGTTATTGCCCATCCTGTGAAAAGCCAATAACTTCAGATATTGATTTTTGCATCAATTGTGGAGAGTTCATTTAATTATTCTTCTTCGTCAACCCAACGTGCCCTTGCAACTTCGTATTCAGGATTGTCGTTTGATATTTTTGTAATGTATTTCGAATCCACTGATTCTACGAGATACACTGTAACTCCTGCGTGCCAAATTGTATCTCCATCTGCTTCCATTCTAGCCGTGTCAATTTCAAGCAGTGTAGGTAATTTGTAATGGACTTTTCCTGCTTCTGCAGCTGACCTAATACTCGATGATAAGTGAACATGTGCTCTCCCACTTGGATTGATTCCAACTTCAAGCAAATTATCTGCCTCATCTGGATTACATGGATAGAATAATGATGGAGGTATGTTGTCAGTGGGTAGATCAAGTTCAATTTCTAGAGTATGTCCATATGTTGCTCTAATTACATTACCCCTGACTTCGTATCTACCCTTGCCATCAGTTTCTGACACAGCTCTAAAATGGTGAGGTCTCAGCCAATGGTATCTTCTTTCATTTTGTTTCTTAAATCTACTAATTATATCTTTAACATCAACCCAACCATTAATATCCATTTCAAGGTCAAATTTTTCGGGAGCATGCCTTAAAATGAGTGCTAATCTCCTTGCTAGGCTGTCCCTTTCCCTAGACCGTAGTATGAATTTTCCTTCTTCGTTGCATGCTGGGCAAAGGTGGTCGTCGGAATAATATCCGTGTCTACTACACTCTCTAATCATATTATCAATTAGACCGAGTTTAATTTCTTTCAAGAACCTCACGGTGCATATAGTCTGGTTTTGTGTATTAATTAATTGCCAATAATTATGTTGCATGTAGTTCTCGCAGATACATGAAGGCAGTAATCGTTGATTGGCTCCGATCTCCTTTTCATAGAGCCCATAAGGGTAAATTAGCAAACATTCGTCCTGATGAAATGGCCGGACAAGTGATTAGAGAATTAATGAAAAAAAACAAACTATCTGGAACAATGATTGATGATTTAATTGTAGGTTGCGCCTATCCAGAGGGAGAGCAAGGTTACAATTTAGGTCGGTTACTCACTTTTTTGGGTGAACTACCTCCATCGGTTCCAGGAACAACAATCAACAGGCTTTGTGGTTCTTCGATGCAAGCCATTCTTTCTGCAGCCGCGCACATAGAAGTTGGTTGGGCGGATTGTATTATGGTTGGTGGGGTTGAGTCTATGAGTCGTATTCAGAGGAGAGGATTCAATTGGAGCCCATCTCCTGAGTTAGAAGGTAAGTTCCCAGATGCTTACATTGGCATGGGAACTACAGCGGAGAATGTCGCTAAAAGGTGGAAACAAACACGTATTGAACACGAAGAGTTTGCACTTTTGTCTCACAAAAAAGCATATGCAGCTCAGTCAAATGGTTTGCTAATAGATGAAATAGTTGCAATAAAAACCGAAGACGGAGAAGTAAGTACTGATGGATGTATTCGTGGGACCTCAACTTTGGAATCAATGTCCAGACTTAATCCTGCATTTGGAAAAGATGGAATTGTGACAGCAGCAACATCCTCCCCTCTAACAGATGGTTGTGTATTCATGATTGTGTGTAGTGAGGATTTTGCATCAAAAAATAATTTGAAACCAATTGCTAGAATAGTTACTGGGGCGGTGACTGGCTGCGCACCAGATGTAATGGGAATAGGACCTGTAGAGGCAACAAAAGAAGTACTTAGGCGAGCAAACTGGGATATCAATGATGTAGATTTATTTGAATTGAATGAAGCATTTTCCAGCCAAAGTTTAGCAGTAATAAAAGAATTAGAAATAAATTCCGAGAAAGTTAACATGCATGGCGGTGCATTAGCCATAGGACATCCATTAGGCGCTTCGGGAGCAAGAATTGCTGGCAAGGCGGCTAGTTTACTGAAAATTACGAATTCTGAACGCTCAATTGCTGCTATGTGCATTGGTGGTGGCATGGGTATTGCTATAGCATTAGAAAGAATTTAATCTTTTGTAATTTTTCCAGTTATGGTAAATCAATTAACTAAATTATCATTACAGTTGGGGCATTTATCATCCTTTGATAGTTTACTCGGTACAACGGCGAGTAATGTAGAACAATTAGGACAGGTAGCCAATACCTCGTTATCGGAGATACTACCTCTTACCGCTTCAAGATTTTCATTCATAGCATTATACCAATTCTTGTATGTAGGGTCACGTATTGTTTTGACTCTTCTAAATGTTGATAGAGATAATAAAATTAGCAAAATCCCTTGAATAGTGCTACTAGCATCATCTTCTGATAGTTCATATAATGCTGAAATGACGAAAATTATTGATAAAAATAATAAAACCACTATTGCCATTGTATCCCCATTTTTGTATTTATTTTTGAATGAGAGTACAGCGAATACAGGCAATATCAGTATAACTAGGGAGCAAATTGCACCAGAAAAAGTATACGTTGAAATAATAAAAAAACATAATATCAAATCGATTATCATGAATCTGTAAAGATGTTTGTGTAATCTTTCCATTACCTGATTGGCCATCTTAGCACCCCTCTCATGATGTTTGTATTGCGACGGACTCATGAATGCTCCCCCTCTCGGAGGTGTGTGAATAAAGATACTGGAGTTGATTTTTTAAGCTCGACTTTGGAAGGAAAAAAGGTCTTAGTCATAGTATCAGGTGGGATTGCGGCTGTCGAATCTGTGCGCCTTTGCAGAGAATTTAGAAGACATAAAGCGAATCTAACAATAATGATGTCCAAAGAAGCGGAAAAAATAATCTCCCCATTGGCTTTATCTTGGGCTTCAGGTCAGGATGTAAATACAGAATGGAAACCAGATATGAAACAACTGGATGGTTACGATATCGTTCTAGTGGCTCCCGCAACTCGAAATACGATTTCCAAACACATTCATGGTATAATGGACACTCCGATAATGATGGCTTTGAGTGCTGCGAGAGGTAGCAAAACTCCAATTATTTTTGTTCCTTCAATGCATCAAGATTTATTCGATGATCCTGTAACCGGTGAATTGTTAGAAAAAATAAATTCTGAAGGGAATTATTACTTTGTTGATGATGAAAAGGAGGGAAGGAGAAAACAACCCAACCCTATCGTGATAGTATCGAAGGTATCTAATTTGGTAAATTCTTTTTTGGACAACAGAAGAAAAGTTGCAATTACACTTGGCGCCACCAGGGCTCCAATAGATTCCGTTAGGGCCATTCAGAATGCATCGTCTGGTAAAACAGGTTGGGCTATTGCGGAACATCTCTACATGATGGGTCATGAAGTACATTGCATAGTAGGAAAAACCTCAGCTAATCCTAGAATTAGTTTACCGAATATTGTTCGAGCGGGTTCTCCCAATGAGATGTTGAACGAATCTATTAAGTTAGCAAAATCCAAAGTTAAGCCAGACGTTTGGATTCATTCAGCTGCGGTACTTGATTATTCTATGGAGCCTGAAAAAGGAAAAATACCTAGCGGGCAAGACAGATGGGAGATTGTTTTGCAACCTACCTCAAAGCATATTCCTCAGTTGACGAATTTGGTAGGGGATTCTATCAGAATTGGATTCAAACTGGAAACCGAAGCTTCTGAAGATGAGTTAATTGAAAAATCCCTTAAACAAATCTCAAATTATGGAGTTGATTTTGTTATTGCCAATAACCTAGAAGACATAGGTGAGGGGGATTCTCCTAGAGCCAGGCTAGTAAGAAACGATGGATCTGTAAAAGTATTAAGGAGACAGATGGATATCTGTACAGAAATTGAAAAAATCATTTCAGAATAGATTTCACATGCGGCACATTGAAGGATAATCTATTACGGGCTTTAATTATGACAAAGCACGGTAAGGCTAAGAGAGGTATTCCTCCTAAGTCAGATTTTAATGCTTGGTATCCAGCTATTGTCGAGATTTCAGATTTGGTAGACAAAAGGTATCCTATCAAAGGAATGGATGTTTGGAAACCTTATGGTTGGTCTACAATGAGACTCATTGACGGGCTCACTAGGAAGGAAATGGCCGAATCAGGTCATGAAGAGTACAATTTTCCCCTTTTGGTACCAGAGGATCTCTTAGAGAAAGAAAATCATCTAGTTTCCAGACTTAAAGCAGCACGAGAATTGGGAGTAGATCCTTCTGAACTAAGAATGGAGGAAGATGACTCGGGGTTCAAAAAAGAAGTATACTGGGTAACAAAAGGTGGAGAAAATAAACTCGATATTCCCATGTTCTTGAGACCTACTTCAGAAACTCCCATGTACACTATGTTTTCACTATGGATCAGGAGTCATGCCGATTTACCTTTGAAAACATTCCAAATTGTCAATACATTTCGCTACGAAACTAAGCAGACTCGGTCATTTATCAGAGTTAGGGAAATACATTTCTTCGAAGCTCATACTGTACATAAGGACGAACAAGGTGCTACAGAACAGATAGAAGAAGATGCAATAATCGTTCAAAAAATCATGAAATCTCTGTGTTTACCAGTTTTGGTCTCAAAAAGGCCCGTTTGGGATACTTTCCCCGGTGCATGGTATACTACCGCTGTTGATGCTCTAATGCCCAATGGTAGGACGTTACAGATAGCCACTTATCATCACTATCGTGACCAATGGGCACAGGCCTTCGATCTAAATTATGAAGATATTAATGGCGAAATTCAAAATTGTCATCAAACCACATTTGGTATGTCAGAAAGATTACTCGGTGCTGTTGTTGGAATGCATGGTGACGATGCTGGTTTAATTCTGCCACCGTCAGTATCTCCGTACCAAGTTGTTTTGATGCCTGTGGCTGCTCACATTAACGAAGAAGTGCTACCCAAGATAAAACAATTAAGTGAAGATCTAAAGTCAGCAGGGTTAAGAGTTCATTTAGACGATAGAGACAAACGTCCCGGTGGTAAACATTACGATTGGGAGATTAAAGGAGTACCAATTAGACTAGAACTTGGCCCTAGAGATCTAGCAGATAATAAATGTGTTTTGTCATTGAGGACAGGAGGTAAATTGGATGTTACTTTGGAAAATCTTCCAGAAACGATATACCATCATTTAGATAGCATATCCAAAGAATTATTGCGACGGTCTTCTGAGCACACGTCCAAATTAATCAAGAAATTTCCCGGAATAAATTTCACAGAAGATGGATGGAAAATGGTTTCGCCCATTGAAGATGGGGTTGTATATGAGTTAGCCTTCGACGGTAACGACGCCGATGCCGAAATTTTGGAAAAAACTACTGGACTAGCCCTACTTGGTGATTCAGTAGAGCCATACTTAGAACCACAAAAATGTGCGGTAACTGAGAAATTGACCACAAGAAAACAACATCTTGCTAGGATGTATTAATTTTTCTTATTCCTAATCCCAAACAAAAAAGTCAATGCAAATACCGTGATGAGCATCCCGTCAAGCATGTCCCCGTCTCCTGCTTGAGTCCAAGATTCAGGATTTTGGTAATCCATAATTTCGCTTATTATTAATTTAGGATTATCTTCGCAATCGTTTTCGTTAACAATTATTGACATTGTATTTACTTCTGAGCTACTATAATCTCCACTGGTGGTTGAAATCACGGTATTGTTTCCATCTAAAAGGTTCGAATACCACGTATATGGCTCGGTTTGAACATTTACGCTTTTCAAGTGGGTAAATGTATTTCCATTTGCCTGCCAACTAAAACTTCCGCTATCTACGAGTTGTTGCGAACCATTCTGTGATATATCCCAGGTGATTGTGTAATTGTCACCAACCGTTATATTTTTGACGGTCCAGAATATAGTCAAAGTAGATCCATTTACTTGTTCCATTTCTTTGAATTCTATTTCTCCTGTTTGATTTAAATCCTCACAATGGGTGAATAATGAACTAGGTACAATCTCGTTAAGCCCAATTAGGACATTGGAACTTACTATCACCAGACCAACTATTCCAACTAATATTAGGAATATTCTTCTATTAGATTTTTGTTTTGGAAGAACTTCATCTTCGGTTATTAAGTCGGTTTTTGGAGATGGTAATATAACATCGTGTGTGAATTCACTGTTACCATTTTGTTCTTCCTCCTCTTCGATTTCCTGGGGTGAGCTAATTCCAAGTTCATCGAGAGCTTCTCTACCATAAATTCTTTCAGCCAGTTTGTAATATTCCTTATACGACTCTAAATCTGATGGGTCCATTGATCCATCGAGTAATTCTCTGAGTCTATCCCCCTCATTCATTAATCCCGTTGGGAAACCGCTCCTTCATGAATGAAACCCAAGAAAGTGTCTCACAAAGGTATTATTTGCGTTTTATTGCTCTCTTGGCCGCATCCACAATAGAGTCTGAATTGATGTTTAAATGCACCATCAACTCTTCTGTGTTACCACTCTCTCCGAACCTATCGTTGACTCCTACGATTTCCAAAGGTGTGGGTTTGTTCGTTGAAAGGTATTCAGCAATACCTCCTCCGAGTCCACCGATAATCGAATGATCCTCTACTGTGACAAAACAACCACACTGTTCAATTAGCCTACTAATTAATTCCCCATCTAGAGGTTTGATGGTATGCATGTCTACCACACAAGCATTGACACCATCTTCCATTAACTTCTCAGCGGCTATAACTGCTTCATTGACCATAACACCGCAGGCTATGATAGCCACATCATTGCCTTCTTGTATTATGTTTCCTTTTCCAATTTTTATTCCTTTTACACTATCATAATTGTATATTCTCGGTACTTTATTTCTGGCAGTACGGGTGTATGATGGTTTTTCGTGATCCAGCAACTGGAGAGTTAGTTCTTCTGCAGAAAGGTCGTCACATGGATGCATGACTGTTAAATTTGGAATAGTTCTGTAAATAGCTAAGTCCTCTATAGATTGAGCACTACTTCCATCAGTACCTGTATGAATTCCACCATGACTTCCGCAAATGTGGACAACTAATCCTGGTCTAGCAATTCCGTTTCTAACTTGTTCGAATGCTCTTTCTGTAAAAATTGCGAATGTACTCGCGAAAGGTATTTTTCCAGATGATGCTAATCCTGCTGATACTAGCATCATGTTTTGCTCAGCGATTCCCAATGAAATGGTTCTTTCAGGGTGCTCGGCTCTAAACAAGCAGGATTTTGTGGACTTACCTAAATCTGCTTCTAACACCACTACTCTCGGGTCTTTAGATAATTTAAGCAGTGCTGAACCGTAACCGTCTCTTGATGCTCCACCAGATGAAGGAGCGCTCATGACAATTCCTCCAAGGCCACCCTCAATTCCTCATCATTAGGAGCTTTACCATGAAATCCTGGATTGTTTTCCATAAATGAAACACCTTTCCCTTTGATTGTATGTGCGACGATGGCACATGGTTGATTTTGCTCAATGTTCGCTTCTTCAATTGCATCTGTAATTTCCTTCATATTATGGCCATTTATCTCAATTACTTTCCAACCGAATGAATTAAATTTTTTGCCGATATCGCCAATTTCCATTTGCACCTCCATGAAATCGTCATTTTGAATTCTATTTCTATCGATAATCACATTAAGATTTCCTACTTTGTGAAAATCTGCTGCCATTGCTGCCTCCCAAATCTGCCCCTCTTGGGTTTCACCATCTCCAATCATTACCCAAATTCTTCTTTCACTTTTATCCATTCTTGCCGCAAGAGCACAGCCCAAACCAAAAGATAGGCCCATTCCCAAACTACCGGCGGAAAAATCAACTCCATTTGTCCATTTCATATCGACATGGCCTTGACAAACAGAACCCAATGTTCTAAATCCGTCAATATCATTTTTTGATAACACTCCTAAGTTGTGAAGAATCGAGTATACTGCAGGGCTAGCATGCCCTTTGCTCATGATAAATCTGTCACGATCTTTCCAATTCGGTTCTTCTGTTTTGAATCTAAAACCTGTACCATAAAGCCCTACAATCAAATCTATTGCAGACAGAGACCCCCCCGGGTGACCAGCACCAGCTTTGTGAATCATCTCAACAATATCTACACGACATTTTCTTGCCATTTCAACTAATTCTGCTTCATTCAAGTTAATGTTAGCACCCCTTATGTTGAGCTGTCATTGAAATTGGCTATTGATAGTTTGCAGTGAGGTAACTCCTATTGTACAATACATTGGTTGATATTTGTTGAGTACGTCGGGTTAACGTAGAAGTATGATTGGGACTCCCCTTGCAGGTAACAATGACTGGAGAACAGTCTTAGGAAATTTTCCTTTACCACTTTCCGTAAAAAATGATTTTCTACTGCTTGAGTGCTATGAAATATTAGTTAAGGGAGGTAGTATTGACGTAGATTTGGGAACTCGATTATTCGAATCTCCAAACCTATCTGGGATTTCTGCGCTTGCCAATCTAATCAAAAAGTCTCGATTTGGAGATTATGTGTATTTCAATGATAACTTACACGTCAACACAACTAATATTTGTGTTCTAGCCTGTAGATTTTGTGCTTTTCGAAAAGGTCCAAGGCATAATGATGCATACGCACTGAGTGTAGAAGAATATCTACATCGCATAGAACCATTCAGCGAAATTATTGACGAAGTCCATTCAGTAGGTGGACTACACCCTGATTGGACAATTGAATACTATGAGAAATTATATCGTTCTGCTAAAGAAACATTTCCACACATACATATCAAGTCGTTAACAGCTGTGGAAGTCAAGCATATTGCATCCAGAAGCGGACTATCTGTTGAAGAAACATTATTCAGATTGAAATCAGCAGGTCTAGATTCACTTCCCGGTGGTGGTGCAGAAATCCTAGTCGACACAGTAAGAAACAGAATCTGCAGAGGCAAAGAATCATCTGCCGAGTATCTTATAATTCACGAAATAGCTCATAAATTAGGAATTAAAACCAATTGTACAATGTTATTTGGAACAGTAGAAACAGTTAGAGAGAGAGCAATACACCTTCACAAATTGAGAAGTCAACAGGATGTTAGTAACGGGTTCCAATGTTTTGTCCCATATCCATTCCTACCCGATAAAACAAGATTGCCAGAAGCACAGCTGGCATCTCTCAACGAGATAATTCGTGTAATTGCTATATCACGAATCATGTTAGATAATATTCCTCACATCAAAGCCTACCGCATGAATATAGGTAGTCATGTCGCGGCAATAGCACTAAATTCTGGCGCTGACGACATTGATGGAACAGTTAATCATGAAGAAATAATGCACGAAGCGGGAAGTTCAGCTAGATTAGACAGTGATAGTGAGGAATTGGCTAAAATAATTGAGAAGGTTAATTCGACTCCAGTGAAAAGAAATACGACCTATTCAAAATTTGCTCGTTACAGGAGAAAGCCAGATGACGATAGTAGAAGGCTTCCTGTCGCACAATCAATGTCGTGATTCAATGTCTTGGGAAAATGTGCTTGGTCGTGTTGCATTTGCAAATTGTGATCCAATCTTTGATGGACTCGAAGATGAATGGAACATTCTACCAGCACCTCCGTCTTGGTTGACTGGACATCTACTCAGGAAAGATTGCATTACTGCACCAATCCCCGCTGCCGATTATGCCAAACATTCTGATAAATTACTACTTATTCCTAAACTTGGAATTGTCAGTCAAGGGGATGTGGGCTCGGTTATTCTTTTCGGAACTAGACCGATAGAACAAATGAGAGATGTGGCTTTGCCATCAGATTCTTCCACGTCCAGAGCATTATTGAAGTGGATTCTAAAATCTATGAAACTAGATCCTAAGTTCATCGATAAAGGTCCAGATTTGAATGCAATGCTAAATGATTCTGATGGAGCACTACTGATTGGAGATAGGGCATTGATAGCTGCTAGAGACTATCCAGATTTAGTTAAACTGGACCTAGGCGCGGAGTGGACAAATAAAACCGGATTTCCCATGGTATTCGGTGTTTTTGCTGCACGGAAAGATTCTCCAATTTCAGTTATGAATAAAGCCAGTAAAGACATGCTAAGACAATATAATATGTTTTTAAATGACGAATCTTGGAGAAATCAAGTTGTAAATCGTACTTCTGTAAAATTAGGTTTCTCCGAACAGAGGATTTCTGAGTATTTTTCAGTTGAAGTTCAAAACAAACTAGATAATTTTTCTAAACAAGGACTGGAGTATTTTCTCAAGGAAGTGTGTGAAATGCAAGATGAGATTACTTGGCTTCCGAACTATGAATAATTCAATTCTCTACTTGAGACGTAATCTAGTAAATCAATGGCAACCTCACAGGATTCGGCCACAACTATTTCGGGATCGTCTTGAAATTTTCTTAGAGTATCCATGGCAACCATATCTCCTATAGCGCCGAGTGCTTCTGCGGCTTCATGCCTAACCATAACATCCTCAGATAAATCTGAAAGTCTATCAATCAATGATGGTACTGCATGCGGATCTTGCATCTGACCAAGAACATAAGCAATTTCATGTTTTAAGAGTGCAGAATCTGATGAGAACGCTGCGGTTAATGCATCAACTGAGGCATGTCCTCCAATATTTCTTAATGCAAACAAAGCTCTCATCCTTTGGAACATTTTTTGTTCTTCATCGAGTAAAGTGTTCCTCAAATTTAGAACATCTAGTTCTTCACTTGGAGGGGCTGGGTCGACTGAATCAAATTGACTTATGTCCGGCTTATTTCTTTCATTCATTTATTCACCGGATCCTATGAATTTAATCTCGTCCACGAGTAAGCTTTCGTCTACCATACCTATTTTTTGTCCTTCTTTCAAAAATAATCTTATCGCATCTCTACCATCTTTTCCATAGTCTATAGTTCGGTTATTTACATACATCCCTACAAACTCTCGGTTGGTATCATCGTCTATTCCTCGTCCCCATTTTTTTGCAAATCTCAATGCTTCATCCGGATTCTCTAGTGAATGAATTATACTTTCTTTAACATCTTTAGTTAATGATTCGCACAATTCTATTCCTAGATCTTTTCTAACTACATTTCCTCCTAAGGGAAGGGGAAGTCCAGTTTTTTCGTTCCACCATATACCTAGATCTAAGACTAATTTTACTCCTTCGGACTCCCATGTTAATTGACCTTCGTGAATAATTAATCCAGCATCGTATTCTCCATTAGCGACTCTCGGTAGAATTTCATCGAACGGTACTACCTCAACCTTAACCTCCCCCCATGCCAATAATAAGGATAAATACGCGCTTGTGCCCAATCCAGGTATTGCAATGACTTTGGTTTTTGCCTCTTCTTCTGTCATTTCTCTATTTGAAATGACCATTGGTCCGTACCCCTCACCCATTGAGGCTCCACAATTCATCAGATGGTATTTGTCAGCAATCTCGGGAAAGGAATGAATACTTACTGCAGAAATTTCGTATTTTCCTTTCATAGCGTGTTGATTTAGTGTCTCGATATCCAATAATACATGCTCGTACTCTCTTCCTTCGGTATCAATGGCACCTGTAGTCATTGCATGGAACATGAATGCGTCATCTGGATCTGGTGAATGCCCTACTCGAAAAGGCTTCTCGGCTGTGTTCATGTTTCGACGGTTGAAGACTAATACAAAACTGTGTGTATGCCTATGTTGTGAATGGGAAGGCTGAATAAAGCCCTCGTTTTGGGTTGTATTATGCCCGACGCCTCCAAACTATCAACAGCAACAGGCCAATTAGGCCCTATATGCGCTATTACGGGTAAAGCGATGACATTTGCAGAAGCGATAGTCTTGAATGATCAATTCGTATGTTGGGAAGCGTATATTGAAGCAACTGGAGCTGAGTCAGCTTCTGATGGCAAAGAAGTTTCGGCTCTAAATCTTGATTGAATAAACCTCAACTTAATTTGCCACCTACTCTCTTACAGGAATATGGTAGAGGGCTGGAGTCGTTTCGCTCTACGGTTTGGAGACTATTATAAATCTCTAGATCATAACCAGTTATGGGTCCCACCTAGGCTAAAAAGTAGGGAATGGATGTTTATTCCTTGGGGTTCGAGACCTCCTGATAGGCACAGAGGTTTTCTAAACAAGAGAGGTTTACATGATTATCTCATCCAAAAACCACCTCATTCGTGTTTTCACAGCACTGCATATTACAGAAATCCTAATGAACGAAAAATGGTGGACAAAGATTGGCTTGGAGCCGATTTAATATTCGATTTGGATGGTGACCATCTACCCGGTGTCTCAGACAATGATTTCCCCACAATGATATCCATGATACAAGATCAAGCATGGACACTTTGGACAGAATTTCTACAACCTGAATTTGGGTTTGAAGAGAAGTATGTGCAAACATCTTTTTCTGGACACAGAGGTTTCCACATTCATGTAAGGGATCCGTCATTACTGCATCTCGATTCGAATGCAAGAAGGCAACTTGTCAACTACATAAGAGGTGAAGGAATAAATGTCCAAACTATTCTTTCAGGGCCTAATTCAGGATGGCAAAGTAGAATTCACAATGGTATTGAATCTGTCACTCATAAATTAAAGGTCATCAAGGAAAAAGGTCCAGATCACAAGTCATATATCGAACAGCTTCAATCAGCAGTCGAAAATACACATAAATTATCGATTCGCTCTAATAAAAAAGTTTCCAAAGCCAAAATTAATGAAATTGCAGATATGACTGATGATGAACGCATCGGTCGAATACTAGACAACAACAAACTGAGAGTTTTCGGTGAAAAAAATACGTCATTATTTTGGGATATGGTCAAAGGAGATAATTCTGTTGTTCTAGGTTCTGCTGGAGAAACCGATGAAGCTGTTACAGTTGATGTAAAGAGAGTCATCAGATGGATAGGTAGTTTACACGGAAAGTGTGGTCTGAGAGTCACAGAAATGCCATTAGAGAGACTTAATCCTGATTCTAGTAATTATTTTGACCCCTTGAGAGAATCAATTGTGTTCTCGTCTGACAAAAAATTTAACATTTTACTAAATAAGGATGATGTTACGGCAGAATTAGCCGGAAACCGAGTTCAGGGTGACTCCGGAGATAGGTTTGTGGTCACAGAATCATTGGCTACATTTTTAGTTTTGAAAGGATGGGGTTCAATTATTGATTGAGTATAATTCGAACACTGAATCACAATATGTTGAAGAGTGATTAGGTTCGGAAGAGTACTAGTGAGCACTATGGGCGAGGACGAGAAGACTCAGGATGAGACACAAGGGATGCCTTTACCCCCGCTTCCGCCCGGGATTTCTTTACCTCTCCCTCCTCCCCCTCCACCTCCTTTGGAATTAACGGATTTAGAAGATAATATGGATGAGATTGAATCCGAAGAGTTACCTAATGAGGTCATAGAAAATCCGCAAACTACTGACTTTCAGTCCCACTGGGAGAGAAGAAAAGCTTCTGATCCAAATTTAGCGGTGGGTAATCGTGAAAGTATGTACGGACATATCGATAGAATCGCAACAGGTGAAGTTGGAACACTTTTGGACAGATTTTCTAATCGCTTTGGATCAGAACTTGATAGGGAAATAATTGTTTTGAGGAAAAAACAACAACAAGAGATGCGAGAAATCAAACCAACTGTAGAATTAATTCAAGCACCTAGTGATGATTATGAAGATGATTCCGCTGAAGAACCGCAGATAGAAGCCGACGATCAAGAATTTGCTGAATTTTTTTCAGTTATCAACACATTGTTGGGAGACATAACTGATGAAACAGTGATTAAGGATTTTATCGCATCGGATTCTTTCACTCTATTCGAGAAAGTAGGGGCATCTCCAGAAACAGCCACTAAAGAAGACAAAGCAGATTTCTTCAGGTTAATCAACAAGGTCCTTGGAGACTTACCTGATGACAACAAATCAGTAGAAGCATTTATTGCTTCCCCGGATTTCTCAATATTTGAAAAGATGGGCGAACTATACGGAGAATGATATCATGGGACTATTAGAAAAAGCAGGAAATACTCAGAAAAAGGAAGAAAAAACTGCTGAGGCTGTTAAAGCGAAAGAAGAAGTAAAAAAGTTCAATGAAACAGTTGCAAAGGCCACCAAGAAAGAAGAAAAAACCTCTAAACCAAAAAAAGCGGCTAAAGTAAAAAAAGCCAAAGCAAAGAAAGTCAAAGCACCTAGGCAAAAAAAGGAACGCGTAATCAAAGAATTTCCAGAAGGATTTGATGAAGTCAATCGGGCCCGTGCATTGTTTCGTACACTAGTTGATTTAGCGGTGAATTTCTCACTATTTTCATTCTACCTATTAACTAACATTGTAGCAGGTGGAGCGTCGGATTTAACGTATGTATTGATAATAAGTTTAATCTTACCGATTTTTAACCTAATATTTATGCCCTACAAAACTGGAAGAACCGTCGGTCAATGGATTACCACAACTAGGTATGTAAATTCCCGTGGTAATAATCCACCATTTCTTTATCACCTTCTGAAAAGTTCCCCAGTTGTTTCCTATCTTTCTGGAGCTGGTGCGTTTCTAGTAATCATTTCTGCCTCCACCGAGTGGACAACTGGTATGATTGGTGTTGTTACGACATTAGTCTTAATTTTCTTGCTTGTACCTGGTAATTGGCTATTCAAAAAACTACATCATCAATCATTCGGAATTTGGGAGTTTTTATTCGGAGGGGTTTGGAATGCTAGGGCTCAGAAAGGTGAAGGGGGAACTGGAAATAAATTATTCCAGAGACTTGAGTCACTTAGTGATTATACCGAATCCAAGGGATGGCTAGAAGACAAAGAATAATTTTATCCGAAAATATTATTCCAAGAAACTAACCCCAACTCTTGTAATTTTGTGGCTATCTTTTCAACAATTGTTCCTCTGGATTGTTTCTTTTTGCTGACCCCGTTTTGGGTAAAACTCCATTCTTTATCGTGATAAATCATAGTCCAATCCACTGAACTTAGTTCAGATAGGATATTTTCTTTTGAAATTCCTTTTTTTAAGGCAGTTCTTTCTAAATCTTGATCTAAAATTTCTTCTGGTTTGATGAATGTTGCTAATGCTAACTTTGAATCCGGTTTTTCTAGTAAGAACATTATTTGTTCATATTGAATTTTTGGTTCGGGTCTTGTTGAAACAAAATATCCGTGATTTTCTATGTGTTCCGTATAATCAATCCTCCATAGAGAATTACTATCTGGAAATTGATGAGACCCCACGTTTTGAATATTTTTTCCAATTTTAACTTTTTCAAGTTCTTTTGATGATTCATCTAGTACCCAGTCATTATCTTTTCGAACCCATTTCCCATCGGGGCTAACATCATCTTGGTCAATGTGACTCACACAAATCCTAATTCATACTTAGTAAAAAAGACATTGTTACATTAATTATAATATCAACATTATGATGATTGTTTCTCTTTTATTAAATAAACATCATTCTAAAAGGAATATCACATTTCTTAGCCCATGACGTTCTCAGATTATATGCTTGCTCCGAGAGAAGATCATAGAGGGTGGAAAACTCCGAATGAAGCATCAAGGATCTTGTTTTTGTTGGTCCTTGTTGCTGTTTCTATTTGGGCATGGCCGTTGGCTGAAGGTATGATATATATGTGGGCTACCTTAGTTTTGCTAGTTTCTACACCTATCTTGACTTTAAGCTGGATTATTCTGTCCTACGCAAGTCAGAATCGGAGTTCTAGGAAATTAACCCCTGCAGTAGGAAAATTGAAGCCAAAATAAAATTAAAGCGGAGTTTTGATGCCCATAGCCCTAACTATACACCAACCTTCTCTAGCTTCCCACATAGCAAATAACCCACCAACGATACTTCCAGCAATTGCTATTCCGTACATTTCAATCGATAGTGTGCCTTGGAGCACTAATAATGCCATTACTAGACCAGCTAATATAGCGAAAATCCCGGTTAGGAAACGAACTGCCCTACCCTTTGCGTCTATATTACAAGACTTGTCCATACAACATCAAAGTTAGGAACAACATATCAATGCATGTTTTCTTGATGCGAAGTATTTTGCCCCATGTAGATGATTTTAGAGATAAATGAGGTGTAAAATAATATTTACACCATTTACTTAATGCCGGATTGGTACTGGGAAGAGCATGGCAGCAAGCCTAGAATCAACTTTCGTGGCGATTTTAGTATTGCTTTCACCTTTATTACTTGCTACTCCTCTTTCTTTTGCCTGGAAGTGGTGGACTGGCATGGAACCAGAACACGAACATTATCGTGAAAAAGTCAGAGTGGTTCTTGATTCAGGGATACCGCTGAGTAGATATCGTCCTGAACTTGATGCTGAAGCAAGAAAAGTATATCTCGATCCCGATCGACAAGCGAGAATCGAATCAGATCTACTAAATCCACTTGGAGTAACACATTTTATGTTGTTTCCGGCATTAATAGCCTGGCCTATATTGTTTCCTTTTTCTATTGTAATCGGATTGTTGGCCTGGTTTCCATTAAAAATTTTTGAATGGATATTAATTGAAAAGAAAGTTCTTTTGAATATTGCCAATCTTGTAAAAAAAGTAAACAGATGGGAAATTATTGGTATCCCAAGGTCAGATGTTGGAATCAAGACTTCAGATAGAATTCTTTCATCGATACATCGTATGCCAATAACTGTCTTCTTAGGTTTATTTTCGTATTTATTAATCATGAATCTACACTGGCTTGCAGGTTTCAGTATACAGAACACAATACTTCTTTCATCATTACTTTACATTATTTTGGTTTCATTTATTTCGGTAATTAGAGCAGCAACTGCAAGTGCTCTTTCTTTCGCAGATCTTCCCAAGAGAAAGGTGGTTCCTATGGATAGTTTAGTGGAATCATGGATGGCTCCTTGGGTTGGGGTAGGCCTTGTATTCTTTCTTGTTCGCCAACTAACTTTTTCTTACAAAGCAATTCGAGCAGATACTCTTTTTGTAGATCCAATTATATTCTCTTTATCCATTTTGTTGGTATTGTATACTGCAACCATTATCGGCTTAATGATTGAAGTGACATTTTTCAGGAACAGAGCGAATGATGTCAAGACTAAATTCCAACTCCAAGTTATTGAAATCCATTCTCCAACACTATATTTATTCACTCAACACCTTGGAGACCTAAAAATATCTCCTTTAATGTCGTTATCTGAATGGGTGAATAAGAATGAGAATTTTGAATCAGCAGATTTCGATGATATCTAATTCTTCATATTCCAAAGACGAGTTATCTATTTCTATTGTTTCTTCCTCTAGATTGTTTGTTAAAAAGAAACCTGTTCTTCCTAAACTTGTGGTAATGTTGATTCTCCTGCCTAATTTTGACTTATGTTTGCCAGACTCAATAGAATTGTTCGATTTAAATTTTTTAATTTTCTTCTTCAATTTCCCTCTACTTTCAAGTCTGGCATGTATCTCCTGTCCTGGATAACAACCTTTCTTTAAATCAACAAATTTATCTAATCCCAGTTCAGATGGTAAAAGGTCATGTTTGTATTCATCAAAAGACATTATTCCATTTAACACTCTGAATCTATTCCAATCTTCAATGTTTATTCGGCAACTATCTGCGCCCATTTTTTCATCAACGAAATTCATAATTTCATCACTTTTCATAACTATGTCTAACTTTGAATTATCTCCATAATTTGTTTTTGTGAGATATTTATCTCCAACATTAATCCATTTATTGGGTTCTTCATTGAATTCTTCTTCTAAAAACATTCGATTTAAGTTATCTTTGGAAGCAAATATTGAAATTTTTGACAATATCCCATCGCCGTTCATTATTCGTACATCTTCATTCCAATGTACTCCTGAAACTATTAATTTCCGCGTATTTTCCGCGGCTTCTTCATTGCCCAGTAAAAGTATCTGTTCTTCTATGCGTAAAATCTGTAGAGAATCTGTAATTCTCCCATTTGCGTTACAGACAAGAGTATCTATGCTTTCTAAGTTTGAAATCGTTTTAATATTTGAAGTAATTAATCTATTGATGTGATCTACAGAATCTTCACCTTCGGCAACAGTAAGGCTGCAATTATGGATATAATATTCATATTTTACCATATTATCAACCGAAAGATTGACCACAACCACATTCCCTGGAAGCGTTAGGATTAGTGATGTTAAACCCTCCACCCATTAATGTATCCTTGAAGTCTAGCTGTATACCATTAAGCAACGAACTATCTCCGTTGTGGATAAAAACCTGTACTCCTTCAAAGTTTTGTATTTGGAAATTTTTTGAGTCTGGCTTCTCTATAATTTTCATATCATAAAGGTAACCCGAACATCCACCAGATTGAGCACTGATGACCAGACAGTGAGTATCTTCATCACCTTCCATGGTCTTTTTCATTTGATTTAGGGCAGCATCGGTTACAGTTATTTTTACGTCAACAACTTCAGTTTGACTGATAACGGGTAGTGAGAAGCCCCCTCCGCCCAGAATGCCCATGATACGTTGAAAGCGACGGGCTATATGAATAATCGTGTAGTAACGCATTACAACCTAAGATAACATAAGACAAGTGTACATCCGGATGTCATGGATGGTCTTACTGATGTGCCCGCAAAATGGATAACCCCAGAGGGTGCAAGGAAAGGTCTGGATACTATCTGTGTAGAAAAAGCGCTATCAATTCTAGTATCTAACGGGAATGATATTGTTTTCTCCTTAGGTGTGACAATGAGAACTCCTGGTAATGATGTTCACTTAGTTACAGGACTTTTATTTTCCGAGGGTATAATTAACGAATACAATCAAATTATTGACTTCATAATACTAAATGATGAAATTACTGTTGTCTTGGAAGGATTAGATGATAAAATAATATCTGATTACAACAGAAAGAATACTTCGACTGCTTCATGTGGAATTTGTGGAAAAGAATCCATTTCAAATTTACTTCATATTCATGGACCAAAAATTTCCATGGATTTTACAGTTAAAGCATCAATTATTAATTCAAGTACGAAAAATCTTCGTGATAACCAAAGACTATTTCACGATACTGGAGGTACACATGCATGTGGTTTATTTGATAAAAAGGGTAATTTGTTATTTATCGCTGAAGACATAGGAAGGCATAATGCAATGGATAAGCTAGTGGGAGAAGTTTTATCAAAATCACCAAGTTTATTTCTCGAAAACTTTATCGTTTTCTCAGGACGTCTTTCATTTGAATTGGTGCATAAATCTAGAAGAGCCGGAATTTCAACACTAGTTTCAATTGGTGCACCAAGTAGTCTAGCAATTGATATCGCTATAGAACATGGACTCACAATAGTGGGTTTTGCAAAGAATAACAACATGACAGTTTATACAGGCCGTACCCGTATCAAAAATAGTTGAACACATTGAGGTGACTGGATGGAAGAAAAAATAAATCCACTAACACCTCTGGAATTAAAGTCTCCAAGTATGGGGAAACCAAAGAATTCAGCAGCCGGAATACCCGCTGTAGTCTCCACATTGAAATTTGGTTTGAAAAATATGGGATTTAAAAACTCAATTTCTAAATTATCTAAAGTTAACGACTTCAACGGCTTCGATTGTCCAGGTTGTGCTTGGCCTGACCCAGATTCTCACAGGTCTTTTGCTGAATTTTGCGAAAATGGGGCGAAGGCAGTTTCAGATGAGGGGACGAAAAAAAGAGCGGATAGAGATTTTTGGTCCAAATGGTCTGTAAGCGAACTTTCGAATAAGTCAGATTACTGGCTCAATTCGCAAGGTAGATTAACAGAGCCGATGATACTATATCCTGACTCAAATTATTATCGACCAGTATCATGGGATGACGCATTTGACATCATAGCGGATAATCTTGTCCAATTAGATAATCCTGATCAAGCTATTTTCTACACTTCAGGTCGAACTAGTAATGAAGCCGCTTTCATGTGGCAGCTGTTGGCCAGGAGATTTGGTACTAATAACCTCCCAGACTGTTCTAATATGTGTCACGAATCCTCAGGAGTCGCTCTAACTGAATCCATAGGCATTGGAAAAGGGACAGTGACATTAGAAGATTTTAATTCCGCAGATTTGATAATTGTTGTAGGTCAAAATCCAGGCACAAATCATCCTAGAATGTTGTCAGCACTAAGAGATGCGAAGAAAAAAGGTGCATCAATAATTAGTATTAATCCCTTGACAGAGACGGGGATGAAAAATTTCAAACATCCACAAAATCCAATTGAAATGTTAGGTTTCGGGTCGACAATTGCCGACAGGCATCTTAAACTTCGAATTAATTCAGATCAAGCTCTATTCCGTGCCTTTTCTAAATCCGTTATTGAATCAGGTAACATCGATGAGGAATTTATCTCAAATTATACCGATGGTTACGATGAATATAAAAAAACTGTTTTAGAATCTGACATTGATGAAATTTCTAGAGTAACTGGCATTCCGCGAAAAGAAATCCTTGAAGTTGGAGAAAAGGTGTCTAAATCAAAGTCCACGATAGTATGTTGGGCAATGGGGATAACTCAACATAAAAATTCAGTATCTACTATACAAGAAATTGTTAACTTTTTGTTATTGGGTGGTAATATTGGTAGAAAGGGGGCGGGAGTTTGTCCAGTTAGAGGACATTCGAATGTTCAAGGAGATCGAACTGTTGGAATTAATCACAAGCCATCATTGTCGTTCATAGATAGTTTACAAAAGTCTACTGGTATAAAGAGTCCAGAAAAACATGGATTTGATTCGGTAGAGGCTGTTAAAGCAATGGAGAATGGTGTTGGTAAGGTATTTCTTGCGATGGGTGGGAACTTCCTATCGGCGATGTCTGATACAAATAGAACTTCTAAAGCACTTTCAAATTGCCTTTTGACTGCGCATGTATCAACGAAACCTAATAGATCTCATTTGATTACAGGAAAGGTAGGTTTGATTCTTCCTTGTCTGGGACGGACTGAAGAAGATAATTCCGCCTCAGTTGGTATGCAGTTTGTAACAGTAGAAAATTCTATGGGAATTGTACATTCATCCACTGGTACATTCAAGCCAGCAAGTGATAAATTAATTTCTGAGCCTGCAATAATATCTGGTATTGGAGGTGCTCTTGAATCGAGATTAGAACGAAGCGGTGTTCCTTGGAGAAATCTATCAGAAAACTATAATTTAGTTAGAGAGTTGATCGAAAAGACGATTCCAGGATTTGAAGGCTATAATACCAGAATAAAATCTAAATCTGGTTTTTATCTTCCGAATCCACCTCGGGACTCTCGGACTTTTAACACGAAGAACGGCCTAGCCAACTTCATTTCAAATGATATTACATATGCAAATTCGTACGATGATTTTATGATGATGACCATCAGATCACACGATCAGTATAACACCACAATTTATGGTTTAGATGATAGATATAGGGGAATAAAAAATGGTCGCCGGGTGGTAATGATGAATCATAGAGATATGTCAAATCTTGATTTAGAAAAAGGAAACTCGGTCGATTTAAGTTCTGAGATGGAATCAGGTTTGGTCGTTTCACGTAATTGGTTCGTTGTTCCTTATGATATCCCCGAAGGAAATATTGCGACATATTTTCCAGAATCCAATATGTTGATTCCATTAGACAGTGTTGCAGACAGGAGTAATACTCCAACCAGCAAATCTGTTCCTGTGAAAATTAGTAAATCTAAATCACACTAGTTTTTTTTGTTCCTTTATTAACAACTTACACCTGCTAATTTGTGTTTGGCACAATCTTTTTTCTTCCTTCCCCAGTCCTCTCTGTTTTGCTTGTTCAAAACATTTCACAGCATCACCATATAATTCTAAAGATGCGTATGAAGAGCCCATGTTGTATAGTGTCCTGCCAGTCACTGAAGAGGGATCTAACATTATAGCGGAATGATACTGTTCTATACTTTCAGCGAAATTATTCAGTTGGTACAATGCATGGCCTTTCCCATTATGAGCTCTAACTCTAAGTTCTATTTCATTTTCTGGTGAATCTTGCAATGCCTTATCGAAACAGTTTAGAGATTCATATGGATTATTTTCACTCATTAAAACTAAGCCTTTGTTATACCATTCTATTGACTCATTAACGTCTCTTGACTTATTTTCATCTTCCGCAACTATCTTTTCTTTAACATCTTGAGCCGCAGAAACTAAATTCTCAAGCTCCTGTTGTTGGTCTATGATTTTAGCATCGTTTTCTATTTCTATTAACTCTTCCACCCTTTGAAGACATTGATTCGCTCTTTCTATGTAACCAGCCTTTGACAATGCATCAGCCAATCCCTTCCATGAGTCTATATCGGAGTTATTTTTTTTCAGTAATTCTTTCCATTCATTAACCGCCGATGCATGGTCTCCTTTTTCGGACATTTTATTCGCCCTTGATGCCCTTGCGGTTTTACTATTCACAAAATCGGCTTCATCTGTCACCTCAGAAATAACATTTTCTTCATTATAGGGTATAGGCTTAGCTTTCAAAGAAGTAATTTTTTCGGTATTTTCATCTGAATATCTATGTGAATAGTCGTACAGGTTAATATCTCTATCATCAAGTAATTTGGATATCCGCGATAATTCATTATTATCACCCAAGGCATCTATAGCCATTTTCGCAAAGTTGACCGCTCTCTCTGGATCTATTCTTTCGAGTAAAAATGATAAATTTGCATTTGTTAAACCACAATCTGGATTAATTCTGTGTGCTTGTTCAAAAGCCCTTACTGATTCTTTAGTTTGACCTAATCGGGCCATCATTATACCCAGTCCATACCATGCATCAGTACAATTGTTATCTAGTTCAGTAATTTTTGAATATATTTCTGCTGATTCTAGATATTTGCCATCGTCCGCGAAATTATGCCCTTTTTCTAACATTTCACCTATGTCGAATTGGAACATGGTTCGCGCAACTACTTCTTTGAGTTAAGTATTGGCAGTATATGTATAATTTTAGGCTAGTATTCAAGTCATATAGTCCGTGCGACGCATATGGTGCGCCAATTGAGAGTGATGGGAATATGTGGCACATATACGTTAGAATCCGCCAATGGAAGAATGCTTGAGATAATTTCAGAAAAACTTGAGAGCAAAGGGATTGATTGGGTAGTATGGGATAATGAGGAACACCCCCTGCCATTTGTTGGTGAGAAAGGATGTTGGGATCACCCGAATGTGAAGAAGTACAAGGAATTGGCTAGTTCGGTTGACGCCTTCGTACTCTCCAGTCCCGAATACCATGGTACGATGAGCGGTGTTATGAAAAACTCATTAGATTGGTTGTCTTTTGATCAAACGTCTGGCAAAATTTTCGCTTTTATTAGTACATTAGGAGGTCAGTCGAACACCACTACTCTCAATCATATGAGGACCGTAGCAAGATGGATACATGGCTTTTCGATACCCGAACAATTAGTAATAGCCAAAGTAAAGTCGGCTTTCGATGAAGATGGTAATCTGATTGATGAAGATATCAAGAGACGTGTAGACAAATTTACAGATAGTTTAATCGAACATACCGAGAAAATTAGAGGGTAGTAAATAAAATCAATTCATTAATCTAACTTTTACTTTTTTATCGCCGGCAATGATGAATGATGTAGGTTGATACGGAGAGAGTTGTCGGTTCCAACTATGTAACCAAATGAGAATTCAACTTTAATCTCATTACCATCTTGATTCATAAAATAATAGTTTCCCATTGCAAGAGCATAGTTATCATAAAATATGTAATCTTTATTTTCAAAGCGAACATTGGTCCAACCTTTGATAGCGAACCCCTCATCTTCAGGAAAGTCAATATTTCCCCCAATGAAATATGATACAGCGCCTTCGAAAGTTGTACGAAATTGTTGATTAACAGCTAATGTGGGCTTGAATAAAACAGTTGATGTCTCGTGTGCATATAGAGATTCAACGTGCTGCCTCGCTAACTTTTCATAGCCTATTCCGGAACTGTAGGCCTGTGCAATCTTTACAATGCCTTCTCCCCACAATTGTTGGGCTTTCTCGACCTCTGTTAACGTCAACACTTAGTCACCATCCTAAATTAATCCAAGTTCACTGAATTGTCTCCAAACAATAGCAATACAGATTATACTGATTAAAATTCCAATAGGTCCTTTCTTGAGTGCTGCTGATGGCTTCATGAATAAACCAAGAGAACAAGTTTAATGAAAGTTTTTAAATTCTTTTATTGTTCATGTGAAAAGATAAGCAATGTTTAGAATTAGTATCAATACTGTTAGGTAAACACTAATTTTGTGAAGAATGTTGAACAGTTTGTCATTACCTTCATCTGTCGCTCTGTTGGTTGCGGGAATAATTAAGTAACAAATTAAGGCAAAAAGTGTGGTCGCAATGGCAATTGAAAATTGGATAATAGAGGTTTCTCCATCGAAATATAATGAAATAATTGTAAGGCCACCAAGGATGCTCAAAAAAATGAAGAATTTTGGCCATAATGCTCTTATTACAATACCAAATTCTTTTAAATCTAGTTTCTTAAATAATGTGGGGGCAATTATACTAGTTTGAAGTAATACAATACCGACAATCATACCTGGGAAGTAATAGTGCATGAAACCCCCAACAGCAATCTACGTAAAAAATTATAATTTCTAATCGGTGTAATTTTTATTAATTTCCCTTCCGATAATTAATCGCTGAATTTGGCTTGTACCACCAAAGATTTGATAAATTTTCGCACCTCTCATCCTTCTCGCTGCTGGAAATTCCTCAGAATAACCGTAGCCTCCGAAAATCTGAACTGAATCTGTCGTAACTTCCATTCCGATATCAGCTGCATATCTCTTGGCATGTGCAGATTCAAGTGTAGCGCTTTCACCTTTGTCCAATATACTAGCAGCCTTGTACGCTAGTAGACGTGCAGCTTCTATCTTGGTACTCATATCAGCCAGCATAAATGAAATTGACTGGTGATGGAATATTGGCTTGCCAAAGGTTTTTCTTTCATTAGCATATTTCCACGCTTCTTCCATTGCTCCGCGTGCATTTCCTAAAGCATGGGAGGCTAGCATAGGCCTTGAACGATCAAACGCGACCATAGCCTGAAGCCAACCATTTCCTTCCTTTCCAACAAGATTCTCTTTAGGAACAACTACGTTATGGAACCGAACTCCTCTAGTATCAGATGATCGCTGTCCCATTTTTTCTTCTTTCTTTCCTACCTCTAAGCCAATAGAGTTTGCTTCTATAATAAATCCACTCAATGATTCGTAGGAGTCATCCTCTCTTGTTCGAGCCAGAACATAGAACCAATCAGCATGTCCTGCTCCTCCAATCCACATTTTTGAACCATTTATGACATAATTATCTCCATCAAGTACTGCGGTTGTTGTAATTGCTTTTACATCTGAACCTGCGCCGGGTTCGGTTACACAATAAGCTGAGATTTCGCCATTGCATACACGGCCTAGATACTCTTTTTTTTGCTCTTCACTACCATCATAAATCAGCGGGTGACAAGCCAGCATAGTAACTCCAGTTATAGTAGCAAATCCCGGATCTCCTCTCCCTAATTCTTCGTTGATCATTACTTCATCCAGAAAACTGAGGCCCATACCTCCATATTCTTGTGGTATTGTGCAATTGAGCAATCCTAATTCACGTGCTTTGTGTATTGTAGCCTCCGGAAAGATTCCCCCTCTGTCCCATTCTTCGGCATTCGGGATTAACTCCTCATCAGCAAATTGCTTCGCAAGTTCAACCAACATATCTTGCTCTTCCGACATATCAAAATTAATCATGATAATCGGTTTAGGTGTTCAGCATATAACATATACTAACCAAGTAATTCCAAATATAGATTTAGTTTCCTATAAGTTTGTAATCATCCGAAAGGGGTGTTGCGCCCGTTTCCATCAAAATGATTTGGCCATCTTTAAATCGCATGAAGGACATAACCGCCTCTGAATCTGATCCATTAGCAAAGTGAACAATTGAGTGAGCGACTCCAACTTCTGCATTTTCATATAAAATTCTGTTGTTTTCGGATTTTGGAGTATTCCCACCAGTAACAAATCCAAGAATATCAGATTTACTCATTGTGATTCCACCGACGTGTGGATTGAACACACAATCATCATGAATTAATTTCTCAAGTCTTTTGACATCTTTATTTTCCCAGGCTTCATTGTATGCTTCTATAACAGACATGGATCATCCAATCAATATTTATTATTAATTCAATCGGATTATTCCTCTTCAGTTTCTTTTTCGTCTTTACTACCCCTGTCGGTAAATAAAAGCACCGAAACCAAAAAAATTGAGAAATAGATTACAAATTTTGTGGTTGGAGATAGACTTACAGATTTCGTAGTAGCAGATGACTGTTCGTCATCATCATCGTCATCATCTAGATCATCATCGTCATCATCATCGTCATCATCATCGTCATCGTCATCATCATCGTCATCGTCATCATCATCGTCATCGTCGTCTAGATCATCATCATCGTCATCGTCATCATCATCGTCATCATCATCATCATCATCGTCGTCTAGATCATCATCATCGTCATCGTCATCATCATCGTCATCATCATCGTCTAGATCA
>Ga0163110_10000223_pt1 | contig 26044 bp, 39 predicted proteins | sample CRUFie1St17metaG_FD_108703 | JGI IMG/M metagenome (GOLD analysis project Ga0163110, IMG submission 108703) | Marine microbial communities from the Costa Rica Dome - CRUD Field 142mm St17 metaG | ecosystem: Environmental > Aquatic > Marine > Oceanic > Photic zone | place: Costa Rica: the Eastern...
CCATTTAGGATATAAAGTAGGAACTAAATTTACATTAAGTAAGGCAAAAGCTAATTTTTATGATGGTCTGTTAGTAGTCACAGTTCCATTTGCAAAAGAAGCTCAACCTAAAGTTTTAAAAATTAATTAACCTAAGTTCGCCCTGAGGTTGGTTTTATTATTAATTTTTCGTATATTACGAGAATAAAAAAAAAAGTTATATGACAATTATAAAAGATCCACTATTAGAGCCTTTTTATATAGGCAAAGACTCTCATTGCTACACAGCTTATGAGGTAATAACTCCTGATCCAAAATATACAGAAAATGGTAAAACAGGAGAAGATTATACAAAACCACTAGGACATTATTCAAATTTTGGCTCTGCCCTTAGAGCTATTATGAAAGCTAAATTAAATGTAAGCGAAAAAGAATATACGTCTGTCAAAGAATATATTACAGAATGGAATAAAATTCAAAATAAAATAGAAAACCTAACAGAATTTAATCAATTATGAAATTAGAAGCATTATTTAACGCAGTTATAGTTAAACCTATTGAAGCAGAAGAAGAAACATATGGCTCAATAGTAGTTCCTGATATGGGAAAAGATAAAAATGAAAGAGGTGAAGTTATATCAGTTGGACCAGGACAATTTACTATTTCTGGTACATTTGTAGAAACTCAAACTAAAGTAGGAGACGTAGTAGTATTGCCTACTCAAGGATTTACAAGATTAGAACATGATGGTGAAGAATATTATGTAGGCCCTGAAAATCAAATATTAGCAAAAATTAAATCAGAATAAAATGAGTAAAATTATTGAATTTGGCCCGGAAGGGAGAGAACAATTAGTAAATGGTATTAATATTTTAGCAGATGCCGTTGTTTCAACATTAGGACCTAATGGTAGAAATGTTGTAATTGAAAAAGAGGGTGAAGCACCCCAATCTACAAAAGATGGAGTTACAGTTGCAAAACATATTAAATCAAAAGATCCAGTTGAAAATTTGGGTATTGATTTAGTTAGAGAAGCATCTGTAAAAACAGCAGATAAAGCTGGAGATGGTACAACAACCTCTACTTTATTAGCTAGAGCAATGATTAATTTAGGTTTATCACATTTAGCTCATGGAGAAAATGCTGTTGAAATAAAAAGAGATATTGATGCTGCTGTAAAAGAAATAACTAAATATCTTAAAGAAAATATAGCGGAAGATATTTCTGATGAAGATCAACTTAAACAAATTGCAACAATATCAGCAAATAATGACCCAGAAGTAGGAAATTTAATTGCTACGGCTATGGATAAAGTGGGTCATGATGGAATAGTTCATATTGAAGAGTCTAGAACAGGTGAAACTTATTTAGAAACAGTAGAAGGTATGCAATTTGATAGAGGATATAAGTCACATTATTTTGTTACTAATAATAGTACTATGACTTGTACATTAGAAGATCCATATATTTTAATTTTAAATCAAAGATTAACTAAAGTTAAAGAATTACTACCTATTTTAGAATCAGTTTCAAGTACAAATAAATCTTTACTTATTATTGCTGAGGATATAGATCAAGAGGCTTTAGCTACTATGATTGTAAATAAAGCTAGAGGTACTATAAAATGTGCAGCAGTAAAAGCTCCAGATTTTGGTGATAGAAGAAAATTAATTCTTGAAGATATAGCTTGTATTACAGGTGGCCAAGTTTTTGATAAAGATAAAGGTATGAAACTTGATAAATTTTCTTGGGAGTGGTTTGGACAAGCTCGTACTGTAACTATTTCAAAAGAAAAAACTACTATTATTGATGGAAAAGGTAAAGAAGAAGAAGTAGGGAATAGAATGAATGAATTACAATATCAAATAGATAAATCAACTACACCGTTTGAAGCTGAAAAATTACAAGAAAGATTAGCTAAATTAGCTGGTGGTGTTGCTATTATTCATGTAGGTGGTTTTACTGAAACTGAAATGAATGAAAAAAAAGATAGAGTAGAAGATGCTTTACATGCTACAAAGGCAGCAGTTGAAGAAGGAATTGTCCCAGGAGGAGGAATTGCTTTAAGACATGCTAGAAAAGCTTGTATGGAAAGTCCTTATGATAGTATTGGTGCACATATTGTTTATGAAGCTTGTGGAGAACCTTTTACTCAAATACTTACTAATGCAGGTTGGACCAGTGAAAATATTGATAAAATAAATTTAAATGGTGAAATTTGGAATGGAGTTGATGTTAAAGATAGAAATACTATTAATTTAAAAGAAAAAGGAATTATTGATCCAACAAAAGTAACTAGAGCAGCATTAGAAAATGCAGCTGCTGTAGCAGGAACAGTATTACTTACAGAATGTATAGTAGTAGATGATCCCGAAGAAAAGAAAAATAATCAACCTCAAATAAACCCAATGATGGGAATGTAATTATGAGTACAAAATTAACAGAACATAATCAAGTTATCGCTACTAGAGTACCACCTGGAGACAAGTGGACTTTAGTAGACGATAAAAAAAAGATAATTCATGAGTCATTAACTGATGCATTAGAAGCTTATTTTCAAAAAACAGGACATAAATGTGAATTTAGATTAGCTCCTTTAGATAGTAAGTTATATGCTATACACACTCATGAAGAAGAAATAGTACCAGAAGCACCAAAAGAATATAGTATGTATGGTGATTTTAGACAAGGAGCATGAGAGACGCAAAACGAGTAAAAGATTATGATTTTTTACTAGGTGAAAAAATTACTTTTGAAGGAAAAAAATACATAATTGATGGAACTTGGCGTGTTTTAGACAGAGAAAGTTTGTATATTGCATTAAAGCATAAAAATGGGTGGATGAATGTTCATGCCCCAAAAGTTATAAAAACATACATAAATGAAAGATCATACATTACTAGTTGAAAAATATAGACCTACAAATATAGAAAATTATGTAGGTAATAAAAGTATTAAAGATACTATTCAAAAGTATATTAAACAAAATGATATACAAAATTTATTATTTTATGGACCCGCAGGAACTGGTAAAACAACCCTTGCAAAACTAATTGTCAAAAATCTTGACTGTGACCATCTTTATATAAATGCAAGTGATGAAAGAGGCATTGAGACCATTCGGGATAAAGTTGCCGGTTTTGCCAGTACTGCTTCCTTTAAAGGAATAAAAGTTGTTATATTAGATGAAGCTGATTTTCTTACTATTATGGCTCAAGCTTCATTAAGAAATGTGATTGAAACCTTTTCACGCTCAACTAGATTTATATTAACTTGTAATTATGTAGAACGTATAATTGATCCTATACAAAGTAGATGTCAAACATTAAAAATAGTCCCACCTAATAAATTAGATATTCTTAAACATTTAGTAAAAATTGTTAAAAGAGAAGATATCTATACAGTTGAAGAGGATTTAAGGACTATTGTTGATAGTAATTATCCTGATGTACGTAAAATGCTTAATACTATACAAATATCTACAACAGATAATAAATTAAATTTAGATACAACAGCATTAGTAGAAAGTAATTATATGGATAAAGTACTTACTGAATTAAAAAACAAAAAACCAAATTGGAGAACAATTAGACAAATTATAGCAGATTCTAATGTAAATGACTTTGAAGGTTTTTATCGTTATCTATATGATAATAGTAGTGAATATGCTCCTGAAAAGGAAGGTATGATAGCATATTACATAAATGAATATTCATACCAATCGAATTTTAGAATAGACAAAGAAGTTAATTGTATGGCTTTAATGTCTAAAATTATTGAAATTATTAAACCACAAATTATTTAATTATGCAAAACACACAGCAACCCCAAATGAACATTGATTTAAAAAACACTACAGGAGTATTTCCAACAAAAGGAAAAGTATGGCAACAAGGTGTTTTATTACGTAAAGTATCTAAATTTGTAGCAGGATCAGATAATGATGCTTTACTACCAATCCCAGTATTTTTTGATCCTGAAACAGGAAAAATTCTAGAAGGAACAGTTCCTCAAGATTTAAGAGAAGAATTTGCTGATGACCTTATCAAAGAGTAATAAAAACATTTTCCAATGGTTAAATGAGTTAACACTTTCTAAACCAAAAGCAGATACTTTTTCAGAAAATGATTGGGAAACATTTAATGCTTACATGATACATAGATTTATTTCAATGTATCAGGGTTATATAGAAATAGCTAATATAGCTCAAAGATTTCATCCTACTGATAAAAAAGGTATATATAATTTTTATCGAGAGATGTTACCAAGAAAAAAAATGTTTTTAAAATATATTAAATCTAAAATAAAAACAAATCCTAAAGAAGTTAAAGAATATATTTCTAAATATTATCAATGTAGTTTGGATGAAGCAAATGAATATATTATGTTATTAGGAAAAGAAGGAGTAAATAACATATTTACAAAAATGGGAATTGAAGATAAAGAAAAAAAATCACTAATTAAAAAAATTATATATGGCACAGTATAAAGTAATAACAGCACTTAAAACTCAAGCAGAGGCAGATAGAGCTAAAGCATTAATGTCTTTAGAACTTTTAACTGAATCAGCAGTAGGGATAGGAGACCATACGGCAAATGATTTATTAAAAGATGCTAATGAAAGTTTAAAATTATTAGCATCAGCTGAAGAAAGATTAGAAATTATTGAAAAATATTATGGGAAAAATGAGTAACCATATAAAAGATTTTGAAAAAACATATCCTACATTAGCCACTGAATTTAAAAAAATTCAAACAGAGCAATATGAATTATTTTCTAGAAAAATGATGGATTATGGATTAGGAAATATTTCATTAGGATCTACATTAGAAGAAAAAGAAGATCAAAATTTATCATTAACTGGTATTTGGTTACGTTGTAATGATAAAATTAATCGTCTTAAAAATTTACTAAAAAGGGGTAAAAATTATGTTGAAGGAGAAGGCATGATAGATAGTTTTATAGACATTGCTAATTATGGGATTATTGCTCTATTAGTTATGAGAAACAAATGGAAAAAATAAATTTTGGCAAAAAAAGTACCCACAATAGTAAAAAGGATAAGAAACTTTAATCCCGAAAAGATTAATTATGGGTATCAAAATCATATTTCTTACTCACAATTATCAATGTTTAGAAGTTGCCCACATAAGTGGGCTCTTCAATATAAAGATGGACATAAAACATTTACCCCTAGTATTCATACAGTATTTGGAACAGCATTTCATGAAACCCTTCAACATTATTTAGATGTAATGTATGAAAAAAGTGGAGCAGCAGCTGATAGAGAAAATATTGAAGAATTATTAGAGGATAATTTAAGAGAAGAATATGCTAATCAATATAAAAAAAATAATTCTCAACATTTTTCTAATGGAGAAGAAATAAGAGAATTTTATAATGATGGAGTTGAAATTTTAAAATTTATAAAGAAAAAACGATCAGTTTATTTTAGTAAAAAAGGTTGGCATTTAGTAGGATGTGAAATTCCAGTATCTATAACACCTAATAACACATATAGAAACGTTATATTTCAAGGATATTTAGATGTAGTATTATATCATGAACCCACAAACAAATTTAAAATAATTGATATTAAAACAAGTACAAGGGGATGGAATGCTAAAGTAAAAAAAGATGAAGAAAAACATTTTCAATTAATTCTTTATAAAAAATTCTTTTCAGAACAGTTTGGTATCCCAGAAAAAGATATTGATATTGAATTTCTAATAACAAGAAGAAAAGTTTATTTAGATGGAGAATATCCACAAAAAAGAATACAAGAATTTAAACCAGCAGCAGGAAGAAATAAATTAGCAAAAGCAACAAGAATATTAAATGATTTTATTACAACAGTTTTTGACAAAAATGGATATAAAGAAAAAAATTATCATCCACAACCTTCAAAATGGAATTGTACATTTTGCCCATTTAAAGAAAATCAAAAGTTATGTAGCGCAGTTGGTAAAAATTTTTAATCCGCATATATGTATAGACAAATATAATAAAAATTAAGATTATGAGTACAAAAAAAGACATGACACTTACAAGTGTAAAAATCCATAGTGATTTATTTGAAGAATTTAAAGTTGAATGTGTGCGTAGAAAATTTTCTTTTCAAAAATTAGCAGATAGAGCTATACATTTATACTTAACTGATGAAGATTTTAGAAAAAGAGTTCACAATCATCACAATTTAGAATTAAATAAATAAATTATTATGAAAGAAGGTTATATTAAAAAAGAAAACAGAAAAAAGATATTACTACTTACAGATGATATTAGAGTCCATTCAGGGGTAGCTCAAATAGGTAGAGAAATGGTAATAAATACTTGTCACCGTTATAATTGGTGTCAAATGGCTGGAGCTGTAAAACATCCAGATAAAGGAAAAGTATTAGATCTAAGTAAAGAAATAGGAGAACATGCTAAAGTTAAGGATCCATATGTTATGTCATACCCAGTAGATGGATATGGTAATGCAGATCTTTTAAACCAAATTATAAATAGAGAAAAACCAGATGCTTTATTTTTAATTACGGATCCTAGATATTTTGATTGGGTTTTCAGAATGGAAAATGAAATTAGAAGAAAAATACCTATTGTATATTTAAATATTTGGGATAATTATCCAGCACCTATGTACAATAAAGAATATTATGAGTCTTGTGATGCTTTATTTGGAATATCTAAACAATCCCACAATATTAATAAATTAGTATTAGGTAATAGAGGTAAAAATAAATTATTTAAATATGTTCCTCATGGTTTAAATAATAAAATTTTTAAACCTTTAGATGAAGATAATGCTCAATTATTAAATTTTAAAACTAAACTAACAGGAGGAGTAGATTATGATTTTATTACATTATTTAATTCAAGAAATATTAGAAGAAAAAATATTAGTGATTTAATAGTAGCTTGGAAATTGTTTAATGAAAAATTAACCAAAGAAGAATCTAAAAAATGTTTATTAGTTCTTCATACAGAACCTACATTTGAAGCAGGAACAGATTTACCCGCAGTTATAGATTATTTTTGTCCTTCTGATGGAACTTGTAATGTAGTATTATCTCCAACGAAGTTTTCATCTGAAGATATGAATTTATTATATAATTGTGCTGATTTAGTTGCATTAACTTCAAATGCCGAAGGTTGGGGGTTAGCATTAACAGAATCTATGTTAACGGGAACACCATTTGTTGCTACTGTTACAGGAGGAATGCAAGATCAGATGCGTTTTGAAGATGAAAATGGTGATTGGATTGATTTTGATGAAAACTTCCCATCAAACCATAAGGGAACATTTAAAACTTGTGGAAATTGGGCATTCCCGGTATTTCCTAAATGTAGTAGTGTAATAGGTTCTCCAATTACTCCATACATTTATGATGATCATCATGATTATAAAGATACAGCTGAACAAATTTATAATGTTTGGAAATTATCTAATAAACAAAGAAAAAATATAGGATTAGAAGGTTATAAATGGGCTACATCTGATGAAGCAGGATTTACATCAGAAAAAATGTCTAATAAAATAATAGAAGGATTAGAAGAATTATTTGATACTTGGAAACCAAGAGAAAAATATGAATTATTAAAAGACACAGATTACGAACAAAGGGTTTTACCACATAAATTAATTTATTAAATATGAAAAATACATTTTTTGTAAGTTGTCCTATTGACACTTACTCAGGTTACGGAGCAAGATCAAGGGATTTTGTAAAAGCATTAATTGAGTTAGATAAATATGATGTAAAAGTTTTACCCCAAAGATGGGGAAATTGTCCATTTGGGTTTATTGATAATAATCCCGAGTGGGAGTTTATGAAAAGTTATGTATTATGGGATGTACCTTTTGGTCAAGTCCCACAAAAACCAGATATTTGGTGTCAAATAACAGTACCTAATGAATTCCAGCCAGTAGGACATTATAATATAGGAGTAACAGCAGGTATTGAAACTACTGCATGTGATGGAAGTTGGATTGAAGGTTGTAATAGAATGGATTTAATTTTAGGTTCTACAAAACATACTGTAGATGTTTTTAATAATTCTAAATTTGATAGGTTAGATAATCAAACTAAACAAAAAGTAGGAGAATTAGCATTACAAAAACCAATAGAAACTTTATTCGAAGGTGCTAATTTAGATATTTATAAACCTTTAAAGTCTAAAAATGAATTTAAAGAAATAGAATTATATGAAGATATTAATGATATCCCAGAAAATTTTTTATATTTGGCTGTGGGTCATTGGATGCAAGGAGATTTAGCTCATGATAGAAAAAATATAGGATTAACTATTAAATCTTTTTATGAGTGTTTTAAAAATAAAAAAAACAAACCAGCATTAGTTTTAAAAACATGTCAAGTAAATAGTAGTTATGTAGATAGAAGAGAAATAATGAGAAGAATAGATGCTATACGTAAATCAGTTATTGCAAAAGATTTACCTAATATTTATTTACTACATGGAGAATTTACAAATACTGAAATGAATGAGTTATATAACCATCCTAAGATAAAAGCAATGATAAGTTTAACAAAAGGAGAAGGATTTGGAAGACCATTATTAGAATTTAGTCTTTGTAATAAACCTATAATAGCATCTGGTTGGTCAGGGCATTTAGATTTTTTAAAACCTGAATTTTGTGCACTTCTACCGGGATCATTACAAAATGTACACCCAAGTGCTCATATCCCTAATATGTTATTAAAAGAATCTAAATGGTTTTTCCCAGATTTACCTTCTACAGAAAATTTTATGACAGATATATTTAAAAATTATAAACGTTGGAAAAATAATGCTAATAGACAAGGATATTTTAGTAGAGAAAACTTTAATTTTAATGGGATGAAAGAAAGATTAGGAAAATTATTAAATGATAACATAAAACATCTTCCTTCAACTATGAATTTAAATCTTCCTAAGTTAAAAAAATCTAGTAGTAAATCAAATTTACCTAAATTAAAAAAAGTATAATATGGATGAATTAGTAAAATGTTCTCGTTGTGGATCTAATGCTTGTTATAGGCAAGAAGTAAATGAATCTATAACAAATTATTTATGTTATGGTTGTGGTTTTATATCAAACTCATTAATGAAAGATGGGGAAATATTTTGGGATGAACAATTAAATTCACTACCAGAATTATATAAGGATTTAATTTTTAAGGATAAAAGTAATCAATATTGGATTCCTAATACTATAAACCATCATGATAAAGGTATGGTATTTGCTAATGGAAATAGTACTGATAATTGGCATTGGGCAGCCGTAAAAGCTATTAAAGTTGAAGAATCAGATAAATTAAAATTCCCAATTCCAGGAAAATTAAATGAATACTATGACTATAGAATGGATATGGAGAATGTAAAACCTTTTTCTGAACGTGATTATATGGATGCTCTTTCATATATTGGAGTATTACCTTAAAAATTTAAAAAATGAAAGTTTTAATTACAGGAGGAGCGGGATTTATAGGTTCACATTTAGCAGATAAATTAATTGAAATGGGATGCCAAGTTAGTATTATTGATAATCTATCTACAGGTAAACTAAAAAATATAAACCCATCTGTTTATCATTGGAATGAAGATTTAAATAATATTCCATTAAAAGACTTAATTAGTTATTTAAAAGGAGTTAAATATGTTTTTCATTTAGCAGCTAAAACATCAGTTGAGGAGTCAATAAAAAATCCTCTTTTATATTTAAAACATAATATAGATGGAATGACTAAATTACTTACTGCTTGTTCAAAATCAGGAGTTAAAAGATTTATATTTAGTTCTAGCAGTTCTGTTTATGGTAAAGTTGATACAATCCCAACATCAGAACTTGAAGAACCAAATCCTATATCACCTTATGCTTTAAGTAAATTAATGGGGGAACAGTTATGTGAAATGTTTAGTGAGGTTTATAATATAGATACTGTATGTCTTCGTTATTTTAATGCTTATGGTGATAGAATGAATGAAGAAGGGTCATATAAATTAGTAATTCCAATATTTTCTGAATTAATAAAACAAGGTAAACCATGTACTATAGTTAATGATGGTAACCAAAGAAGAGATTTTATCCATGTAGAAGATATAGTAAATGCTAATATAAGAGCAGCTACAACATCTTTAAATTTTTATGGAGAATCTTATAATATAGGAAGTGGTAAAAACTACTCAGTAAATGAATTAGCAGATGTTATGGGTGGGGAAAAAATATACGGAGAAAAAAGAATAGAACCTTTTGAAACATTAGCAGATATTGATAGAGCTAAAGAAGAATTAGGTTGGTCTCCTAAAATAAATTTACTAGATTGGTTAAAAATTTATATGAATGATAATAAGAACAAATAATCATAATACAGAATATCAATATTCAAAATATAAACCCGGGGATGTATTAGAAGTTGTATATGAATTTAATGAACATTACATTGCAAGATTTTTATCAGGCAGTAAGGTAGATAATATATGCGCCGTTAAAAAAACAGATTGTGAGCCAGTACATTTAGGAAGTTATAATAATAACAATAAAATACAAATGAAAACATGAAAATAAGTTATGCAATAACAGTATGCAATGAGCATAAAGAAATAGAAAAATTATTAACGTTTTTATTTGAACATAAACGAAAAGAAGATGAAGTTGTTGTTCAAATGGATACAAATGCAACCCCAGAAGTTATAAATGTATGTGAAAGGTTTGAAAATAAACCACATAATGAATATACATTAAATCAATTCACATTAAATAAAAATTTTGCAGCATATAAAAATAATTTAAATAAAGCTTGTAATGGTAATTGGATATTTCAAATAGATGCAGATGAAATACCTAATGAATATTTAATGGAAGCTTTGCCATTTATTTTAGAAACAAACCCAGATATAGAAGCTTATTGGGTACCTAGAGTAAATACAGTAGCAGGTATTACTGATGAACATATTACAAAGTGGGGATGGAGAATAGATGAACAAGGATGGGTTAATTTTCCTGATTGGCAAATGAGGATATATAGAAATTTAGAAACTATTTATTGGATTAAACCGGTACATGAACAATTAAAAGGATATACTAAATTTGCTAATCTACCAGCTGAAGAAAAATATGCATTATATCATCCAAAAGATATAGGTAGACAAGAAAAACAAAATGCATTTTACGAAACAATTTAAAATTTAATTATGAAAAAGGTATTAATAACAGGACATAAAGGATTTGTAGGAAGACATTATTTAAAATATTTTAAAGAAAAAGGTATTGAAGTAGTAGGAGTTGATATAAAAGAAGGAAATGATTGTAGAGATTTTTTTAAGGTAAATAATGAAAAATTTGATTTAGTAATTCATTTAGCAGCAATTGTAGGAGGTAGAGAAACAATTGAAAATGACCCATTAGCAGTAGCTACAGATTTATCTATTGATGCTGAATTTTTTAATTGGACAGTTCGAACTAAACAAGAAAAAGTAATCTATTTTTCATCGTCAGCTGCTTATCCAACTAAATTACAAGCAAAAGGAATGAAAACTATGTTAAAAGAATCAGATATTGATTTAAATGATATTTCATCCCCAGATTTTACTTATGGATGGGCTAAATTATCAGGAGAATATTTAGCTAATTTTGCTAGAAAATATGGTGTAAAAACTTATGTATTTAGGCCATTTAGTGGTTATGGTGAAACTCAGGATTTAGATTATCCATTTCCTTCATTTATTAAAAGGGTAATAGATCAAGTAGATGAATTTGAAATTTGGGGTGATGGAACCCAAGTAAGAGATTTTATCCATATGGATGATATTATTGAAGCTACAATGGAAGCTGTTAGATTAGATATTCAAGAACCTATAAATTTAGGACATGGAGTTCCATTATCATTTTTAGAATTAGCTGAAAAAGTATTTGAGGTAGCAGGTTGGAGACCTAAAAATGGAATTAAGTTAAGAACTGATAAACCTGTAGGAGTAATGTTTAGATGTTGTGATAACTCTAAAATGTTAAGTTATTATAAACCAAAAATATCATTAGAAGAAGGAATAAAAAGATCATTAGAACATTTTAAAAATAAATAATATGAAATCACCAGTTACGTTTTGTATATCTACCTTTAATAATTTTACATATTTAGTTAAAGCTGTAGAATCTATTAGAAAATATAGTTATTATAAAGATGCTCCATTTATCATTCATGCTGAAAATTGTAATGATGGAACTAATGAATGGTTAGAAAAAAATAAAGATAAATATAATTTAGAAATCTATATTGAACAAAATGAAGTACCTAGGGGTATTGGGGGTGGAATGAATTTTATGGTTGAAAATGTTAAAACAGAATTCTTTAAAACACTACATTCAGACATGTTTGTATCTCAAGATTGGGATTTAGAATTATTAAAAGTATTTGATAATCCTAAATGGAATAATAAACCATTAGTTGTATCATCTTTACAAGTACAACCTAATATTTTTAAAGAAAATAGTAGACCGGGAACTATAATTGTACCTACAGATGAATTTGGGGAGTATTGTTGGAATTTTGATGAAAAATATTTTATAGAATGGTCTAATGATCTAAAAAATATGAATGATGAAATTTTACCAAAAGCAAATGGTGGAACTTATATGATGAGAAAAAAAGATTGGGATTATTTAGGGGGTAATGATGGAATATTTGCTCCTGTATCATTTGAAGATATTGACATGTATGTAAGAATGGGATTAGAAGGATATAATTGTGTTCATACTACAAAATCTATCTTATATCATTTTGCAGCTAGGGGAAGTCATTTTCAAGGCCAAGGAGATGATCTTTCTAAATCATCAGATAGACAAATTAAAACTGAAGGGAAAAATGCTCATAAATTTAGAGAAAAATGGGGAAGAATGCCTGTAGAAAATGAGTGGCATATGCCTATTATTTTTGATGATTGGAAAGAAAAATATAATGGTCAGTATAGAATTGAATAAATGAAAAGTTATTTTATATTTGCTTCTGATGAAAGAAGTTATTTAGATCTAGTTAATATTGTTAAAGAACTTAAAAATAGAAATTTACCTTATTATTTTCTTTATTCACAATCAAATCAGAGATTATCACCTCAAAATCAATTAGATCAGTTTAGTTATGATACTAATATTATGCATTTTGATCTATATGATAAATCCAAAGGTTATCCTTTTCAAACCTTAAGTTTAACTTTACCTTTTAAACCAGATTATTTACTTATTTCTAATGAAAATTGGGAACCTGAAAAAACTATAGCCTATGAGTTTAAAACTAAAGGAACATTTATAGTTGGGATTGAAACGGGAACATATACTATAGCTGATATTAAAACTAAATTAGAAATAGCAAGTAGAAAATCATTTCCTACTAATTGTATAGATTTATTTTTTGATCATTGTGAGTGGGGTAAAAAAACTAAAATAAATAGTGGATGGTATGCTAATAAATCTATTGTAATGGGCAACCCAAAGTATGATAATATAGATACATCAGATTTAAAAAACGAAAAGATAGTTATAATCCATGGGTTAAAAGATAAAGATTATAGAAAATTATTATTTGAAAAAATTTGTAATACTATAATTCCTAAATTTAAAAATTATAAGTTATATTATAAACCTCATCCTCAAGAAATATCTGAATTTAGTAGTGATTTTGATAATGATATAATTAAGGGAACAACTATTAAATTAATAAAGTCTCATCAAGAGTATTTAGATTTACTAAAAATTAGTGAATACGTTATTACATATTTTACCAGTTTATTATATTATGCTTTAGTTTATAATAAAAAAATAATAATACTTCCCGAAGAAAAAGAAAAAATAAATATTAATAGTTATTCAAAGTATTTTAATGAAATTGATTTTAATTTTTGGCAACAAATTTTAGGATTTAATGACTTTAAAGATTTTCAAAAATTTATAGGAAAAAAATATATTAATACTATTAATAAAAGAAATCAGAATATTCAAAATGATTTAGATAAATATTTAATTCCTTTTTCTAGCATTTCAGATTTAAAAAATATTAAAACTAATAATAATAAAATTTTAAAATATTTTGATGAATTTGGAGATCAAAAATCATCAATTAGAATTATAGATTATTTAGAACATAATTTGGTTTCCTAATATTTTTTTCTTATATTACAGTAAAATACAATCTATATGAGTTTTGAAAATAAAATCATTTTAATTACAGGAGGAACAGGATCTTTGGGTCAAGCCCTTATTAAACGATTAAGTAAAGTTAATTGTAAAATTATAGTTTATAGCAGAGATGAAGGAAAACAAGCATTAATATTTGGTAATAATTCTAATATTATTAGAGTTATTGGCGATATTAGAGATTATGATAAATTTAATGTTACATTAAAACGTCATAAACCAGATTATATTATTCATACTGCTGCACTTAAACGTATTGATGATATGGAGTTTTCTCCTGATGAATGTATAAAAACTAACATTAATGGATCTGAAAATGTAGCTAGAGCAGCATTAGAAAATAATATAAAAAAATGTATATTAGTATCAACTGATAAAGCATGTCAACCTGTTAATGTTTATGGTTCAAGTAAATTTATTGCTGAAAGATTATTTACTAATTATGATTATACTTCACCCTCTACTATTTTTTCTTCTGTTAGGTATGGAAATGTAATAGCATCTAGAGGGTCATTTATTCCTATTTGGGTAGAAATGATGAAAAATAATGAAACATTAAGAGTAACTTCTGAAGAAATGACTAGATTTTTATTTACATTAGATGATGCAGTAGATACTGTTTTGGGGGCATTAGATAATTCTATTGGTGGTGAGGTATTTGTACCACAAATAAATTCCTATACTCTTCCATCATGTATAAGAGCTCTAGAAAAATTATTAGGAATAAAAGCTAAGACTAAAACAACAGGCCTTAGACCAGGTGAAAAATTACATGAGGATATGTTAGCAAAAACAGAACTACCATATACCTTTAAAGTTCCAGGTATAAATTTACTACAAATTAGGCCACAATATTCTAATAAAAAATACCAATTTTGGAAAAGGTATGATGGTCCTGAATTTAATTCTGCATTATATGTAAGTGAAGATTATGATGAATTAAGTATTTTGATTGAGAAAGGATTAAAATGTTAATATGAGAGTATTTGAAACTAAATTTAATGATAAAGAAATAAAGCCTATAATTGAAGTAATAAAAAAAGGTGAATTAGGATTTGGGCAAAATGTAAATAATTTTGAAAAAATTTTTTCACTTTTTTCTAAAAAGTTATATAATACAGCAACAAATTCAGCTAGTGCATCTGCTTTTATAATATTTTCTTATTTAAAAGAAAAATATGGAGTTTGTGATGTTTATACTCCTTCACTAGGTTTTACTTCACCAGCATGGGCTGCAAAACATTTTGGACATAATCTTATATTTGTTGAAGTAAATAATAATTTATTATTTGACTGTGATCATTACTTACAAATAAGAAAAAATACAAAAAATAAAAAAGTATTAATGCCTATATTATATGGAGGTGTTAGTAATATAAATAATTGGTCAATAATAGGAGATGAAATTATAGTAGTAGATTCAGCACATTGTGTAACTCCCACTATTAAATCTGATTACATATTTTTTTCATTTCATCCTTATAAACCAATTTGTTCTAGTGATGGGGGTATGATTTCAACTGATATAGAAGAGGCAAATGAATATTTTAAAAATTATAGAAATTTTGGAAGAATTAATATAGATAATACCTATGATATAACCCAAGAAGGATTTAAATTTTATATGAATAATTTAAATGCAACTATTGCTTTAGAAAGTATTAAAAAGTATTATAAAAATTTAGATATTAGAAAAGAAACTTATTTAGATATGGGATATGCTGGTCTCAGTGATTTATTACCTCATGATGAACATTCTTCCTACTATTTTGCAACTAGGATTAAAAAAGAAGGAGCTAATAAATTTAATAAAGAATTAAATCTACAACGACACTATCCTTTATTACACCTAACTAAATATTATAGTAATGGAATAAAATTACCTTTTACTGAGAAAATACATAATAAAATTATAAATTTACCCCTATGGACAACAATAAATTAAATTGGTTAAAATATTGGGATGAAAGAGGGTTATCAAATATAGATAAGATAGCTAATGGTAGAGGTTCTTATCCAGATTCAATATATCAAGAAATATACAAAGATATAATTAAATTATTAAACATAAATGAATCATCTATAGTTTTAGATGTTGGGGGAGGAAATGGATATTTTACAAAACAAATTTATAAAAACTGTTCACCTAAAAAAATACATTTATTAGAACAATCTTTAAACCATATAAATAAATTTCAAAATTGGATTGATGATAGTAATATTACAAATATAAAAGCCTCACAATATATTTTACCATCATTACCAAATGATAGTGAAAAATATAACAAAATAATGTGTGGTACAACTCTTGGGTATTTAAAAGATTATACAGAAATAGAAGAATGTATTAAAAAAATGTATAATATTTTAGAGGATAAAGGAGATATGTTAATATTTCATCATCATCAAAATCATGATTCAGTATTAACTTTAAATATGAGTAAAATATTAGATTTAATTCAAGGTCTAAATTTTGGGTCTATTTTAGAAGTATCAGTAGGTCCTTTTTGGGGTGATGGATGTTGTGGAAAAAATGAATTTAGTGTACTATTAAAAAATAAAAATGGTTTACGATAAAATTGAAAAAATAAGATTAAAAAATAATACTAATACTATTAATATTTTAAGGTTATCATTTAAAAATAACCCAGAGGAATCTAGAAAAGTATTAATTAAAATTAATGAATGGGATGATAAAATATCCAAATTATTAAAAGAATTAACTTTATTAACTCGAAGAGATTATAATTTAATTTTAAATGATTTAGAAGTACTTAGGGCTGAAAATAATAAATTTTGGATGGAATTAATGAAAATTGCTTCTTTAACACAGGATGAATATAATGAATTAAAATTAAAAGCAGATAAATATAGTAATCAAATATCAAAATTAAGTAATAAATTATGAGTACATTTATAATAGCAGAAATAGGAGTTAACCATAATGGGGATTTAGATTTAGCTTTAAAAATGATAGAAGGAGCTAAAAATTGTGGGGCTGATGCAGTTAAATTCCAAACATTTAAAACAGAAAATTTTGTAAATGATAGAAATTTAACATACACTTATAAATCTCAAGGAAAAGAAATAACAGAACCTCAATGGGATATGTTTAAAAGATATGAATTTACTAAAGAACAGTGGAAAATATTATTTAATTATTGTGATGAATTAGGGATAATAGGATTTACTACACCCCAAGATAAATCTGATTTAGATTTTATTTTAAGTTTTTATACTCCCAAATTTATAAAAGTGGGATCAGATGACTTAACTAATTTACCTTTATTAAATTATTATGCTTCAAAAGGAATACCTATGATAATATCAGCTGGGATGTCTTATGAAAATGAAATAAGTGATGCTATTAATATTATTAAAACTTGGAATAATGACATTACTGTATTACATTGTATTTCACAGTATCCAACTCCAAGTAAAGATGTTAATATGAATAAACTTCTTAATATTAAAGAAAAATTTAATGTTAAAGTAGGTTTTTCAGATCACACTATAGGAAGTCTTAGTGCGGGTATATCTGTTGGGTTAGGAGCTACAGTTATTGAAAAACATTTTACTTTAGATAAAAATTTACCTGGTCCCGATCATTGGTTTTCATCTGATTTAATAGAAATGAGAGATTTAGTAAAAACTATAAGAGAAGTAGAATTAATTATGGGGAATGGAAATTTATTACCTACCCCAAGTGAGTTAGAAGTTAGAAAACAATGTAGAAGAAGTATAGTAACTTTAAAAAATATCAATAAAGGAGATGTAATTAATAAAGACGATCTAGGATTTAGAAGACCAGGAACAGGACTTCCTCCAAAATTAATAAATGATATTATTGGAAAAACTGCAATTGAAGATTTAAAAACAAATACAATAATTGATTTTAATCAAATAAAATGAAAATATTATTTTTAGGATATAATAATACTCAAACTTCTTTAATTGATTTTCTAGAAGATAAAAATTACAATATTGAACATTACAATGATAAAATTGATTTAGATTACTGTCGAAATTATAATTTTATTATAAGTTTTGGGTATCAACATATTATTAGTAAAGAAATTATTAATTATTTTAAAAATAAAATTATTAATTTACATATGTCTTATTTACCCTATAATAGAGGAAGTAGTCCTAATTATTGGTCTATAAAAGATAAAACTCCATCAGGTGTAACAATTCATTTAATAGATGAGGGAATAGATACAGGTGATATTATCTTACAAAAAGAAGTAAAATTTAATTCAAAAATGGATACTTATAGGACAACATATAATAAATTAAAATTAACAATAGAAGATTTATTTAAAACAAATTATAAAAAAATATTAACAGGAAAGATAACTCCACAAAAACAACAACATAAGGGAACAATTCATTTTGATAAAGATCTTCCATCTAATATAAATTGGGATGAATTAATTAGTAAAAAAACAATATCAGCACATCAACCTGCTTATTTACCTTGGATGGGGTATTTTCATAAAATAATAAATAGTGATATTTTTATAGTAATGGATTCTGTGCAGTATGAAAAAAATAGTTTTATAAACAGAAATAAAATTAATACTCCTAATGGGGATATATGGTTAACTGTTCCTGTTCTTACTAAAGATTATAAAACAAAACAATTGAAAGATTTAGAAATTCAAAATAACATTAAATGGAAACAAAAACATGTAGATTCTATATTTTTTAATTATAAAAAAACACAATATTTTAAATATTATTATCCTGTAATTAAGGATATGTATCAAATTTCACATAATAATTTAGGGGATTTATTAAAACACCAATTAAAAGTATTATTAAATTTATTAGAAATTGATACTAAAATAGTATATTTAAGTGATTTAAATATTAATAGTAGTAAACAGGAGTTAATAAAAGATATGTGTTTATCTACAGATTCAAATGAGTTTATATTTGGTTCTCAAGGAAAAAATTATGCTGAAAAAAATTACTTTGATAAAAATAATATTTCTATAAAATTTCAAGAAACAAAACCAAATACTAATTTATTATCTGTTTTAGATATAATATTTAATAAAGGAGTAAAAAATTTAAAAAAACAAATAAATGAAAGTTTTAGTTTTAGCAGCGCATCCTGATGATGAAACTTTAGGTTGTGGGGGAACAATAAAACATTTATCTGATAAAGGTTATAAAGTAGAAGTACTTACATTTACAGATGGTGTTAGTAGTAGAGGTAAAAAACAAAAAAATAGAAATCCTAAATTAAAACAAGTATCAAATATTTTAGGGATATCTAAATTCTTCTCAGGAAGATTCCCGGATAATGCAATGGACTCAGTTCCATTATTACAGTTATGTAAATTTATAGAAAAAAATACTGAAGGACCTTATGATATGATTTTTACTCATTTTATAGGAGATCTGAATATAGATCATCAATTAGTAGTAAAAGCAACATTAGCAGCTTTTAGGCCTCAATATGGTCATAAAACAAAAATTTATTCTTATTATGTTCCATCATCTACTGATTATAATCCTTTACATACATTTGATGGTAATTCATATTTTGAATTATCTGAAGATGATGTAAGAGCTAAACTAAAAGCGCTAGCTGTTTATAATGAAGAAATGAGAAAAAACCCACATAGTAGAAGTTATGAAAATGTTTTAAATTTAACTAAAGTTTGGGGGTCTGAGGTAGGAATTGTAAATTGTGAGAAATTTAAATTAATTAGAGAAATAATATAAAATGGATAAAAATAAGATATACATTATAGCTGAAATTGGAGTTACGTGTAATTATGATTTAAAAATTACAAAACAACTAATAAAAGAAGCAAAAGAATCAGGGGCGGATGCAGTTAAATTTGTCTTCCATTTTCCAGATGAATTAATGAGTGATAAAGATGTATTGTATACTTACAAAACTACTAAAGGGGATGTAACTGAAAATATGTTTGATATGTTTGAAAGTTTAAGATTTTCATTAGATGAATGGTTTGTAATTAAAGAAGAATGTGAGAAGTTAAATATTGATTTTTTTGCATCCGTGGATTGTAATAGTGGAATAGAGTGGGGTGAAAAATTAGGGTTTAAATACTATAAATTAGGAACTTGGGATGTAAATGATATAGTATTATTAAAAAAATTAGCAACATTAAATAAACCTGTTATTGTAGATGTAGGAGCTTCCCCAGAATCAGAGATAGAAAGGATGATAGATATATTAGGTTCTAATAATACTATTATCTTACATGATTATCATACTGATAAATTTGAGGAAATGAACATGTGTACTATTAAATATTTAAAACAAAAATATAATATAATAACAGGATATTCATCTCCAAATTCTTATGACGTTAACGATTATATATCAGTTGCAATGGGGGCTAGTGTAATTGAAAAAAGATTAACATTAAGTAAAGATTTAGAGGGACATCATCATATTATTTCTAAAACCCCTGAAGAATTTAAAGAATGGGTTAAAAATATTAGGCAAGCTGAATTAGCTATTGGAAAATATGGAGTTCACCCATCATCAAATGATTTAAAAGAAAGAAAAGAATATTTTAAATGTATTTGTTTTGATAAAGATTTATCTAAAGGAACAGTTATAACAGAAGATATGTTAGCTTGTAAAAGACCTGAAAAAAAAGGTATGATCCCTTTAGAAAATTTTTATGGTATAGTAGGAAATACTTTAACTACAGATGTTAAAAGAAATGAAGCAGTTAAAATAACCGATTTAACAGATTACTGTTTAAACAGAGAGTTACTAGGAGATTATGAAAAATATAGATAATATTTGTTTTATATTACAAGCTAGAGTTAATTCATCTAGATTACCTAAAAAAATGATAAAACCATTTGCGGATTCATCATTGATTGAAATAGCTATAGATAAAATTAAATCCTCAATATTTCCTAATAAAAATATTTACCTTTCAGTTAATGACCCTGAATTAATAGATATAGCTAATAAAAAACAAATTAATATATTTAAACGAAGTAATAATTCTACTAGAAATGATGATTTAATCCCTTTTACCTTACCTGAAGTTTTTGAATGGTGGAATAAATTAAATTATGATTATTATATTTTAATGAATGCTTGTAATCCTTTAGTAGAAATAAATACTATTAATAATTTTATTGAAACATTTTCTAATAATAGTCAAAATGGATTATTTTCAGTATTAGAACATAAAAGATTTTTTTATAAAAAAGATGGAACAATATTCCAAGACTTTGATGGATCCGATGAAGCTAAAGTAACATTTAATACTAAATTTATAGAACCTATATATTCAGGAGGTCCATTAAGAGCTGGAAAAATGAGCGATATAGGTAAACATATTTACATGGGTAAATTTAATAAACCAAATGACCCGTTAATGATAGAATATCCATCAGATCAATACGCTGATATAGATTATGAATGGGAATTTAATGCAGTAGAAGCATTATATAAAAGTAAATTTAAATAATATGAAAAAAATAACATTTTGCATACCAAGTAAAACAAATTTAAGATATTTAAAAACATGTATACCTTCTATTAGAAAAAATGCTTATAGAAAAGATCATGACATAATTGTGTTTGTAGATCAAGACGAGGATGGTACTGTTGAATGGTTAGATGAAGTAAAAGATAAATACAATATACAATATTATGTAAATCCTAAATTAGGAGATGAATTATATGGTATAGGAAAAGCATATGATTTTTGTATAGAAAAATCAACTACAGATATTTTTATGATATTCCATGCTGATATGATGTTAGGTAAAAATGCTGATTTAAACGCATATAAACATTTAAAAACACAAACAGTTGTATGTTCTACTAGGGTTGAACCACCATTACACCCAAATGCAGGTGAAAAAATAATTGAAGATTTTGGAATGTATCCTGAGGATTTTAAAGAAGAAGAATTTGATAAATTTGTTGAAAAAAATAAAGACATTGAAAAAATAACATATGGCATATTTGCTCCCTGGATGATGTATAAAAAAGAATTTTTAGCATTAGGTGGTCATGACCCTAGAATGCATTCATGTAGAGAAGATTCAGATGTATTCAATAGAATGCATTTAGCTGGATTTGATTTTTTACAACCTTGGAATTCATTAGTTTATCACTTAACAGGTAGGGGTGCTGGTAGTTTTGGGGGTGATGAAAAAAGACATGAACAATGGAAAAAAGATATGGAAGCTTCTACTTTAGAATTTATACGTAAGTGGGGACAAAATGTAAATCATACATCCTTAATGCATCCTATTGTATATCCAGTTTATAAAAAGTCAGTAATAATTTCTAACTCAAACCCACAATTAGAAAAAGCTTTAGAACCCTGGTTTAATAATGGAAAAGATATTATAGTTGAGATAGATGGTAATAAATTTGATAATGAAGATTATAGACACATACAAAATTTAGGGGGTATTATAGGTGGAGATCAAGATTTACAGGAAGAAAAATTACCATGTGTGTTTGAGTTAGGGAATTTAAAAATAACTATTAATAGTTTAGATAGTTTTGAGCGGGAGTTAATAAACCTATAATATTTATAAATGACAACTCAAAATCTCTCAACTATGGAAAATGAAATAAAATCGAGGGAAGTCCCTAAAATAGAAATTTCCTATATTAATAAACAAGAATTAAAGGAATTATCAAAGAAAAAAGAATTTATAGAATATATTTTAGAGATTTCTTTATCAAGTATTGAAGAAGCTATTAATAAAAAATGGAAAAAAGTTGAATTATGCGATATAATAAATTTATCTTTATTAGTAATTCTAAAAAGAGAAAATTTTGAGTCAGTATTAACTAGAATTTCAAAGTTTTATGAAAGGATGGAAGAATATGAAATGTGTGCTAAGATTAAAAAATTAAAAAAGAAAATATGATAAAATGGAAATTACAACCTATAAATTCAAATGATGTTGTAAACGTAACTCATGCTAGTAATAAATCTGAAGCAGAATATATTTTTGCTAAAATAAAAAATATGCCATTAAAAGATTTTTTAAAATTATTTAAAGTAACAAAAGATGAAAGGTGAATTTGAAGGTGCTAAAGATATGAAAACCTTATTTGAAGGAATATTAGGAAGTGATGTTATTATTAAAGATAATTTAGATGCAACTGAAGAAACTGTATTTGATGTATTCCTGAAAAAATTAGATGAATCTAGATTAAAAGAAGATGTAATATTTGATGAAGCTGGAATTGATCTAAAACAAGTTACAGATCCACTTTGGTTAGTAGTTGAAAGTATGATAAAAATGTTATATGGAGCTGATGCAGCTGACATAATGTTATGGTGGTTATTTGAGAGGTTTGATCCATCTACAGGAGAACTACTAGAATTATTTGATGAAGATAGTGGTAAAAAATATAAATTAGAAACTCCTAGAGATTTATATGCTTACATAAAACATAGATTTCCTAAAGTTTAGGTTGGCTTTTCGTAAATTTTTTCGTATATTTACATAAATTTAAAGTTCTGTAATAATTATGGTTATAAACACGTTATATATGAAAAATACAAATACAAATTTTAAGATGATTCCTTGTGTAGTATGTGGGGAAGATATGCCTGAGTTAAGAAAAATTAAGTTTGGCTATCATAATTGTGTCAATTGTTCAACAGTAAAACCCAAAAGAGCAATTATTACAACAGGTGGAAGTGGAGATCATACATGGAATGATATTCAAATTTTATCTGCTGAGGATGCAGAAAGGTATGAAAAACAACAAGAATTATCTAAAAAAATTAAATTTGGGGATAATGCCGAAAGCTAAACCTTTATCAAAAGAACAAATAGTAGCAGCAACTAATAAAACATTATCAAATAGAGCTGCTGCTAGATATTTAAATGTTTCTTATCAACATTTTAAAAAATGGGCTAAATTATATAAAAATGATAAGGGAGAAACATTATTTGATGCTCATAAAAACCAATCAGGTAAAGGTATTCCTAAGTTTCTTAAAGGGCAGGGAAAAGAACCTGCATTAATTGATATTATTGAAGGTAGAGTTGATGCTTCATCATTTTCTCCTGATAAAATAAAATATAGATTAATTACTGAGGGGTATTTACTAGAAGAATGTAGTAATTGTAAATTTAATGAAAGAAGAGTAATAGATTATAAAATTCCAATTATTTTACATTTTAAAGATAAAAATAAACAAAATTACCGTAAAGAAAATATAGAATTATTATGCTATAATTGTTATTTTTTAACTGTTGGAGATATTTTTAATGAAAAACAAATTCAAGGATTAGAAGATCATAAACCAGTAAATAATTCTAATGTAAGTTGGGAATTAGATGATTATCAAAAACAACGACTAGAAGAATTGGGTTTAGGAGATGAATCTGAGGATGATTATATATCAAGAATATGAAAAATAAAAAACATAATAAAATAGTAAATGATTATGATAAAATTAAATCTAAACATTTAGATAAATTAGCTAAAAAAATGTTAGATAATGATGAAAAAGATCAAAAACTAAAAAAGTATAAACTAAAAGGAGATTTTTTAAAAAATTTATAAATTATGAATAGATTATTATTATTTGTTTTTGTATTAAGTGTAATAGGATGGACTTATAGTTGTCTTAAAATGAAAGCATTAAATCATCGTGTAATAAAAGAAACACATGAAAAAGAACATTATGAAAGAATTTTTCAAGATACTGAAATTTTTATTGATAGTTTAAAATTAGAAATTGAAAAATTAAAAAATGCAATAGATTCTATACCAACTCCAATAAATGTTAAAGCAACAATGTATCACCCAGTAGAAGCACAATGTGATGATACTCCATTAATAACAGCTGATGGTAGTAAGATATGTCCTATAGGAGTATCAAGTTGGAATTGGATTGCAGTTAGTCAGGATTTATTAATAAAAAATGGTGGATTTTTAAATTATGGGGATAAAGTTTATATTAAAGGAACCCACAGGGATGGAATTTATACAGTAAGAGATTGTATGAATAAAAGAAAAACATTTCAAATAGATATATTAGAATCTATAGGTACTAGTCAGTATAAATATGATGAAATTGAATTATACGCTTTAAATTGACATTAAATAATCTTAAATATATTATAAATAACTTGGACTATGAAGTAGTACAAGACATGGAAAATATAAGTCCAGGGGCATTAAATAATTTATGTATGATGTTTGCTCTAAATTTACAATTAGAAGAAGAAAAAAATGACAGAAAACAGAGGAAGACCAAAAGAAAATAATAAACCTCAAGAAGGTAAATATAAACGAGTTTATCATAGTGAAGATGGTACTAAAATGACATGGTATTATGATACAAATAGAACAACAAATGGTCCTGTTAAAGTTGATATTTCATACCCAAAAGGTTATGATTTTAGAACATTTGAAGAAAAATTACGTGATGAAAATAAAAAAATACCGCTTACAAAACGTAAATATCTTAACCCAGCAAATGATAAATTAGTAGGTTATACAAGAGCGCGAGCTTTAGGAATTATTTAATATTTATAATAAAAATCACATATAATGAGTAAATTTAATCTTAAAAAATTTATATTAGAAGATAAATTAGATAAAAATCTACAACAACTAAATGAAAACTCACCAGGATTTGATAATAGAAAATTTGGTGAACCATTACCAACATTAGAAAGTATTAAAACAGCCTATGAAGCTAAAGAGGTAAATGAAGATTTAACATCTTTAGTACGTGATTTAACACCTAGAGAATATAAAATGTTTGCAAAGGAAATGGATATAGATGAAGAAGATGCTAATCAAATGATGGATTTTTTATCTAATTTAGATGATAGAGAAGCTGAATTTTTATCAAAAAAATTAGAAA
>Ga0163110_10000224_pt1 | contig 25815 bp, 22 predicted proteins | sample CRUFie1St17metaG_FD_108703 | JGI IMG/M metagenome (GOLD analysis project Ga0163110, IMG submission 108703) | Marine microbial communities from the Costa Rica Dome - CRUD Field 142mm St17 metaG | ecosystem: Environmental > Aquatic > Marine > Oceanic > Photic zone | place: Costa Rica: the Eastern...
AATAGTATACTATACTACTCTTGCGTATGCAGGGTGTTAATCCACCAATCTATTCAATACGACGAATACTACGAGTCAAATTTATGACATTCGCTAATCTAAAAAAACAATCTCGCATGGGGAGTCTTACTTCCAAACTAACCACCGAGATAGAAAAAATGAACAAGGGAGGCACTGGCGGTGCTGACGAAAGGCTATGGAAATTGGAAGTAGACAAGGCAGGTAACGGTTATGCCGTTATTCGCTTCCTACCTGCACCAGAGGGTGAGGAGTTACCTTGGGCAAAGGTATGGTCACATGCATTTCAAGGACCAGGTGGTTGGTACATTGAGAATAGTCTTACTACTCTTGGTGGTAAAGATCCTGTCTCTGAGTACAACAGATTACTTTGGAACAGTGGGAATGATGCTGACAAGGATCTAGCACGTAAGCAAAAGCGTAAGCTTAGTTACATCAGCAACATCTATGTTGTAAAAGATCCAACTAACCCACAGAATGAGGGTAAGGTATTTTTATACAAGTTTGGTAAAAAAATCTTCGATAAGATTACTGCAGCAATGCAACCTGAATTTGAAGATGAGGAAGCAATCGATCCATTCGATTTCTGGGCAGGTGCAAACTTCAAATTAAAAGCAAAAAATGTGGCGGGATATCGCAATTACGATAGTAGTGAATTTGCTGCTACTGGTGCTCTACTGGAAGATGATGATGCATTAGAAGCATTGTGGAAGAAGCAGTACTCACTCTCTGAGTTTACTGCTGCTGATCAATTCAAATCATATGATGAATTGCAGAAACGTTTAGACCAAGTGCTAAATGCTACCAGACCAAATGTTGCACCTGAGGTCGCTGATGAAGAGGAAGAAATAGTCACTGCAAAACCTGAACCAGTGGCAGTTCCTGCTGGTAGTGCAAGTGATGACGATGCACTGTCATACTTCCAGCGTCTAGCAGAAGAGTAATATATACAGGCAAAATCGACTTTTAGTTTCAAAATACCCCGAAAAAAAATTCGGGGTATTTTTTTGCCTATAGGTTTTTATATTCTTATGTTATCTCCTGTTTTTGTTTTTCTATCGATATATTGAGAACTGTCCTTATATGTCATTATTTCTCTTAGATCCTCTATTATCATATCAAGGTAATTTGACCTTACAACAAAAATATCTCTTTTCGAGTCATTTTTCTTAGTCTCAAAATCATAGTATGTGAATGAATTCAAGATATTTGAACCAGATAAAGAATAGTTAGTTCCGTCCTGTGAGTAATTAAACGTAAAATTGGCATCAACAGTCAATCCTGCTTCTAAAATTAGAATCTCCTGATCATCTCTGACTTCTTTTGTCTCATAATGATGTATTTGAGTTAATTGTTCAGCATCGTACTTATTGTTGAGATATCTTTGAAAATCATATTGACTCATAGGCCACTCATCTCTAACATTCAATATATTATTAGATATGAGAACAACCCAGTCTAATTCAGAATCTCCATATATTTCCTCTGCAACATTATCTGGTCTATCGTCACCCACAACAAGATATTTCTCAAAAGCAACTGCATTTTGGAAAAAGTCTTCTCTAATTTTACCTCTCTTGAAAAGATTTTTTGTTATATAAGAATCTCTACTCGAATTTCTACTCGGAGAAAATGATGGGAGAATTAAGTTTGGGTGTTGGTCAAAATAAGCCATTTTAGAATCCTATGTCTTGATCTGTAATACTGTTTGTACCTTGTATATTTCTTCCTAAATCCAACAAACTAGGATCTTCACCTCCATCCTCATAATCATCATGAAATATGGGTGTCAACTCTGTGAATGTAAGAGTCATAAAACTCCTAACTGGCATTGATATTGCTTTTGAATCTTCGTATGCTTGATACACATTTTCTGGAGTGAAATTAATTTCACATGATGTCAACGCACAGATTTTGAAAATATTTAAACCTTTTATTCTTTTTCCATCATTTTTATAACATAATCTGTATACGTGTGGCGAACCTAGATATAATCTATCACCATTACTACTTGTGTCCTTTGAGGGTAACATGCCTTGCTTGAAAAATCTTTGTATCTTTCTTGTTTTCACGGCATCTTCTTCAGTATCGGGTGCGAATTGAAATACAAATGTAAAGGTTCTAAGTTTAGGCGATGAAAATAATAATTCTAAGTTTGGGTTGATTGCCATGCCAGTGGATCTTGCGATCATCTGACTTGGATCGACATTCAATCCTACTTGTTGTAACACAGTTCTTGAGAGAACTGATGATATCAGTTGTCCAGATTGTCCTCTCCCTATTTCTGGTAATTTTTCAAAAGTTTCTTTGAGTCCATCTACTCCAGATTTTAGAGCACCTGCTAGATTTTGGTTTCCACCAAGAACATTTGATATTTGATTTTGAACTCCTAAAAAGGCACCTGCTTCTAAAGCGTTTACTCTAGCTTCTCCCCAATCAACTCCATTGCTTGATTTTATAGCGTTTGGTATTGGTAGTTTTACTGTGCCTCTCAAGTCTTTTTTATTAGCATTTTGACCTCTTCCTAAACCAGTACTGACAGTATTAGCAAAACCATACTTTTTTTGTGTTTCTGGAGAACGAGTATCAACGTTTTTATATTTCTGTTGATTTTTTTTATTAAAACCACTTCCTCTTTTATTTCTCGCAGATCTATTCGGAGAATTAGAAGAACCTGAAGTTAAAACCTGCTTATTTTGTCTCAGAGCTTCTGTTTGAGGTGCAGTGTATTCAAAAGACTCTATGAGGATATAATCCTGTTTTGTTGTTAAGTCATCTGGATACCAAAGATGTTCAACAGGTTTATTATTTTTTTTAGTATTTGTTGCTAGACCAGCAACGGTGGTACTACTACCTTGAGTATCTTCCTCTGTTACGGTATTATCGACAAATTTTGTTTTGTCTGGAAATTCTGTTCCTGTATGTGATTTATCACCATTTGCAATATCAAACATTCCAGATTCACGTAAAGCATTTTGATGAGTAACTACATTACTCAATGCTTGTTTTCCTGATAATACTTCTAAATCAGTCATGGTATTTCTATAAGTATTCCCCCTTACACCATCTGCATCTGCAGCAATTGCTTCGCCTATTGTACTATCTGGACTTACTAAGTTCCAATTATTACCCCCTTGACCAGTTTTTTTGTATATTACTCTATCTGTTTTACCATAAGTACCATTTTGAACGTCTAAATCTATACTTTCTCTTATTGTTACATTTCTTCCATTAACCTTGACATTATATTGAAATTCTTGAGTCATTCTACCACTGTCAAGAATTGATATTTTTTCAGACATTATTGAATCCTCTCTCTACTTATGGGTATCTCAATACTTCCGAGATCTCTCACGAACTCTTCAATAGGTAAATTAAGGGCTGTTTGCCATTCTTCCATTGCTATATCTAAATATGGAGATTGTACATAGGATTTTATATATTTATGGTAACCCTTAGGAAGTTCTGCTGGATTAGATTCATCTATCCACTCCATGATCATTTCTCTTTCATCGGGAGCATAGTAATGTAAGTTTACACCGTAGAATACTGCTCCTTGTGATGCAATAATATAACATAAAGGATTTCTATCATAATATCTAAGTTTTTCTGCAGTTTTAGCACCATATTGAAATAACATCAAACGACCAGGCGAGGGCGTACCTACAATTTTTGATTTTGGGAAAGTGTTTCTAAATTCCAAGTTCTTTTTCCGTTAGTATCTGAAACTTCCATCTTCTATCTTTACAAAATTCTTTTGCTGCCTCCCATTTTGCATTGTTTACCGCATATTTCATCACTTCAGTAACATATTTTTTAGTTCTTGTTTTTTGTATTTTTGGTTCTTTTACTTCTTTAGCAGGTTTGACTTCAATTAACTTTTCAAGTATTTTTCCTCTTACATCTTTGTACTTGACATAAAAATCTGGAAAATATCTATGTGGTCTATTGTCGATTGGTGATCTGTATGGTATTATTATTTCCTCCGATGACCATGTTATGATGTTTTTGTTATTGTCGCAATAATTCATGAATTTTAGTTCCCAAAGTGATCTGTAAACAATATCACTTGAGTTGCCCTTATATTTTTTACGATTCTTTGGTCTAAACTTGCCTTTATATGACATACATAGTATATAACTAAGCACTTTATATTTAGAGAGGTATGGGATTACTAGCAGATGCCGTAAGTACAAGAAGATTTTATTTACCAACTACAGAATTATACGAAAGTGGATCGAAGTTTGGTAGTAATGTCCCTGCCTTCAACAATATTTACGATGTGTTTATAAATTTTAGTGCGAGTCCAAAATTATCTAATTATGTTGAACAACATAATTTGCACTATAATCAAGAGACAGTAGGATCTTCCCTTGCTTTGTATTGTTCTGAAGCACTCTTGCCTGGTTCAAATATTCAAACATCAACAGTTGATGGTATAAGACAGGGTATGTCTCAACATTATGCTACATTTAGGAGGTTTCCTGATATTACACTTACTTGGTATACTCAGCAAAACTATATGACAAATGATGTATTCAATGCTTGGATGGAATTTATCTCTCCAAATAAAGTTCAAGATAGATTGAACTCTTTCAGAAAAATGACATATCCTGAATTTTATAAAATTCCCATGGAAATAACTGCATTTAGTAAGGATGTAATAGGACCTCCTGATAGATTGACAAAAGATCCAGATGTAAGGACACCTAGTAGCATAACTTATAAAATCGAGCAAGCATTTCCCACTTCCATAATAGCAGCACCATTAAGATATGGTAAAGCAGAACTAATAAAAACATCAGTTACCTTTAAGTACGAAAATTACACTATTCTACGAACTTCTAGAACAGGAGAAATTAAATCAAGTAGACCCACCGTAGCACTATAAATAAAGCCACTGAAGTGAATTACTATGCCATTACCTAAGGTCGTAGCACCTACATTTGAATTAAAACTAATTTCTACATCGAAAACAGTAAAATACAGACCATTTCTTGTAAAAGAGGAAAAGGCTCTTTTGATTGCGATGGAAAGTGGTAATGATAAAGATATTACCGCTACAATCAAAGAAGTTCTAAAGTCATGTATTTTATCCCGTGGAATAAAAGTTGAAGAGTTACCCAGTTTTGAATTAGAGTATTTGTTTTTGAATATTAGAGGTAAGTCTGTTGGTGAAAAAGTTGAACTTTTAGCGACTTGTCAAGATGACGGAGAAACTAAGGTTCCATTAACCATAGCATTATCTGACATAAAATTAGATGTCCCTGATGAACACACTGACACGATAGAATTGGATGGTGGTATTTCTGTCAAAATGAAATATCCATCAATGAAACAATTTCTAGATACTAATTTTAGTATTGCTGGAAACGATAAAGATAGAATTAGCGAAGCATTCAAAGCAGTTGCTGACTCTATTGATCAAATATACACTGCAGAAGAATCATGGTCTGCAAGTGATTGCACTAACAAAGAGTTAGTGTCATTTATTGAACAACTAAGTTCGGCACAGTTTCAAAAGATTGAAGAATTTTTTGCAACCATGCCTAAGTTACAGTATAAAGGAACTATCACTAATCCAAAAACAGATGTAGAATCTGAGGTCGTAATTGAGGGATTAGCAAATTTTTTCGCATAATGTTATATCATACCAGCATTGATGCTATGATGGAAGCAAATTTTGCTTTGATGCAGCATCATAACTGGAGTCTAAGTGATATTGAGTCTATGATACCTTGGGAAAGAGAAGTTTATGTTGGATATCTCGTTAAGTTCCTAGAAAAACAAAAGTTAGAAGCACAACAAGCACAGCATGCAAACTCCTGGTAGAGCAATAGAACCACAGACTTCTATGATTCCTTTGGAACGTAGAATGGATTCTGCCTATGAGAGAATGTTGGTTAGAGTGCAGGATGGCACTCCAGTAGAAAGACCTCAGATAAGAGGTTTAGGTAGGGTTGTTCTTGAGATGGAGCAACTCAACAATAACATGAAAAGTATCCAATCTGAGATACAAAGTGATATAAGAGCAAGACGTAAATATTTTGAGGAAGAGCAGAAATTGCTCAAAAAAGATATACAACAGCAGCAAGGATTTCAGACTGGTGCTCTTTTTGATCTACGTAAGATAGTAGGACTAGCATCATTCGGTATTGCTGCAAATGAACTTGCTCAGGGTGATATCGCAGGTGCAGCACAAGGTATTGGATTAGGAACTGCTGCATTTTTACCAGAGATTGCACAGGGTGTGGTTGGAATATTAGCTGCAAGAGGACTTATAGGAGGTGCTGGTGGAGCATTACGTGGAAGTGGAATGGTTGCTGGTGGACTTGGAATGTTGGGAGGTGGTAAAGCAAAGGCTATCTTAGGGTTAGCAGCTCTTGGTGGATTATTGCTGACAGGAGGTGCTTTAGCATCTAATGACTCAGATAATAGGAGAAGACAAAGCATTATAGAAAATGTAAAAGGGGATGATACTATTAATGCACCTGATGTTGTAAGATTTAGATCACAACTCACAACAGCAGATGCCATATTGGGTAGTGTGAAAGATACTACTCCAGAAAAAACCTCAGGTGGTGATAACACACTAAATCTTGACACTACTGAAGAACAGGTAGCAAAACTTCTAAAAAATCCTATGAAAGGTGCAAAACCTGCTGATGCACCCACTGCAGAGGTCGAGAAAAAGTCAACAATAGTTCCTAAAATTGATGAAGATGAGAAAACTGTTGAACAAAAGGTAGGATTCTTCAATAGATTTTTTGGATCACCTGCCCAAGCTGGAACTTTAGATGAGTTTATTGCTCAAGGTGGTGTTTTGCCTGATCAATCAACTTTTGATTTGACAGGAGCTTCTCAAGATATCATAGGAGACGATGTAGAGTTTATTGAGGCAATAAAAAAATTATCTAAAAAGAGACAGATAAACCCTGCTGAATTACTCGGATTGATAGCATCGGAATCTTCATTAGACCCTAAAGCATTCAATGAAGACACAGGTGCAGCAGGGTTGATGCAGTTTTTACCTCATATTGCAGAGGGTTTAGGAACAAATACAGATGAAATATTGAAGATGAGTAGAGCTCAACAAGTAGATCTTATTGATGAGTATTTTGAGAGGAATAAACTACCAAATAATCCAACTGTTGGTCAATTGAAAACAAATGTTCTGATGCCATTCCATACAGATGAAAGTGATGATTATGAGTTGATGACTAAATTTGATAAATTTACTGACGGTTATCAAGGTTTTCCATACGTTTATGATGCAAATAAAGGTTTAGATTATAACAAAGATGGTTTTGTCACTGTTGCTGAGGCAGGGGAGAGTATAACAAGAAAAATGGATGAATTTGGTATTTTGGACTTGACTAATATGTTGTCTGATGTAGAAAAGAAGAAAGTAAATATTGATGGTAAAAGTTCAAGTAAAAATCAGTGGTGGGATTTTATGGATTTGTTTCCCAATAAAAAGGAGCAATCAATAGAACCAGTTGAGACCAATAAAAGTAGTACAGAACCTGTCATAATAAATGAAGGTGGAAAAATTCAGGAAATGACCACCCCTCCACCAGTGCCTAATAATGCTACAGGAGATGTGAACGTGTCAACAATATTTGAAGGATCTATAGACAAACTTGAGTCTGCATATTCATTAAAAACTTACGCTGCCTTTGGATAAATGGACTTAACACCGATAGTAACAAAAAATAAAAGAACCTCTAATGCTTTACTAAGAGATATAAGTAGAAGATCTTCTCTCAATAGAACGTATGAGAAGAAAACTTTAGAGTTATTAAAGAAATCAATAGAGCAAAGAAATAAAACATATAATGCTTTATCAAAGAGAGATAAGGAGGGTGGTGGAATATTAGGTAATCTTCTTGGAGGTTCACTACTTCTAAGAAGATTTAGGGGTCGTGGAGGTCGTGGTTTTGGTCAAGGTGGTATCGGACGTAGAGGTATTCCACCTAAAACACCTAGAGGTGGTGGCACAATAGGTGGCGGTGTTGGTAGATTTGGTAGATTTGGTAGAATCGGACCGTTAGCAATATTAGGCACAGGATTAGATTTTGCAGGTAGAATAGGTAGTGGACAGAATTTAGCACAAGCAACTATTGGTGCTGGTGGAGGACTAGCAGGTGCTCTTGCTGGTGGAAAAATTGGTGCTGCAATAGGTACAGCAATATTGCCAGGTGTGGGAACTATTGCTGGTGGATTGCTTGGTAGTGGTATAGGTGCTGTTACAGGTGGTAATATAGCAGATACACTCACAGGATTAGGTTCTGATACAAGAAGACAATTACAAACAACTATCCAAAAAAGGAGAGGAGATAAGACTTTATTCTCAGGTGCATTAGATCAATTTGATGGCACCTTAAGAACTTTAGAGGAAGATACTGCACCTACCTTGATGACATTCAAGAAGTTTGGTAGGTCTGATGATGATGGTGGTGGTGGTCCTATGGGTGTAGGACGTTTTCCTACAACTGCACCTACACAACCATTCTTTACTGCTGGTAGAATTGCTGATATTGTTTTTCTAACTTTAGAATTAGGATTACTTGCTGGTGCAATTGTTTTTCCTGGTGATGCAGTTGCTGGAGATGTCGCTGCTGCAGGACTTGTAGCAAGGAGACTTGCTAAACTTAGATTATTAAGAAAATCATCAAAATTTCTTGATTTTTCTAAGAGAGCATCTGAAATAACAAAAAAAACTAAACAGATAGAAAATGCTCGTATTCTATTCAAGAGAAACTTAAAGACAAGAATATTCAGACAAAGATCGATAAGTAAAAACTCTAAAATGAATAAATTTTTTAGAGATACACCTGATATAATATTTGATTCTAATTTACCTGCTGTGTCTAGAGGAGGAAGGGTCAGAAGACAGGGTGCTAACGAATTATTACAGACAAGAATTGATAATGTATTGGATTCTATACGCACTCCAAAATCCAAACTCAAAAAAGTGGAACAACTAGATCTTTTAGATGATTTGCTTGGAAACGCTGCAATGCGAGATAGATTGGGAGCGTTGGGTGATGCCTCAAGACCAGATAAATTAGTTAGGGAAGCACTAAAAACTGGTAAAATAGAAAGTGCAGCTCAACGAGATGCAGTGGAGGCATTTTTTGATTTTTTCTCAGATAATTATATTACAAAAAGTGGTGCTTCCTCTACTAGACAAATCAAGAAATTATCTGTATCTCCAGTTGGTAAATTACTTAATAGATATAAAAATTTGCAACAGAAATCAAGAATTAATAAAAAGAGGATTCCTAGAGAAAATATCGAAGAGTTACTTAAAAAATCAGATGATATTCCTGATGAACTTATAGACCTGAATATGCCGTTGTCGATTCCGTCATCTGTTAAAATACCTGGATTAGCAGAAGGTGGTAGAGTTGAGGCAGGTACACCATACTTTGTTGGTGAGGTAGGAAAGGAATTATTTGTGCCTGATGTGAGTGGTGACATTGTGCCTAATGATGACTTAGGACCAGCGATAATTGCCATGACTAGAGATCCTGATACTATCATAAAATCATCAGGTGGTGGGGATAGTTCTAATCGCACTGTTGTTGTGCCAGCAAGTTCATACGATGTTGTCGCTAAATATGCACAGATGACGGGATTGTTTACGGTATAATGGCAAAAAAGTACCTATGGTCTACTGGTCATATCATAAAAAGATTTGATGTAATACCTGCAGGAGGTGGTCAACCCACCAATTTGATGGGACAAGTTGCTGGAATAAAATATTACGAGGATGTTATTGATTCAAGTATCCATGTTGAGATATTTTGTTATGATACTTATGGATTTCTAAATGAACTTCCAATTAGAAGTGGGATGACAGTGCACCTAGCTGTAGAGCATCCTAGTCAAGAGGAACAATTTAGATGGGATGAAGATACAGAACCATTAGTCATAACCAATATATCATCTAACACATCAGATACCAAAAGAGAATTATTTTCACTAACTCTTGCAACAAAACATGCAGTATCAAATCACACAACAAGAGTTTGGGAGAAATATACAGGTAAGATATCAGATATTGTAAAAAAAATTTTGAAAGATAAGTTAGAGATAACGGAGAGAATGGATGTGCATGATACGAAAAACGAAACTGAGTTTACGGGTAATTATAGAAGACCTCTTTTTATGATAGGTAATTTGTGTGCTAAATCAATTCCGTCTACATCAGATGGAGATAAACCATCAAAAGGGAGTTCTGGATACTTATTTTTTGAGACACAAGATGGATACAATTTCCATAGTATTGATAAAATATTTGATGATGCTGAAAAGGAAGATAATATAAAGTATGTACTACCAGCAGAGAAAAGCACATTAGATCCAAACAACAACTTTTATTTTGTGTCAGCACCCAGATGGGTAGAAAGTCATGATCTGCTGAAAAAATTGAGAACAGGGGCATACAGGGCAGCAAATTATTACTATAATATACAGACGAGAGAACCAATTTTTTCTGAATATAGTTTGACAGAAAGTCTCAGGAAATACCTGAAACTATCAAACGATGAAGAAAATATTCCAGCAGTATATTCTGAATTTTATTCAAGAATAACTTTTGGAATCCTTGATAATGCAACCATGACACCTCCTGTGGAAGGTCAGGATGCAGAAACTCCGCAAGATCAAGCTAATTTTCAAGCACAATCGAGTGCTAGGTATTCGGCATTATTTTCTCAAATGTTGAATATTAGTGTCCCTATGAACTTGAGTCTAAGGGCAGGTCAAGTTATTTTCTGTGAGTTTCCTAAGCTAAATATTGAGAAACCAACGAGAAAAGGTAAAAACCCTGCCTCTGGTCTTTATATGATAGCAAGATTGGCACATGAGTTTGGTGATAAATCATACACTGGACTCACCCTCGTTAGAGATTCATTCCAAACAAACGAATAACATGAAAACAATCGAAGATCACATCGCAAAGGACAAAGAGATTCTAAAAGATCCAACAATCTCTGAACCCACAAGACATCATATAGAAGATGAGTTGCACGACTTAGAGGAGTATGCAGAGCATCACAAAGATGAAATTGCAGCAGGTGATCATCACGATCCCAATGTATTAGAGGTATTTTGTGACGTTCACCCAGACGAACCAGAATGCCTAGTTTATGATGACTAATGCTTGAATCTAGTAAAGTTGGTATAAATTTTGCAGGTAAAGACGGTTTTTACTGGTTCATTGGACAGGTAACCGCAGATTACGCATGGCGTGATAAAAATAATCAAAACGTAGAATTAGGATATAGAGCAAAAGTAAGAATACTTGGTCATCATCCACCAGAGTCAGCAGCAGAGGGTGGTATTGATGACGAAGATTTACCATGGGCTCATTTTCTTCTATCACCTCAGTTCGGTTCTGGACATAATAGAGGTGGTACAAGTTTTGCATTGCAGGGCGGTGAGACTGTTTTTGGATTTTTCTTAGATGGTGAGGAGGGACAACAACCCGTAGTTCTTGGTTTATTTCATGCAAATTCTTCTATAGAACCACTAAAAACTTGGGAGAAAGTATTATCAGGAAAGAGTTCTGGATTTGCCCCTTTCACTGCTGACAAGAGTATAGAACCAAATAAAACGATAGATCTCACCAATGGAGATAAATCAGGTGAGTATGGAGTGATAAACAGTAATGATGACTCACTGGGGGGTGAAGGTGACAATGTTAAGAAAGAAGGTGAATCATCGAATCAGTATAATACAAGAACCAAAGAAAATGCAAAAAAACATGGTTATAAACCAACAATAAATCAATTTTATAATGACAAAACAGAGACTGTTGAAGTAGCACAAAAATGTATTTCACCTGGCGGTGCAATGGGAGAAGTGGCAAAAGTTCTCCAAGCTTTTGTTGATGAGGTAAGTGGACTTGAAAAGTTTCAGGACAAGCATATAGACCCCACGCTCAATAGAGTAGTTGACATGGATAAATTGATAACAAAAGCATCTAATAAAATTGCTGGTGGATTTTCAGCAACTATTAGAGAAGCAAGGAAAGAGATGTTGAAAGAAGTTGATGATCAAGTTAGTAAGGCAATTAGTTTTCTAGACCCATCACATCTTATAAAGAATCTAGAAGTAAGAAAACAAACTGATCGAATTTATTGTTTGATAGAGAATGTTATAAATGGTTTGAAAAATTTTATTGGTGATTTTTTGAAGGGAATGATAGGTAACTTACTTCAGTTTCCACTTTGTGCAGCAGAGCAGTTTCTTGGCGGTCTCATTTCAAGTATCACTGATAAAATTCAAGGTTTGATAGGACCTGCAATAAGTTCAATATCAAGCATTGGTGGTGGTATTTCTTTACCACCATTTGGAGACATGATGAGTAAAGCATTAAAAATTGCTCAGGTAGGTCTTGCTTTACTTGAGTGTGAAGGTAATGAGTGTGAGCCAGAACCATTAGATTGGAAAATAAATGTAGGTGCAGATCCTAAAAAGAAATTAGATTTTGGTAGAATGATTAGTCTTGCCAGTGGATTGAGTTCTTTTGGTGGATTGGGAGACGCATCTCAAAATCCATTAGGTGCTCTTAGTGGTATGTTTCCTGGCATTGATAATATTACTGGAGCAATTAGTCAAGTACAAGGAGTTGCAGGTACAGTATCTACATTGACAGGTGGTTTATCAGGTGGTGTACCTGGTGGCATGAAGAGTTTGGTTGGTGGATGTGATCCATTTACTAAAAACTGTGGATCACCTAAAGTTTCAATTTTTGGTGGTGGAGGTTCTGGTGCAGTAGGAAAAGCTGTTATAAACTCCATAGGAAAAGTTATTGGGGTCAACATGTCTAGTTTTGGATCTGGTTTCACATCACCTCCATTTGTTACTATTACTGATAATTGTGATAATGGTAAGGGTGCTACTGCAACTGCTGATGTTGACCTAGATGAAAATTCTCCTACTTTTGGTCAAATAACAGATATTATCATAACAAATCCTGGTGGGGGATATGTAGGACCAGGTGTCATCGACACTATAATAGATGTTGAAACTGGTGAGGAAACAACTGTTCCCACTGGCACAACAACTTTACCTGATGGAACTGTAGTTCCCATAGGAGATATAGGAACAGACATAGGAACAGACATAGGAACAGGGACATCGGATGATGATGGTATTGATGTTATAGGTGAGATTGGTGGAGTTCAAATAGTAACACCTGGTATTGGATATCAACCAGGCGATACAATTACCACACCTAGTGGGGGTGTGATAATTCCCATACTCGATGATAAGGGTAGAATTTTAGGATCTGATCCTAATACAAAAGTTGATGTTGGTTTAGTTGACTTACCTAAACTCACCATTAACACAAGCACAGGGTTTGGTGCTATAATAAGACCGATCACTAAGTTTACTAAGGTTCAGGATTATGAAGATCCAATTGTTCCAGACGCTAAACTTATTAGAGTTATTGATTGTCCTAGAGGTTTCTAATGGCGAATGTACCACCAATTATAATTCAACATCCTGAAGATGGTGTGTTCACTATTGGAAGAGAAAGAAGAGATGATGTAAGAAGAATAAAGGATATTGGATTACATGGATCATCTAGTGCAGGTATGCGTATTTTTCATGATGGAGGATTTGAACTAAGATCAAGTGATGATGCTACTGCCATACAGGGATCACAGATAATTCAAAAATGTGATGGAGCACCTTTGATTTTAAAATCTGCAGGGGATATACTTATTGAATGTGATGGTAGATTTTCTGTCGTAGCAAATGACATAAGAATGTCAGCAAAAAATGCTGATGAGGGTGATATCACACTCAAAGCAAAACACGATATAAACATTGATGCAGACAATCGTATCATTGCTCAGTCAGAGAATGTTGTGCTAAGTGCAAAAGATAAGGTTCTTTCTTTTTCTAAAGGATGGAACGTTATGGTTGGAAATGTTGTTCGTATTCATGAACCAACATCTCAATTGATACCACCTGTACTGGGTGATTATCTTGATTCTCAAACTAAAACACTGAAAAACTAATGGCTGGATTTAGAGACATAGAATCTGGTAAAATCTACATTGGTGTAGAGGAACCAGCAAAATTAGATCAGGCAGTTGAAACCCTGAATGGCGATAAACCTTACGATGGAACTCTAGTCGCTACTGGACCTTCATTTTTAGGTGCTCATAAAGGTGGTTTTGCAAAAGCAACTTTGAATGTAGGGACTGCACTTGGAGATTGGAGTCCTGGTGTAAGTGGTAGAGCAGTTCAAGTAGAAGGTGATGTTGAAGTAATCGGTGAAGAAGCAACAAATGCAGTTTATATTGATGGTGATGTTTTTGTCACAGGTGCTGTTGATTGCTTGAATAAGGGTAGACTTGCTTCAAGATTTGGAACTGCTGATTCACTTGGTAAGTCTTTTGATATTAAACACCCCACTAAAGAGGGATATAGACTGAGATATGCATGTATTGAAGGTCCAGAGGTAGCAATATATCACAGAGGTAGATTAAAAGATTCTAATACGATTGAATTACCAGATTACTGGAAGAATATGGTGTATGAAGATAGTATTTCAGTGCAGATTACACCTATCGGTAAGCAAGAAGACATTTATGTCAAGTCATTTGATAGTGAGAAAATTGTGTTAGAATCTGATTCAGACATTGATTGTTTCTATCATGTATATGGTGAGAGAAATGATATAAACCCACTTATTGTAGAGTATGAAGGTGAGACATGGGAAGATTATCCTGACCCCAACCTCAAACTTGATCCCTCTGATAAAGATAGAAATATTAAGGATCCTAATTATGATACTGGACAAAATACAAAAACTGTGGTATAGTAAAAATAAAAAATCATGGAAACACGTGGTATAGTAAGTGTTGATGGTATTATTGAGTTACCAGAAACTTGGATAGGAAATATTGAACCTGAGACTATTCATGTTCAACTTACTCCTATTGGAGTATATCAAGAATTATTTGTCAGCAGCATACAGTATGGTGCAAAAGTTATTATTCGCAATAATGCTGGTGGATCTATCAAAGCATTTTATGAAGTGACTGCCGACAGTAAAGATCTACCAGTTGTGGACGACGTTACTTGCGATATCTGAATACATATGCTATAATGGGATGAATTACAAAACATCATGGCACAACAAAAACTAGAGTTTGAAGAGTTTGTAGATGAGGTTAGAGTCAACCTTGCTGCAAGAAAATTTGAGATTTTTGGTTCTCATGGTAATTATCAATGTGTTCAGTGTGACACAACTGATGAGTTTATGTCAGTATTACAAGTTGTAAGAAGTGCTGATGGAATAGATGAGGAACTAGATATATTATACGTATGACATACATGCCTAAATTTCCACTATCGGATATAAAATTTCATGAAATTCCAGTTTTAGGAAGTTTTTACACTAAGAAAGAGGTAGATGCTCTTATTGCTGACGCTCTTGCTAAAGCAAAAGCTATTGATGAGGAGTCAATGCGTAAGCATAATAGAGACGCAACTGTGATTAGTATGATACTTGGATTTACCTGTTTAGCATTATTTGTAGATGGATTACTTCGCATACTTGGCATCGTTCCACCATTCGCAGGTCTTGATGTTAATATTATCGATGAGATTGTGGAGAAAGTTGAAACAGATATCTATCCATTAGTCCAGAAGATACCACGAATCTGACAGGGTATAAATAAGTTGAAGAGATGGTGTCAGGATTAATAAGTAATGCCACTAAGCAGACTTGAAAATTTTCTAAAAAATGTTCAGGGTAACGTTATATACGTGAACCCTGAGGAACTTGATGCAACGGATGATATCAGCAATACTGGTAATTCTAGAACTCGTCCGTTCAAAACTATACAAAGAGCACTCATAGAGTCTGCGAGATTCTCATATCAATTAGGGAAAGATAACGATAAGTTTGACAAGACAACTATACTAGTATCGCCTGGTGTACACTATATTGATAATAGACCAGGTTACCAAATTGACAGCGATGGAAATATAACTGATGTTAATGGAACTTCTCAAAGTATAACTGAATTTGGTATTGGTACTAATTTTGATGTACAGAATGTAGATAACGTATTATATCATTACAACTCTATTCATGGTGGTGTAATCTTACCAAGAGGTACATCCATTGTTGGTCAAGATATAAGAAAAACTAAAATAAGACCAAAATATATTCCAGATCCCCTCAATGACAGTATACCAAGTTCTGCTATCTTTAGAGTAACAGGAGCTTGCTTTTTTTATGGATTTAGTATTTTTGATGGAGAGGGTTCTGATAGAACATTCAAAGATTTTACTGAAAATGTTTACGCACCTAATTTCTCACACCATAAACTAACCTGCTTTGAATATGCTGATGGTAACAACACTGTAGCAGGTAAGGGTAATACCGACCTTGACATGTATTATGCTAAACTAACTTTAGCATATGGTACGAACAGTGGTAGAGCACTTCCATCATATCCTACTAACGACGACTTTGAGAAACTCATAGATGAGAACAGGATAGTTGGTGCTATATCAGAATTAGGTGATGTTGAGATTGATGACATATACTCAGGAATAGACCCATCATCTTCTACACCAACATCTATTGTTACAGTAAAAACTAAAACTACACATAGACTTGCGGTAGGAACACCTATTTTAGTATTTGGTGTAAACAATTCTGAATATGATGGCAGTCATGTTGTATCACAAGTGGTTAATGATACTCAGTTCAGCTACACTGTTGCAAACACACCGACAAGCACAGCGACTCCAAGTCTTAGTGGACTTACTCCTGTAGTAACAATAGAGAGTGACACCGTAACATCATCTTCACCTTACATATTCAACTGCTCTATCCGATCAGTCTTTGGATTATGTGGTCTGCATTGTGATGGAGACAAGGCAACTGGTTTCAAATCCATGTTGGTTGCTCAGTTTACTGGAATATCTTTACAGAAAGACGACAACGCATTTGTAAAATACAACACTACATCTGGTGCTTGGGAGGATCAAGCAACATTAGGAACTACAACAACACTACACACTGACAGTTTAGCAAGATATAAACCAAAATTTGAATCCTACCATATAAAAGCATCTAACAATTCTGTGATGCAATTGGTGTCTGTCTTTGCCATTGGGTATGGTCAGCATTTCAAGGCAGTTGCTGGTGGTGATATGTCAATCACCAACTCTAATTCCAACTTTGGTTCTAAAGCATTGGAATCTGATGGATTTAGAAAAGAGGCATTTATTAAGGATGATAAGGCGTTCATAACCAGTATCGTACCACCTAAGAAGAATTTTAGTAATATTGATGATATAAATTGGCAATCTATAGATGTAGAAAAAACTGTTGGAATATCTACGGATACTAAACTATTCATATTTGGAAATGCACAAAAGGATAAAGTTCCAAATAAAACTGCTAGTGGATTTACTATTGGTAATAAGATAAACGATAAGTTATTCTGCACGATAGAAAATACAACTTTTGGTGCTGACATATTGATGCCTGGACCAGGTAGTAACACTGATTTATATGCGTCTGGTAAAAAAGAAGTATTTGTTGGTAGTAACACTGGTATCAATTCTATTACTAGTAATATCTTTACCTTAGAAGAATCTCATAACTTTTTACCAGGTGAAAATGTAAAAGTATTCTCTCAGACAGGAGATTTACCAGATGGTATAGAATACAATAGAGATTATTTTGTGATAAGTTCTGGTCTAAATGCAGATCAAATTAAACTTGCTACGACATTTAACAATGCAATAGCAGGTAGTAGTCTTAGTGGAATAAACAATCTTGGTGGTAAGTTACGAATAGTTTCTACCGTAGAATCTAAAAATCCTGGTCAACCTGGTCATCCAATGCAGTATGAGGATGGCACTGGTTGGTACATTACCGTTGGTGCTGGCAACTCACTTAGATCTGCGATAGTAACTAATCAGTCCAAGATTACACCTAGAACTGTCAATACATTTGTTCAAAGAAGTTCCGATGGTAGAAAAGATTTAGAAAAAATTTACAGAGTAAGATACGTAGTCCCTGATGATTCATCACTAGCATCACCGCCTACTAATGGATTCTCTATTACTGAGTCTGGATCATTCCCTGATGATGTAAGTTATAAAAATGATTCCACAGTCATTTCATCTACAACTAATCTTAGAATTGACAGTGTGATTGTGGATGCTAGTTGGAGTTCTGGTTCTAATGCTGGTATTATAACATCACAATTCCCACATAGACTATCTGTAGGACAAGGTGTCGAGATAAGAAGACTTAGAAGTACAAACAATACTGATGGCACTGCAAATAGTGGATACAATGGATTGTTTGATGTTTTAGCGATAGATGATGCTAGAACATTTAGAATTGGTATAAACACAAATCCAGGTGGTATATCAACTATCACTACAAATGTTCCATACACACTACATGATCAATCAATAGTTGGTTCAGGTAGAACCTTTGCTCCATTTTTCAATAAACGTGATTTTGGAAGAGCGTATCAAATATACACAAATGAAGAGATACAAGAGTATAAGAGAAATTTACAGGATGGTGTTTATGATGTAACTTTACTTTCATATCTTGCACAACCCTCAATATCTCCATTCTCAACTGCTTCTAATTTCTTCCCACAGAATGTAAATGATTTACGTCCTAAAGTAAGTGTAGATAATCCTGTTGTTGATCCACCAGCTTCAGTATCATATGCTAGGAGAGATGATATTGGTATTGTACAAACGAATGATCCTGCAAATAGTATCTCTAGAGAAGGAATTGATTCTTTCCTAGAAAAAACTAATCTTGGTATCGGTGTAACAGGTGCGAGTGTTTCTGGTTCTACTCTTAGATTAGATGGTGCAGTAGAACATGGGTTCAATGCAATTCTAACTGTAACTGACCTCAATGGTGGTACTAACTATACTCCATCTACTTCTTGGTTCAATGTAGATTTGATCGGGGGGACAGGTAAAGGTGCTACTGCTGATGTCACTGTTAATTCAAGTGGTGTCATAACCAGTATTGACATAAACAATCACGGATCAGGGTACAGTGTCAACGATGTTGTTACTGTTAGGGGAGTTCCTTTCGCTTCCTCTGGATCAGATGCAACTGTTAGAATAGATGCAATCAATAATAATATTGGTGATGCTATTCAAGTTGTTGGTGTGGGTAGTGATGGATATAATGGTATTTACAGAATAACTGGAGTAGATGAAGCTCAAAGAGTTTCTTACACAGGCACTGCGGATGATAGCAGTAGTGGTGGATTTATATACCATGTGGGTGTTACCACTGCTATCAATAATATAGAATATGATATAACAAGCGGTATTGCTACTGTCACACTACACTCTGATATTGGTTTGAGAAGAGGTGATCAGATTGTTATCAATAATGCAAATACAGAATTCAATGGCACATTCTTCATTACAGATAGAATTGGTTATGGTTCTTCAGTAAATGTAAGTATGGGTGCTCTAGGTAGCACTCCCACATTTAGCGGTGCTACTGCTTATGCACATGGTGCTGGTATATCAGCAAGAGGTAATAATCAAACTATTCCAATATACGGTGGAGTTACCACACCACTAACGACAGGTCTTACTACAACAACATCATCTATATCGGTGCTTGAGAAGAGTTTACTTCGTAGAGGAGACTATCTTCAGATAGAAGATGAGATTGTAAGAATATCTAATAAAGATTGTGACTCAATCATAAGGGGTGTATTGGGAACCAATGCAACAAATCATGACAAGAATGTTGCGGTACAAAGAATTAAAATATTACCTGTAGAGTCAAGAAGATATTCTACTATACGTGCATCTGGACATACATTTGAATATGTTGGGTTCGGACCAGGTAATTATTCTACTGCAATGCCATCGGCACAAGATAGAATACTTTCGGACGAGCAACAATTAGTTGCACAATCAGTTCAAACAAGGGGTGGATTGGTAGTCTTTACAGGTATGAATGATAAGGGTGAGTTTTATGTTGGACGTAATAGGACAGACGCTGTTACTGGTGAGAGTAATAGCACAATAGATGAGTTTGATACCGCACCAACAGGATCATCTTTACCTAAGTCTCTTTTACTCAACTCCGTAACTTCGGATGATTTAGCAGTAAATGAAAACCTTTATAGTAATGGTAATACTGATGTAGTTGATCTAAAACTTAGAGGTAACAGAGCAGGAACACAAGGTGTTGTATTCCTTGGTGTTCAATCATCAGAACCCACTCAAACACAAGCACAAGACAATATATTATTCGCAACAAACCACACGCCTGGTGGTTACATTGGATGGGTTAGAACATCTGGGGTTGGAACTAATAGGTGGCAACAGTTCGGACCTATCTCTACAGAGAGTGGTGTAGAGGCATATGCATTTGAAAAATTAGCAGTGGGTCAATCCTCTGTTGATTCAGGTGAGGTTCTTAGTGTAACTGGAAATGCAAGTGTTGACAGTATAAAGGTTGACGACCTCACATCTGGTCGTTTAGTTCTTGTTGGCACTAGTGGTGAGTTACAGGATAGTTCAAGTTTCACATGGTCTGGTTCAACCCTAACAATACACACTGCAGCAGTTACCAACAACATAACTGTTGGTGGTGCAAGTTCAGTTACAGGTGACTCTTATACTGGAGGTTCACTCACTGTAGATGGTGGAGTAAAAGCTGCAGGTGTGTGTACTGCTACATCTTTTGCTGGTAATGGTATCATACCTATAGGTGGTATCATTATGTGGTCAGGAACTGATGGTAATGTTCCATCAAACTGGCAGTTATGTGATGGAACTAATGGTACACCAAATCTTATTGATAGGTTTATAGTTGGTCGTGGTAGTGCTTACTCAGCAGGAGAGACTGGAGGTCAGACTGATCAAATAGTTGTCTCTCACGAGCATACAGTTAGTACATTCATTAGTGATTCAGGTCACTCACATACTAATACACTTAGTGGTGGAACTCACTCTCACGCAAACACACTCGGAGGTGGAGATCACTCACACAGTGTAACAAGTTCTGCACACAACCATGAGATGAGTCACACTCATGCTTATAGTGCATCTGATGGTAATGAGAGTGTTACTACTTCTGGTGGTGCATCTAACGTTGGTAATGATGTTCAATCAGGAACAACAACAGGGTTGAGCACATCATTTACTGATGATGCAACAGTCAGTTCTTTTGCTAACACAAATAATGCTGCTGTTACTATAACAAATGCTTCTGCAGACGCTGGCGTAAGTATAACAAACGTTACTGCTACAACAGGAATTGGGGTCACAGCTTCCACGGATACTCAAGGCTCAACTGGCACTAATAAGAACTTACCACCATTTTATGCAATTGCCTATATTATGCGTATCAGTTGATAAATACACATACGACGGAGTAGTTAGTAGATGGCTTCAGTAAATAAAAAGTTTGCTGTAGAAAAAGGTTTAGAGGTCGGTGATCAGGCTCTGATTGTCGATGCCGATAATAATCTTACAGGTATTGGTAAAACAGATGCCAAGTATGGACTTGACGTAGCATCAAGTACAGCAAATTTTGATGGTATTGTAGCAGCAGCTAACGTAGGTATAGGTAGCACACAACCTCAAAGAAATCTTGATGTTGTAGGCACTGCAAGAGTTACTGGGCAGTTTTATGATTCAAATAATGCTGCTGGTAATAATCAAGACGTTTTAATATCTGTTGGCACAGGTGTATCTTGGACTGATAATTTCCAGAACGCATCGGATGGGGTTGACTCTGTACAATTCAAGAAATCAAATAATAGATTTGGTGGTGCATCTAATTTTGTATTTGATCCTACAAATAAACGAGTAGGTATAGGTAGTACACTTCCAGAATACTTATTACAAGTAACACGTAATGGTAGTGATACTTCTAACGGTTTTGTTCAGATAGGTGGCACGTTCTTAGATAGTAATGCAACTATCGGTGTTGCAGCATCAATACTATCTGCTGATAGTGATGGAGAACTCATTTGGGTTAGAAATACTGGTAGTCAGATAAACAATATAATATATGTAAATGAGAGTGGTAACGATAGTAATGATGGATTGACTGAGGGAGCAGCAAAACGAACTATTGAGGGTGCTACGGCAATATCTGCTGCTGGTAATGTCATAAGGGTTGCGAGTGGTATATACACTGAAAATAATCCTGTAACAGTGCCACCAAATGTCACGATTGACGGGGATGAACTCAATAATACTCAGGTAGTTCCATCAAATGCAGGGGCAGACTTATTTGAACTAAAGAATGGTTCTATGATACAGAACCTATCATTCATCGGTGCTGCGAGCACTGGTTCAATGGTTTGCTTTGCTCCATCTGGAGTTGGTATTGTAACTCAGTCTCCACTGGTTAGAAATTGTACTAACTATGTTCCTAATAGTATAGGATTGAAAGTGGATGGTAATCATGCAGAGGGAGAGAAGTCCATCACTGCTGACTCTTACACAATGTACAATCAAGGTGGTATAGGTGTTACAGTCTCAAACGATGGTCATGCACAACTCAATTCAGTTTACAGTATTTGTAATCAGGCTGCTATCACTTGTGTCACGGGTGCAACTGCAGACGTTCACAGTTCTGAAGCATCTTTTGGTACTTTTGGTCTTATCTCTTCTGGGGTAGGCACTGTACATCAATCTGGTATTCTTACTGCTACTGTATCAACTGATAACAATATCATCAATGTTGCTAACCTAACAATCAGACCTTACTCTGGACAGGTCTTATATTTGGGTGAGTTATTCAATGAAGTAACAAGTATTTCTATAACTTCTGCTGGATCAGGATATACTGCGACGAATCCACCAACTGTAACCTTTGGTGATCCGTCAGGGACAAATGGTATAACTGCTGAAGGTAGTGCTGTTATAAGCGGATTTGGTTCTATTACCTCGATAAACATAACAGGTAAAGGATCACAATATCGGTCTGCACCAGCAGTGACTATATCAGCTCCTTCGTCGGGGGTCACTGCTACTGCAACCGCTTCATTATCGCCTACTTATCATACTATAAATAGTGCGACCCCTGTTGTATCTGGCATATCGACGATTACTCTCGATAAGTCTGTACCTGCAACTGTAGGTGTAGGATCAACAGTGCCTTTTGCTAAACAATCATTTATCAACGCCTCATCATATGTTTTTGAGCATGTTGGATCTGGTTTAGCAATTGATTCTGCCCGTCCTATAAAGGGAGGTGTCTCAGTTCCTGAGAACCAAACTGTATCAGAACAAGGAGGTAAAATTATCTACTCATCGACTGATGAGAAAGGTAATCTAAAGTTAGGTGATAACTTTGTAGTCAATCAACAAACAGATAAGATTACAGGTGACACTTTTGATAAGAGCGTACAGTCAACTCTCACACCACTATTAATAGCATTAGGAGGCAATTTATAAAATGGCAGCAGCTCCAACAAATCAATTCAAGACTGTTACACATACTCTAACCACTAGTGCGGTTGGAATCTATACATGTCCTGCAGGGGTTTCTGCACTGGTCATCTATGGTAATGTAGCTAATGTCGGCACATCATCTTCAGTGACTTCATTTACTGCTTCTCTTAGTAGAGACTCAGTTGACACTCCTATCGTACAACTTGGTAGGATTCCACATCAAGACTCAATGACATTCATTGAAGGTAGATTAGCACTAGAATCAGGCGATATCCTAAAAATTCAAGGTGATGTTGCTAATACTCAGAAATGCATAGTTAGTATACTGGAGAATGCTAAGTAATGGGAAGACTTCTTTCAGGCAGAGTTGGTGTAACCAGCTACTCAGGTTTATCGACGTTTAGAAAACAGACTGATGGTTTTCCATCATTCCTTGGTTTGGAAGAAGCTGAACCCAATCTAGGGTTACCAGGTAATAATGATTATATGTTGATGGGTGACATTGATGGAACTCGTCGATGGGAAGAAAAATATTTTACTGGTATAGGAACTATAAATGGTCTTGATGTTCAGGTTGAGGGTGTAACTCCTACTGGATTTGCTGGATCTATCACAAAATTTAATTTTACTGGTAATCAGGTAAGCATATCACAAACCAAACAAACTTTTAGTGGTAATGAGATAGGTGTTGCTACTATAACTCTGAATAGAACACCATTTGATTTTCAGGATAAGGCAGGCTTCACGCCAATAACAGGTGTTACAACAATAAGAGTTGGTTTAGGATTGTCGTTCAGAGAGCTGCCGATAGGTGACACAAATTCAGGTATTGTATCAATATTCGCAGAGACTTCTGGTAAGATACAGACTCAAGATAGCACAGGTAACGTAGCATTTTCAGAAGTAGACACATTACGTGTTGGTTCTGGTCTAACAGTAACTCAACCTTCTGCAGGTATTGCATCCATATCACCGACTGGACAGTTTGAGTATATAAATGTCAGTGGTATCAGCACATTAGGTGCAGCAGAGGGCGTATTTACAGGAGCACTCACAGGTAATGTTACAGGTAATCTTACAGGTAATGTAACTGGAGATCTAACAGGAAATTCAGCAGGTACACATACTGGACCAGTTGTTGGTGACGTAACAGGAAGTCATCTTTCTGGTAATATAAACTCTGGTTTAGGTACGATAACTCAGGTTCATGCTACCACAATAGATGCAACTGGTATTGTGACGGCAATGTCATTCAAAGGTCCGTTGCATTCAGCTGGGATATCAACCGCCATCATTCTAAAGAGTGATAATATTGATGCTACTGGTATTATAACTGCTGCAAGTGGATTTGTTGGTAATATAACTGGTGATGTTACTGGTAAAGTAACTGGTGATCTATACTCTGTAGGATTCTCAACTGCATCGGTGCTTGACGCAGTAAGAATAGTTGTAAGCGATCAATTACAATGTGATGGTGTAAAGTCTACTGGTATCATAACTGCTACTACTTTTGATGGAGCATTTGCTGGAGCAGCAAGCAGTATAACAGTCTCAACTGAAAATTCTGACACTACAAACTATGTCGTTTTTGTCAACGATGTAAACGGTGACTATGTAGCAAAGGTTAATACGGCACTTAGATATGATGCACAAAACAGCACGTTACATGCTACAGAATTTGCGGGATCAGGTTTATCACTAACAGACATACCTGGCAGTGCAATCACAGGTTCACTAAATGCAACCACAGTAACACTAACTGCTACAGATACTACCAACGCATCCCATTATATTACCTTCACTGATTCTGCAACTGGCAATGAAGCTGTAAGGACAGATAGTTCTCTAACATATAATCCAAGTTCAAACACTCTAACTGCTGCTACGTTCGCAGGTGATGCAACAGGATTGACTGGTTCTCCTACTATATCAGTTGCTGCCATCACTGCAGCAGGTAATATAGTTCCGTCTGCTCATTCTACATATAATCTTGGATCTAATAGTGTGAGATGGAACAATATCTACACAATGGATATGCACTTCTCTAACAAGGGTAGTCAAAATGATGTGGATGGTACTTGGGGTGATTGGACACTTCAAGAGGGTGATGAGAATATATTCATGAAAAATAATCGGACGGGCAAAAAATACAAGATAAACCTGACCGAGGTATAAATACCAAAGATAGGAATTTCTAATAGTGGAACGTTATGTCAAGAGCTAGAGAGTTAGCCAAGGTTGGTGGACTACAACAAACAATTTCTGGAGTTAGTACTCACGTTGGTATCTCTACCTTTGCTTCCGATGTATTCATAC
>Ga0163110_10000226_pt1 | contig 25709 bp, 17 predicted proteins | sample CRUFie1St17metaG_FD_108703 | JGI IMG/M metagenome (GOLD analysis project Ga0163110, IMG submission 108703) | Marine microbial communities from the Costa Rica Dome - CRUD Field 142mm St17 metaG | ecosystem: Environmental > Aquatic > Marine > Oceanic > Photic zone | place: Costa Rica: the Eastern...
AAGCAGCAGAGATTGGGCTGCAAAAGGAACATATTTGTTAGGTGTCAAAGCAGTTATTGCTACTTCATTTGAACGGATTCACAGGTCAAATTTAGTAGGAATGGGCGTGCTCCCTCTGACTTTCAAGGAAGGTGAAGATTCGGACTCTTTAGGCTTAGATGGAACTGAGTCATTTGACATCCCCGTTACGGACTCTGTGCAAGCATTACAAGAATTAACGGTAACTGCAAATAAATCAGATGGAACTAGTATTGATTTCATTGTAGACGTCAGGCTCGATACCCCGGTTGAAGTTGATTACTATCGAAATGGCGGAATTCTTCACACAGTATTGAGAAATTTAGCCCAATAACCGGTGGATTGATGTTAACTTGCTTACAGGGCAACTTATGCAGGAGTTGAGAGGCTACATTCGCTATCGATTCCGTAGTGATGATGATGATGTGGATGTTCTTCTAGAGGGTGAAGCAGACTGGGTACGCAGTATTGTGAATGAATTAGGATTATCCGGTGTGGGTTGGTCAATGCCGATGGCTGTTGACAGCACATCGCTATCTAATTCAGGCTTTGCGAGCGAGGTCTCACTAGGTGATGAAAAGCCTAAGGATATGGGTCCAGAACCAGATCCCTCTCGAATTCCTGTGATAAGGAGGCCGATTGGTGAATTGGATTTGGCTGCAAAGTTGGTAGATGTTGGGCTTGAAAGGCCAGTCCGTCCAACTCCTGATGAATTGAGGGAACAGTTACAAGAAATCGATGAACCATTACCTGCCCAAGGCCCGATGGTTAAAGATCCAATGGCTGAAGCATGGCTCAAGGAATTATTGCGAATCGTAGTTAGGTCTCACGGTGTTACCGCTATCACAACCGAAACGATTGCTCTAGCAGCAAGCGATTTCTTAGGTGATAGAGAAGGTATGGAACTCGAACTTTTCCTCGAAGCGATGTTCAGGTCTGGGAAATTGGTTAAAGTTCACGGCGGAGACAACACGGGATGGGGCCCTTCGCCTGCTTGGTTAGCCTCTGGATTGTGATTGTTAACAAAATATTTCGTTTTCAAGAAAAACGTGATGCTGCAACGGATTTTCCCAAATTACTTTCAGACATTATTCCAAAGGAATTAAAGTGGTAGTTGTATTCCGCAGAAACGAGTGATGAAGATGCTTTGGAAGAGTATGAATGTAGAAGGACGGGGAAGAGCGTTATTCTTAGTTTTAGTAATGTTACTTTCAACAACCGCCGCAAACCTTGTGTCTGCTTCGATTTCGAGAACCTATACGACCGATACAGACCCTGTTGATGTCGCACTGGGCGATTTCGATTGTGATGGCGATTTGGATATTGTAACTGCAAATGATCGCAGCACAAAGATTTCTGTTCTGTGGAATGAAGATGGCCATTTCCAGGATAGAACCGATATATGGACCTCCGGAAATCCAAACCAAGATGCAGACTTTGAGGATCATTCCAACACTCAACAGGTTGAAGTCGGGGAGTTTAACGGTGACAACGCTATTGACATAGTAATCTATGCAAGAAACAGACCTCTTGCCCGTGACGCATCTGGAGCGCTTGTTGTAGATACGCCAGGTAACGTGACGGTTATCGAAAACGGTGGTTGCGACGAACAAACTTTCTCTATCGGACAGCAATTCGATGTCATCTGGATGTGGGACCTTGCAGTTGCAGATCTAAACAAAGATGGAAACGATGATATCGTCACTCTAGAATTGCTTGCTGACTTGAAAAACCAAAGAACTGTAACCTACATGGGCCCGATTACCTCATCAACTCAGGGCCAAATAACCGCTTTAGGGGATTCAACGCAAAACGCATATAGAGAACTAGAATTAGGAGAATGGGGCGAACCATCACAGACTAGTCTCAGCGGTTCTTGTGATGACGTAGACATGTGGCTTGTTCGGGCAGAAGGTGTCGACTATCTCACCGGCGCAAGTACAAATCCTGGTAATTCAGACAACATCACAGTAATCGAATTCGACTGTAACTCAGATAAATTCCCAGAAACATTCGCATGGGCTGCCACTGGCGGTCAAGGAACAGGAGTTGGCTACACAGGTTCTGCTCACAACCATCAACTCGGAGTGCCATTCGGTGGTTTCGATATTGGAGATATGGATGATGACGGTGTTGTTGACGTAGTTGCGATAAATCAAGGTAACACTGAGAATGTAAGTTATGCAACTATAACCCAGTCGACTCACACATTTAGCCAAACTAAAACTGTTTACTTTGGACCTTATATCTCTTGGGAGGTTACGGTTGCGGAGTTAAACGGTGACGGTGAACCTGATTTCGTTCACGCTGCAAAGTTTAGGCAATCAAACTCTACCTCTTCTACAGGAGATACAACCACCAATTACTTCCTAGAATTACCAACTAGCGTCCAAGTAACTCTCTCAAACGGTGCAGGAGGGCACATGAATCCCTTGGAATACTTTGGGGCAATGAGGCCGACCACCGCTGCAGTAGGGCAAGTAATTGGAGGTCCAAACAGCGCTCCAGACCTGATTGTAGGACACGGGGCGTATGACGTATTTGGCTACGACGACAACTTTGGTTGGGATGGTTCATATGATAGAATCGTAGTTATCGAAATGGATAACAGGGATTTGGCTGTATCTAGTATCGATATCAGTCCAACAGACGGTTATTTCGGAGTTCTTGGTGAAGGAAATCGCGAGGTTGAGGTCACTGTAACTAACACAGGAATGGACATTCTAAATGGTCAAGCTACTCTTGACGTCGAGATTAAAGAAGTCGACGAAGCAGCATCTAGTAACGTAACTGTCTATGCAATGGATTGGGACAATCCAGAAGATAGAACCGGTTGTGGTACAGGATGCACTTGGTCAAGCAAGTCATACTATGGTGCCTCTCACTGGCACGAAGAAGTCGCTGCAAACAGTTCAATTGGTCATACTGGATCAGGTGACAATTCGGCTGGCGAATCGGCTAATGGTAACAATCCAACCGATTTCATGTGGTCAGGTGTTATGAAAACCAATTCAAGTGGCGATACATGGTCTGGATATGAACCTAATTGGGATGAAGAATTGGTCCTCAATGATGTAGACTTAACAGGGGCAGATAGAGCATGGATGGGTATTGAAATCTTCCGACAACTCGGATTGTCTGACCTTTACATATCAGACCCGAACGGACCGGTTCTGGCAGAGGTTTGGGACGATGCAGCAATGATCGAAGTATTTTCAGAAGATGAGGGATGGGTCCTGATTAATTGTCCTACATCTGCTTTCTTCGCAGATCAGTGTGCATCAGGAACTAGCTATTGGGGCGGATATGACGCTGACAGAGTTGACAATCAAAGAAATACTGGAAGCGACTCAGCAATTTACCAGTATGGTACTGCTAACCCAGGAACTAAGTATGGATGGGGTAATTTCACTGAAGAAGATTTGGGAGCGTTTGAACTATCTCGCTTCGCTGGGGAAACAGTCGATATCAGATTCAGATTTAAGTCCGGTTGGGAAGGATCTCTAGGATCTAACGAATCAACTTGGAGAGGTCTAGATGGATTTGCAATTGATAACATTACGATTTGGAAGCAGAATACTGTTTTTACTGGCAATGTGCAGAACAAACAATCAACAATTTCAATGAACAATTTGGCGCCTAATGAGGAATACACAACTGCAATCTCAGCGGATTTCACAAACGGCACCACATACCGTATTTCTGCGGTTCTTAACTATGGACAAGATCAGCAACCAGCTAACGACGATATTGTTCGATATGTTACAGCATTCAACCTATTCGACCCTGGAATTGTTCAGATAGAGGATTTCAGACCTGGTATTCTCTATGCTGAAGGCAACTTCCCAATCAACGTTAAGGTAGAGCATCTTGGAAATACCAATGTAACCTTCGACGTTGAGGCAACGGTATACAGTGCAATACCCACCAATGTAACATGTGGTGATCCATTAGCGGTCTGTGTTGAAGATTTCGAAGGCGGCTCTTCAGGCTTCAGATACACTGATGATGCCAACTCAAAGGGTGGGATTTTGGATGATTCGAATTGTGCAGAGGTTCTGTTCGGTTCAGCCGCTTATTGGTTCGGACACCCTTGTGATACACCAAACAGTTACGGTAGTGTTTGGGAAAATGAAACACTAACAATCCCTAATATTGACTTAACAAGTATGAGCGGTGATTATGTCGCACTCAATTTCGAATACTTTGCAGAGACATGGTTTGACATCTTACAATCTGGTGAAACAACCGACGTCAATGACTACGCAATCATTACAACTGATTGGGAAAAAGCAGGAAATGACTACGAAGGTATTCTCATTGGGCAATGGAATGACTACAACGAAGATGGCTTCTGTATAGTTGATGAGGATGGAAATGGTTTCATCGATCCAGAGAATGAAACGACCACCGACCAAGTTGAAATCGAGTGGATTGGAGACCCAAGAAACATCAACGGAGGCTCGGGCAATCGAGAAGTTTTCTTCAATACAGATGGTTTAATCCAAAGCCGAAGCATTGATCTAACACACTTGTATATCTTCAATAGATCTTCAGTTGATTCTAACGAGTGGGGCTTTGAGTGTATTAGCTTAGCAGGTTCTACTGCTGACATCAATTTCGAATTCCGCTCCAACGACGACATCCATAATGGGCAGAACGATGGTGTGCGTGGTGTAGCATTCGACAACATCTCCTTGCAAGAGTTCTCTTTCACGGAGGATGCAGTATACAGCACATCAGTTGTAGACTTGGATGCTGAAGAAAACAGGACAGTCTCAATTGCAAACCACGATTTCGTTTCTGGTGTTTACTTGATTGAAGTAGAATCAATATTCGACAATACAACACTCGGAACACCTTGGTATGGATACGATGAGCTTGAGGTTTCTAATAACTTCGGAAGAGTAATTTTCTCAGTTGAATCAGTCGACATCGTATTAAATAAACCAAATCAATTATCTTGTTTGGACGATGTGATCTTAGATTGTGTCCTTCCACTTGATAACATCACAAGCCATGATTGGTCACTATCTGCTACAAATGGAGTTTTGCAGGGAGATTACACCTTCCACATGACCGTCTTTGACATGGATCTTGGAACACAGGTTCATACAGTCACAGCAGGGCCTAGCCAAACAATAGGTCCGCGTGAAAGGGTACCGATTACGTTCACTCCATGGAATGGTTGGACAGATGGTCACAAGTACAATATTAGCTTCCATGCAACTCTTCCTGATGGCAGTGAATCTGGAAATGTTCGATACTTCCATGCAGAATTTGCATACGATGTAGATGTAGCAATTCTCTCAGGAGACTCATCTAGAGTAGTTGCAATTAAGGAAGATTTGGACATCCTTGGAATGTCATACACTCAGTATAATATCAATGACTGGGATACATATCTAGATCTTGGTTGGTTAAGCCACTACAACAAGGTGATTATGCCAATGCAAGACGTAAACACTGCCAAACCAAGTGATGAAGGCGGTAAAGGATACTATGAGTTGATTGGAAAGACTTCATATCAAACTGCATTAAGGAGTTTCATGTCTTCTGGAGGAACTGTTCAAGTTCACCTCTCCAGTGATACAAATTACTATGAATACTCTTCTTCAACAGGAAAGAGTTTGCTTCCATTTAACATGAGAATACAACAAAAAGACACTGCTGAAACAAGGATTACCTACAGCAATATGGATGTTGCAGACCCATATCACCCGATTCTTGACGGTGTAGACTTAACTGCATTCCAAGGCTTTGACCAGTTTGGAACCGTTACTGAGGCGATTATTAACACAAATAGCGCTAATGCAACATCCATCCCACGAGCGTGTGGAGGTTACTCAGAAGAAGGAGGCTCATTCCAGAGGCTTATTCAATCTAAGGCCAAACCTCAAGACACTGTCCTAGGTATTTGCAGTTTCAATGATGGTGGACTAATCGTCACCACAATAGATGTTGAAAGTGTTTCAGAAAGGGCAGACAGTCCAACATTCCCATTACTAGGAAACATGTTGAACTACCATGTCTCAAAATATCCAGACGGATTTGGTACGCTCGGTGATGGATTGAACTTGACAATCAATGGCAATGTTCCAACTTATGACTTCACAACTGGGGGATACAAATATCACTATATGAAATCCAATGCTGAAGTAACATTTGGATACGAAACATCCACATCAAGTTCTCTAAATACTGATTGGGTAATAAGCGGACCAACCAACTGGGCAGGCTCTTCAATGGCAAGTGGTACTGACCACACAGATGTCGCTAACCCAATTGTCAATTTCTGTAAGGTAGATTTGGATTCTGCAACAAATTGTCTACAAGGCGCTACATGGGAAATCAAATTGTATCTACATGACAATGAGGGCCACTCAAGAACTATTTCTGTAACAGTTCAAACCGATGATGCAAGAGCTGACGAGGCAGATCCGACTGCTTATGCGGAAATCGATATGCGACCTGAATATGAAGACCAAATCGAAGACCAGGGATTAAAGACAGTTTCAGGAAAGGAATGGCCTCAGAAGAGAATCATCCTAGGTGATTCTGGTTCTTTGGTAGTTAACTTCGATGCAGGTAATTCTTCAGACCCTGATGCACTAACTGGAAACGGAATTTCATCCTATCAATGGACTGTCTTGTTCGATAAGCCATACAATGTAGATGACTACAAGTTGGACGGACATACCTTCATTACTCCTGGAGAAAGTGATGGGAAATGGGCATATCAATTCAACAACGTAACTGTAGATCCTAGTGGTCAAACAGAATCACTAGTACGTATCGTATTGGTAGTATATGATCAAGCAGGTAAATCATCGGCTGAGTATAAGATGTATTTCTCTGTAGTTCCTGAAGGATTCGGTGATGCTGAACCAACAGTGCAAATTGATTTTGGAATGAACGGAACACAAGTTGACAGTGACACTATCACGCTTACTGGAACAATCCTAGATGGTGCTGAACAAGGCGATGTATACGTAGAGGCTGCACTTGATGAGGAAACGTTTGACCAAACTGCTGTCGCAAAGTACACATTGCAATTAGAGCAAAAGTGGGCAAAGTCAGAAGCTTTGGGTAATGATGATGATTTCTCGTTGACATTGAGTTTAGATCATTTGTATAACAACGAGACCGTGTTTAACAAGAGAGTATACCTGAAGATCTATGAAGGTGATGACAAGAGATGGCCGATAATTTACTGGATTGAGATAGACCTATCTGAATGTCGAGGTCTTGTTGCTCCAGTTGCTGTTGTTGATGCAGAACCAGACGCATATTGGATTTGGAATGATGAAACCGGCGAGTGTGAATGGTCTGGAGAATATACCGATTCTGATGGCGATGGTGTTCCTGACAAGGAGCCAGTCAGCGATAATGCAAAGGGTGATGAAGATAATTTGATGCTTTACCTTGGTGGAGGAATTGGACTTGCAGTATTAGTTATCCTATCCTTATTCTTCGTTCTGAAGGGTGGTAAGGAAGGCGATATAATCGACTCTGAGATGGGTGACGACTTCGGTGCTACTGCTGCAGGATATGCAGGTGTGGCACAGATGGACCCAATGGAACAATACGTCCAACAACTGATTGCTCAGGGCTATCCAGAGGAAACTGCCCGTGCCTATGCTCAGCAATATGCCGGGCACTTCCAGCAACAACAGTAATTGATTTGAGTGCAAATTCACCCCTTCACGGGGATGAATTGTGTAACCGATTGACCTATGAGGTATGTGCGCTCGCCCGTGTTCATGGACAAGGGTGAATTGTATACCGTTGCAGACCTGAGCCTTGCAGATGAGGGTGCTTTACGAGTGGATTGGGCACGTTCTAGAATGCCAGTCCTTGCAGCGTTACGCGCACAGGCTGAGAAAGATAAGCCACTTGCTGGAATGCGAGTTGCAGGGTGTCTACACGTAACAAAGGAAACGGCAGTGCTAATCGAGACAATAAGAGCAGCAGGTGCTGAGTTGTCTTGGTCTGGTTGCAATCCGTTATCTACTCAGGATGATGTTGCAGCATGGTTAGCAAGAGAAGGATACTCTGTCCATGCTTGGCATGGCCAATCAGTTACCGATTTTTATTGGTGCATCGATAAAACACTTGAATTCAAACCAAATCTAACACTTGATGATGGTGCTGACCTGATCGTTAGAGTTCACGGGGAAAAATCAGAATACGCTAGTGGAGTAATTGGTGGAACTGAAGAAACCACTACAGGAGTTCATCGTTTGAGAGCGATGGCTGCAGCAGGCGACCTAAAGTATCCAGTGATCGCAGTTAACGATGCGATAACAAAGTGGGATTTCGATAATGTATACGGCACTGGACAATCTACCATCGATGGAATCATTCGCTCTACGAGCGTCCTTATTGCAGGAAAAACATTCGTTGTTGCCGGTTATGGTCACTGTGGAAAGGGTGTTGCTATGCGTGCTCGCGGTATGGGTGCTAATGTCATCATAACTGAAGTCGACCCTCTGCCTGGACTTAGAGCTGTAATGGATGGATTCAGAGTCATGAAAATGGATGATGCAGCGGCTTTAGGCGACATATTCTGCACTGCTACTGGAATGAAGGATGTTATTGTTGGTCGCCATTTTGACGTAATGAAAGAAGGTGCAATTATTTCCAATACTGGTCATTATGATTGTGAAATCAACATAGATGAGCTTGCTGAGAGGTCTGCCTCTGTCCGTACAATTCGTGCAGAGAATCAAGAATATACAATGAAAGATGGAAGGAAGATACACCTTCTTGCAGAGGGTAGATTAGTAAATTTAGCCGCAGCAGAAGGTCATCCTTCTGAGGTTATGGACATGAGTTTTGCAAACCAGTTCTTGTCTCTATGTCGCTTAGCAGCAGAAGGTGCAAATATGGATGCTAAAGTCTACGATATTACACTTGAACAAGATATGGATCTTGCAACGACAAAATTGAGCACACTAGGATTTTCAATCGATAAGTTAACCGAAGAACAAATGTCTTACTCTACAGATTATACCGCGGGAACTTGAATCATTCTTCTTCGTATGAAGATAACTCTGTTTCCTCATTAGCATCTTCTATGAATCCTATTTCATCAAGGTGTGAATCGAAGTCAGGTAAGTTCATTTTCCAATTTTTGGGCAACTTTTTGTCAGCCTCAATAATTCTCTCTAACCTTTGCTGGAAAGCGGGAGGATGTCTTGAAAATAGGAACATGTAGAGTTTTGACATTCTTATATCGCTTGGAATAACCAATCTTGCACTACTCGCTTCGAATTGTATTGCCCTTAATAGGTTGAAACCTGGTTTATTCACACTACGATAAAGCCGTCGTGTAAAGCCCATTCCAATAATTACTGTAACCAAGATAAGCAGGCTGGTTAAACAGAAGCCACCCCAACCCTCTCCGAAAAGTGAACGTGACAGGAAAACCTCCAACATAAGGAAAGGTATGGTTGTCATCATGAACAGCATATTTTCAGAAACTGGTGCTTTATTCGCACGCATTTTAATCGCGGTCCAGCCACCATCATTCTTTTTCCAGGGTTTGAAATGTGAATTTGGGTCTTGTTGTGCAGAAATTTCTAGAGTTCTATGTAAGTGACTTATCTTTGCCAATTGAGAGTTTGCAATGTCTAGGTTTTCTTCAAACAAAGAACTCAACCTGTCCCTTGCTTCTGAATACATGCCTAGGTCTGCAAGTATTGTAGTCTGTTCAATAATTGGAACTGATTCAAAAGGCGTAGCCTCTCTGCATCTTTGCCACCAATGCAATGCATCTTCATACAGGCCAAGATGGTCTACCATCAAGCGTCCACCCTTTACCCAAGCATCTACTCTAGACGGGTCTATGTCTATCACTTTTGTACACGCAGCAAGCGCTTTTGATGCCTGTTCAATATCGGGATACTTTCCATCTGGAGCCAGTAGGCAAACAATCATCCACCAAGCGTTTGAATGTTCAGGATCTGCTTTCACAGCTAGTTCTGCATAGTTCAAAGCATCCTCTAATTCACCATTTTCTTCTGCTTCAATCGCATCAAGGTAATGGCTTTCTGCACTCATCTCTCATCCCTCCTACCGCGACCATATTTTGCTGAGTGCAGTGGTGGGGGGTCTCTGTGGCTTCTGTGGTGGCCCTTTCTTTTTGGACCACCTACTCTCTTTGGAGTCTTACAACTAAAGCATTCACTTCGCTTTGCGAAATTCATTTTTTTGCATTTGCGACATTCCCAATCTCCAGGTCTTGGCTGTGGAGTTTCGTTTCTATCACCTGGTCTTCGATCGTTGCCACTCCATTGTCTAGAAGGACCCCTGCCTTTGCGGCCTTTTGGAGCACCACATCGATTACATTCGGTTCTGAATGAGAAGTTTGAGTTTCCACATTCGCTACAATCCCAATCGTTTCGTGAGTGTGTTTCTTTTTGGCGACGGTTGTCGCTTCTATCTCTTCTGTTGCCACCTCTATCATCACGTGAACGACCACCTCTTCGATCATCACGTGAACGCCTATCGCCTCTTTCTTCTCGTCCTCGTCTGTCACCACTAGAATACCTGTCATTACGACCTCTATGATTATCATTGGATCTGTTATTGTCTCTTGAGCGATAATTCTCTTTTGGTTTTCTAGTTCGAATTGTAATCTCTAAGCCGACCATTCCATTCGGGTTTGCCTTTCTATCAAGGTGAGCTACGTGGACTAGAGAGTTTTCGAGATTGCCAATTACTCCGTCAACCTTCCCAATATAAGTCTCACTTGAATCTACCATTACGCTTCCTAAAGCAGGGCATGCTCCGGTGTAACTAACCAAAAGTCCGCCTTCATGGCTGACTTTCTCCACCCTTCCTTTGAACATCGGAAAAACCTCGAAATCCAGTTGATTTCAATCTTTTCTACTCAATAGTGCTGCACCCAGCATCGCAATGATTGATGCAAACATTCCTATTGAAGGCAATCCAGATGATTCTTCAGAAGTGTCATCCCCACTGTCTGTTCCAGAGTTATCACTAGCGAATGGATCAGGTATTGTAACGTCAGCAGAACTTTCTGCTTCTACAGAATCTGTAGCTGTTATCACCACATAATAATCAGTAATACCTTGAGCCATGCAATTTGCTATTGACAATGTAACAGACCAACTTTCTCCATTTACATTGAAACCGGTGCTTGTCTCATCACACATAGTAGCGGATAGGCTAACCATTCCTCCATCAGGGTCTAATGCGGTTCCAGTTAGAGTGAATGAGTATTGGTCAGACGACCAAGTTGCATAAGTTCCTTCTATCGAATCATAGTTTATTTCTACTACCGGTAAGGAATTCCTCTTTTCTAATCCTAAATCGAATTCTGCTTCCCAGTCTAGCATTCCTGGTGATGTGGCGGTTACATGAATCTTGAAAGCCCCTGGCGATATTCCTGATAGGCTTACAGAATCGCTAGATGTTGTAGAACCTAGGTTTACATTGGTCGCAATTCCGGTAGTGCTTCCTTGACTAGCAGATATTGCTACTGCTAGATTCTGCACCAATAGAGAAGGTGTTGAATCAATGTCTACAGAATCTGAATACATTCCAACACTTGCTGTAAAGCTAGCAGGTTGTCCAAACCTCCATGTGTGACTTGCATTGCTTACTGCGTCGTATGGGTCCACCAAATGACAGGTTGCATCAGAAGACGATGAACTACCTGGTGTTACCAGTAACTCACCATTTGCATTGGTGATGCTGGACCATCCGCTCTCAGCAAATTGGCAGTCTAATCCCCATGCATCACTGTCTGTGCCCCAATTTTCCATTGTCTCACTGGAAATTGCAACAACTTCACTACCATCATTGATGATTGGAATAATTGTATCATCCGCAGGTTCATTACCTGTCCACTCAGGGAAATCATTTGTTTCTGGAGGAGTAGTTGTCATGTCAAAGAAGATATTTCTAATCATTGGGTAATCCGCTTTATCATAAGTCATTGAAACACTAACTCTAACGCTGCCATCCGGTAGGAATATTTCTTCGACATTACCTGGCAATAGGTTTTCAACACCATCGTCCTGTATAGTCCAATTTGCTAGCCTTAGACCATCGACATAAGGGAATGTAAACATCATTGTCGCGCTAGTTACATTGGTAACATTCATCGCTACTGTAAAATTGCTCTGTCCGAAATTTGATAATTGGTCGAATCGAGTGTTGTGGGTTTCTCCATCCCTCACAAACATCGAAATTTCTAGATTATTGGTTGCTTCAACAGGAACTTCTCTACAATCTTCACTCTGGTAATTGAAGGGGTCTGAACTTGTATCGCAATCTCTTTCTTGAGGGTGGCCTTCAGGAATTAGATCAACTTCTGCTAGGCCAATCCCTTCTTCGACAAAGGTAGCATTGTTCCAACTTACGCCATCTCTGTGAGGAATTCCCTCGCGAATTCCTATTCTAGTGTACATATCTGCTATGCATTTTGCTCCAATGGACCTTACAGCATCTCTTTCATCGGTTGAAATCCAAGAGTTGTTACCGCCAGGCACTCCTTCGAATAAGGAATCCAAGTTTTCTCGAACAGTGGCGGCACGACTTTCGTTAACCCAAGAGTTTGCATACAAGTCAGACGTAGCCCAATCATCAAGAATTTCAAACATGAAAATAGCGTTATCATACTCAAATAAATCTTCGAATGTATATCCTGAACAGTCAACATCCAATGTTTCTGTTTGTCTTCCGGAATCTTCTGCATTCGTAGTTCCAGTCATTGACACTGTTGCCATCAAAATAGCAAGCAAGACCGCACACAACCTTCTCTTCATGTTACGTGCGTAGGGCAGGCTATTCTTAGTGTGTTCCTATGTTTGCTAAGGTTGAAGGCGTTCTATCCGCCTTGTGAATAGATGGATTGGAATGATACTCCACAGAATTGCTGCTATACTGATGTAAAGTGGAGACATGCCCCTGTCGACATCATCCAGTGACATCTCTAGGAGATGCCCATATACACCATTTGGTGAAAATAGATCCACTATTGCTGCGAGTTCTACATACTCAGAGGAGTTGAGGTCATCAACTCCGACGCCTGAAAGTCCTGCAATCAGGGTTGTAGGGATTAGCCACAGCAATGTGAAAGTAATCCAAGCGCCCAATCCAAGAGAGATTGAAAGCCCGATATCATTAGCCCATGAAGATGCAAGCAATTGAATAACAGTCCACCACATTAGCAGTAATGCAGATGATAAAAAGAAAAGGAATAGGTTACTTAAAGTAGGAATTTCATCAATACGGAACCACATAATTGCCAGACTGATACACTGCAAAACAAAGAAAGGTAGGAATATGGCGCCCCAATGGCCGAATAATATTGAGAAAGCAAGTTTTTTCCTTTCCATCGGTTGAGATAATTTGACCTCCAGAACGCCAGATGTTCTGTCTCGACTTATTCCGTCAAATGAGACCAAGACGGCACCTAGAGTACAACTCCAGATCACAAATGCTGTTGACAGAAACATCACATCGTATGCACTTTCTATATCATAGCCAGTTGAAACAGACGCATTTTCATCGGTCAAGCCCCAGGTTGAAAAAAGAATAATTATTGCAAAGAGTGGCCAAATAACCATCATTCGGCCAGCGGTTAGACGTTCTTTCATTATCTGAACTCCAAGTGAAAAGGCGTTCATTCCTCTTCACCTCCAATGTGTTTGAATGGTAGCATATTATCTCTAGACAACTCTAAACTAATTTCTTCGGGATCAATTCCTGTCGCAGAACAAATCATTTCTACAATTCCAGAATCTTCCTTCAAGTCTAATTTTTTACGAACTATGGTTAAACTTCCTTCAATTAGCAATTGGCCTTGGTGAAGTAATGCGATTTCATCCACTAATGATTCAAGGTCTGCAACTTGATGGGATGAAATTACTATTGCAACACCCTTCTTTGCTAGATTTTTGAGTAGGTTGGAAAATGCCCTTTGCGCTAATGGGTCTAAGCCATTCAAAGGCTCATCCATAACCAGTAATTTTGGATTGCCAAATAATGCACAAGCAAGCGATAGCCTCTGACGCATGCCTTGAGATAGATTGTCAAGCATTTGGTCTGATTTGGATGCAAGGCCAACAGTTTGAACTAAGTCCTCTACATTGATCGTCTCATTTCGCATCATTGCGATTGATTTGAGTGCTTGAGATACAGTAATCCTTCCTTCCCATCTCACTTGTTCTGGCATGTAGCCTATCTCAATTCTGCGAGTTTCACATGATTTGTTGAATCCATCACAATCATACAAACCACATATTGCCCTCATTAGGGTTGTTTTCCCTGCACCATTGGGGCCAATTAATCCAAGAATTGTTCCGGGTTTAATTTCCATATTGATTGAATAAATTCCCGCTCCATCTCTTTTTGCCCAAGGCTTCCACGAGGAAAAGTCCCGAACTTTGTGCCGCCACGACACTTCGGACAGAGTAAGGATTGTCTCCATCAACCCCGAAGCCTACATTCACCCATTACAATGTGCCGCTTGACCGATGCATCTAGGGTTGAACTTATCCTTGTTATGTTACAGGGCGTTTCGTGCTGGGAGGAATTATCGCATCTGTCATTACCATCGTAGCAATGTTTGGAATGTTGAAATTTCGGGCAGAGGACTTCGATAGGTCAATGATGTTTGGAATGAGTGGATTTATAGCTCTACTGTGGTTAGTGCCATGGGGTTTATTCGTATTAATTCCGGTCGCAATAGCGGTATCATTTGCAAGCCCTGCAGCAAGAGAAGAATGGTTTAAGTTCAAAGAAAGGAGAATTGCAATTAGCATCGTTGTTGTTTTGCTGTTGAATACTTTCGGATTTTACCCCGTAAGTGAACCAGAAGCTCCAAGTGAGTGGGGTAACCCTATTGCAACAGAGAACCCTCATGCTCCAGCATGGCCAGCTAGCGAACAGTATACTTGGTTGTACGAAGGTGCGGTAATTAGTGTGGTGAACGCGAGAACACCACATACGTTTTCCCCATTTTCTCAGGATTCTTCAAGCATGGCACTAGGAGTTATGCTTGGTATGCACGATGAAAGAATGCGACAATCAATAGATGTAATGAATTCTTACATACCTGGGTTTAGTATAGATCCAGAGGCGTTTTGGCTTGAAGACGTAGATAGTGAAGGAGAACATGTCTATGGTGATGAGGAATTTTTCATAGCCAGATTCAATGTGAAGCGGGATGGCTTTGAAACGATACTTGCTACTGTTCTGATTGTAGGTTTCCCAAATGCTGGTGGCGAGCTAAATCTTCTTACAATTACGCGACCAATTACGTCTTCTCAAGATGATGTTTTCGAAGAACAAATAGTGCTCCAGTACCTCGAATAAAATCATCTAACTTTTTACGGTAACATGTTTTTTAGGGCAACCTAAAACTTATGTAGGTCCTGCTTTTCGGGAGCCCTAAATCGGGATGATTTATATGAGTTTGAAGATGAAATCTATGCTAATGATATTGCTTATGGCTTGCGCTGCCTTTGCTGGTTGCCTCGGAAGTGATGATGATGATGACAAAGAAGAGGAAAGTAGTGATGCTAAGCCTGAATGGCTCGACGCATCCGATGCAGGTTACACCTATGCATCCAATGTAGACAACCACCGCTCGCTGATGAACGATCTGTGTGAAATCAAGGATGCAGCAAGTTCTGACGGCGGATACGACTTTACAACTGCAAAGGACATTTACATGAATGGCAAGAACGCTCAGAAAGACGATGGTTCCTACAGAACACTTGACGGTTTCGCATCTGCTTCTGGCAAGAACCACGAATACGACAACTACTACGGTAGTGAAGGATCTATCGGCGCCCACATCATGGCAGCATTGGATGGAACTGGAGACTTCGAGAACACCTCTAACACAGTCAGATACCAGGGAACAGCTAAGCTGACAGTTAACATGGGAATGGTTGGTTACACAATCCACGAACTAAACGCTGCTATAATCAAGGCTGAAGCAGGAAATTGGGGAACCGATGATGCACAACACGCATGGGACGAAGGCTGGGCCTTCTTCCACGGTCCTGACGAGCACTACGGCTGCTCACCTGCTAAGGTAATGGAGAAGAGAGCTGGTGACTTCGGAACTGCAGACGCAGACGGTGTTGCAGCAACATTTGCAGCAACAGAGGCTGCAATGAACGCAGGATTGACAGCTCTACAAAACGAAGACATGCAAGGCGTAGTAGATGCTCGCGACGAAGTTCTAAAGAACCTAGTAATCGTTTATTCACAGGCTGTTTTAAAGTACACATCCAAGATGGACTCCAACGACACAGCAGAGAAGTATCAGGCTGAAGGATACGCATTCTGGAAGGCTATCGAAGCATACGCTGCTCATCACACTGCTGATGCATGCTACAACAACAAGACACACACCATGTCTTACATTGGAGTAGGAAAGAACGCAAGCAACTGTGATTCATTCCAGTGGTATGAGAACACAACAATGCATGATAATACCACCTACACTGGATGTTACAACATGGCTACACACACTGAAGCTAACATGGCCGTAGGTCCAATGGGCGCTCCAATGAACGAAACAAACTGCAACGAAGGTTTCGGTGCAGTTGGTTCAACAGGTATGCCAATGTATTTCGCTAACTATGGTGCTACAGAAATCAACAATATACTTGACCTAACCGATGCTTCACAATTAGGAACTTCCTATGATGTGTCAGCACACCTTCAGCCAGTATGGGACCACTACGGAATCACCGCTGCTGATATAGGTGCAATGTGAACTTAGTACTCAAAGGTTTTAACTTGTTCAAAATCTAGGGGTGGTTGGCTAAAAACGCCAACCAGTAGCCAGCCACCCCATTTGAGGCGATTGCAATGAGATTAATTTATCCACTTATCTGTGTTTTATTCTTATTCTCAATGTATCCATTAGATGGAGTAAGCGGAGATCCTTCGGGTAATGATGAAGATGATCTATTCACTCTATACGGGAATTTGTATGATGAGCAGGGTAATCCTGCCGCTGAAACGTCAATGAAACTTGTCCCAAGAGGATCGGTATGGGCTGATGATGGGACTTATTCCATTGAAAACATAACCGAAGGCGAGCATACAGTTCGTGCTTATTTCATGAATAATGGACACACTGTTGTGTATAGGCAAATTTACATTGACTCAGATACTGAACTTGATTGGTACGTAGGCAAAAATTGGGCTACTGCCAAAGTATACGATGGATCAGGGCAGTTAATTGAGGACCCTGTTTTGACCAATGTAAAACTGGTTGAGTTAGATGAATCTGAAAGCCCCGTGAATGGTAGAGTTTCGCTTGGCCCGCATGACATCGGTGATTATTACACAGTAAGAGCATACTATGGTGACATTGATCATACAACTCAATACGTCCATTTCAAAATGAAATCAGGCTCTGCTACAAACTTTTACCAAAACGACTTCGAGTTCCATCACGGCAAGAATAGTCGTTATGGCTTTGTAAAAGATTCAATTGGAAATGCAATGCCAGGAGTAGCAGTCAGTGATGGTACTCAGACAGTAACTACGAACTCTGATGGATTTTACTTATTGCAAAATCTTGACGTAGGTGTTGAGAGCAATATCACATTCATGCATGACGATACAGAAGTCGCACCTTCCATTACAGAAGTAATTACAACAGGTGAAGGATGGCTAAACAATACTGCAACAATTGAAATTAATTTGCCCGGAAATGCATCATTCATTACTCAGGTTCAGGTAATTGCAAAAAATCAACCATTCTTGATAGAGTGGGAAGGTGGAGCTTATACTGATACGTATTCATTATACAGAAATGGAGTCCAAATAGTGTCCGGTGGTCAAATAAATGAATATACATTTAATCCTCAAGAAAGTGGGAATTATGAATTCACGCTTGTAGCTGAAAACATGAATGGTAGTACGCCATCGTTCAAATCTTTGGTGTTAATGGTACTTCCAGAACAATCTAGTTCTGATTTGTGGGCAGTTGGTATGTATTGGAACTACACCGTAGATTATTTCCCTAGTAGTGATAATCGAAATGTCACCATGACGGCAATTGGAAAGGAAACGATTACAGATGCCTTTGGTGTAGAAAGAGAATCTTTCTTGGTCAGAATGTCTGGACCACATTACGAGGATGAAGAAAAGTCATACAGATGGGTAGACACGAATAATCTACTATACCTCCAAACATATTGGGAAGATGATCCTGATTCATCTTCCTATTTCCAAGAAGGTCACTTAGGGTGGAACTTCACTGATGAAAATGGTATTGAAAAGGACATTTTATCAGCAACTAGTAATCTAAGTTTACATTTCAATCGAACTAATATTATTGGTGTTCCCGGACATCCTAATGGTTATGACGACACATACAACTTGGTCGAGATAACTCCAAATGTCGAGATTACCACAGCCGCTGGAACCTTTTCTACAACTTACATCTGTATAACTGATAATGAAGACGGTGTAAAATCATGGGAACTATGGTATAATGACACTGTGAGGAATTGGGTTAAGAAAATCGACCGCCTACCTGGTTCACACTCTGATTCTGTAATCATGGAACTGACCTCTTTTGAAGTCCCAATAACGCCTCAATTCATTACCGAAGAAGGAAATGTATCAAATAAAGACTTCATCATCGAGTGGGCTTCCTTCCAAGGTGCGTCGTCATATGAACTTCTAAAAGATGGTGAACTGATTTATTCCGGATCAGGAACTACTTTCGAAATAAACGATAGCGACGATGGCCAGTTTGAATTCCAAATAAACGCTATAATTTCGGATGGTTTTGGAATTGAGGGGGATATTCTTACATTGGATGTATTCTACATCTTACCTCCCCCAACACTGTCATTGAGCGATGATGCTATTACTACAGGAGATGAAGTTACACTCTCTTGGGAATCTGTGGAGGATTCGGTTTGGTTTTCTGTAATCGTTCAAAATGGGAATCAAGATCCAGTCGAGATATACAATGGTTCTGAAACCGAATATAAGACCTCAGAATTAGATGTGGGATTAAATCGAATTAGAATTAGTGTAGGTTCTTCCGACGGTAAAGTCTCGGAATTATCAGATTCCATTTTCGTAAATGTTGAAGAAGCAGACTCTTCATCATCATTGTTCGGTGAGTTAACTACTCCGATAATTTTGTTCGCAATTCTTGCCATAACAATGGTTGCTGTGCTTATATTTGAAAGAGGTGAATAGATGAAATCTAAAGCTCTAATTTCGATATTCCAAGCATCTATTATTGTTCTTTGTGGTATAGGAATCTATAATTTTGTTATCCAAGACAAAACTGATTCTGGAAGCGGAGATATCAAAATTATAGACTCAAACGAGGTAGAACATTATTTTGAAGAACCTCCTGAACGAGTTGCATTAACTAATACATATGCGGCTACAGTAATGCGTATGTTGGGAATTAGTGAAGATAGAATCGTAGGAGTTTCTGGAGATTTTAGCGACGAAAAATTGTGGCCAGAACTATCTGACAAACCTATGATCCAATATTCAGCACATTCAGAAATTGATTTTGAAGCAATTCTTGACACTCGTCCAGATGTATACATTGTATTTGCTAACAATGGCATGGTAGACACAAAAGGGATTCGAGAAAAACTTCAACCAGTTGGGGTAAGAGTTGTCGCACTCGACTTTTACAAGTATGATTCACTTAGAGATGAAATAAAAGTCTTAGCAACATTGTTTGAGAAAGAAGAACAAGCCAAAGATTTGTTCGAGGATTTTGATGAAATAGAAGCGATGATTGCCTCTAAATTTACTGATTTAAAGTACTCAGATAGGCCGAAGATTGTGATGGAACATCATGCTTCACTAACTAGAGACCCGGTAGTATTAACGGGAACATCGCAATGGACTGATATGATCGATATGGCTGGTGGAATCAATGTTTTCGAAGATGAACCAGGGCACACAACACACGTAGATATGGAAGCAATTTTAGATTATAATCCAGATATATTGATGTTTGATGGGATAACATTTGACATAGGATTCAACAGATATGACGAGGATGGTACAACTTGCGATACTCACATTGATCACATTAAGGGTAGAGCAGGATTTGAAAACATAAATGCAGTTATTGATGAAAAAATGTATATTTTCTCTGGAGAATTTGCAGGACCTATGATGATTCATGGTCTACCGACACTTGCCAAATATTTGCATCCTGAACTTTTTTCCGATGTTGATGCAGAATCATATTTAGATGATTATTTTACCGCATATCATGGTGTTGAACGCATAGGCAAGTTTGTTTGTACATCATAGGTGGCTATTTCATGGAATTAATCCCAACTATGGATTCAATATCAGTAAAACATATTGAGAAGGGTAAACATCAGGTTTTCATAGTCTTAGTATTAGGAATCCTGACATTTCTTTCATCGTTAATCGCTCTTGGTTTGGGTTCTTCTGAAAATCTTGATATGACAAAAGTTTGGAAAATAGTTCTGTTTGATATTTACGACTTTTTCATGAATTTAGACATAGTTTTAGAAAATTTGTGGCACAACCTAAGCGGTTGTTTTAGCTTATCATGCAATAACCGTTCTATTATGTATGGTATTGACAGAGAGGGAACTGCTCTCCAAAACTCTATGATTTATGATTGGAGGCTTCCAAGGATTCTTACTGCTATTGTTGGCGGTATTGCATTAGCGGTTGCAGGTTCATTGATGCAGGGTTGCTTAGGTAATCCGTTAGTTTCTCCTTTGACGCTAGGTGTTGCTTCTGGAGCAGCACTTGGTGCTGCCTTAGCAATAGTATTGGGTTTCACGATTTTGTCTATTCCATCATTGGCAATAGTTGCCAATTCGTTCATTTTTTCCTTACTAGTAGTTTTCATAATTATCCAATTAGGTAAAATGAGGTCAATTTCTGCTGAATCATATATCCTAGTTGGAATTGCAATCACTTTCATTTGCGGTGCTATTGTATCGACAATGCAGTACTTTGCTTCTGATGCACAACTATCTGCACTCGCACACTGGTCTTTCGGGAGTCTAGCTAGGCCTAATAAAAAGAATCTGATTTTTATGTCACTGGTTCTAATCGCTATACTGCCAACTGCTGTAAGGTGGTCTTGGGATTTGAACGCCCTTTCTTTGGCAGGGGATGAATTTGCAATTTCAACAGGAGTCGACCCAGTTAAATTAAGGAAAAATATCCTTATTGTCTCAGCATTGATGACGTCCATAATAATCGCATTTACAGGATTAATCGGATTTGTAGGGTTAGCTGCTCCTCATATGAGTAGATTAATCGTCGGTAATGACTTTAGGAAGTTGATTCCCTGTTCCGCAATTTTTGGTTCTTTTTTGATGATTTTTGCTGATACACTGGGTAGAACTTTATTTGCTCCTGTAATAATTCCAGTTGGTGTAATGCTATCAATCATAGGGGGTCCATTTTTCATGTACTTGTTACTAAAGAGGAGGGTTCAGCATTAAGGAAATTCTCGAGGTTGAAAAACTCGGTTTTTCTTGGGGCAGTAATGCTGTACTGAAAGACGTTAACTTCTCAATAAAATCGAATGAAGTTGTGTCGGTTTTAGGGGTCAATGGGGCTGGAAAATCCACTTTGATAAAATGCTTGAATGGTATTCTTAAACCGGATAGTGGTAAAGTATCAATTTTAACTTTTGAAGAATCTGACAATGGTTTAGTTAATGTTTCTGAATTAGATTTGGTCGGCTTGTCAAGAGTTATGTCTTATGTCCCTCAATTCATTAGAACCAGTTTTTCGATGGACGTTTTTGATGTTGTGCTTCTTGGACGCAGGCCTCATCTAAAGTGGCGAATAAGTGAGAATGACCGCAATAAGGTAAGCGAAACTTTGAGATATCTAAATTTGGAAGAGTTTGCGTTTAGAAAATTTGATCAAATTTCAGGCGGGGAAAGACAGAGAGTAGTAATCGCAAAAGCGATTGCTCAAGACCCAAACCTGTTTTTATTTGATGAACCTACAAGCAATCTCGATTTGAAAAATCAGATTCAAATCATGAAGTGCATTAGAAAAATAATCAAAGATAGCAAAAGTCCAAAATCTGCACTTATTGCAATACACGATATAAACACTGCAGCAAGATACTCTGACAAAATCATACTCTTAGACAATGGCTCAATTAAGGCATTTGGCTCACCCGATGAAGTCCTTACTGAGCAAAATATTGCCGATGTATTTGGCGTTAAATCATCGGTTGTTCTAACCGATGAAAATTATATTCGCGTCTTAATAGACGATGAAATCTAAAATGGAGGATAAAATATGAGCGATAAAGACAACAAATTACCAAGACATGGAGTTCCTAAGGGGGCAAGAAGAGTTCAGCAAGAATTGCTGTATGACCCAGATGTCGCAACTCCAAGCCATGCTGAATATTCAATGACCATGGCTTGTAATAAAGCGACTGCAACCCTTTGCACCATCTCAAAAAATGAAGGCAATTACCCATACGGTTCATTCGTAACATATGCTATGTACAAAGGTAATCCAATTTTCCTAATCAGTAAATTAGCTGAACACACCAAGAATTTACAAGCAGATTCAAAATCTTCGTTACTTATTGCTGAAGGTGGAGATGACAACCCGCTTGCTTTGGGTAGAGTAACATTGGTCGGGGACTGCAACAAATTATCGAAAGCAGAGAGGCCTAGTGCTAGATCAATATTTTTAGAAAAGCACCCTAGTGCTCGATTCTATGTGGATTTTGAGGATTTTGAGTTCTATCAGTTGAAGGTAGATTCTATTCGATATATCGGAGGATTTGGTAGAATGTCTTGGGTAGATGCTAATGATTGGTTCAAATCAGAACCAGATCCCCTTGAACCATATGCTGCAGATATTATAGAGCATATGAATGAAGACCATCGTGATGCAATGGTGATTTTATGTCAAAAGCTGAGTAAGGCATCAGATACTACTGATGCAACGATGATTTCTATTGACAGGTATGGATTTGAGATGTCGGCGATGACAAATGATGGAGATAGACCTATAAGATTAGCATTCGATAATCAGGTAAGCGATTCAGATGAGGCCAGAGTGGAGATAATTTCTCTCGTAAAAAGGGCTAGATCCACAAATTGAAATGATTGTAAGGTTTTGAATACGCGATAATAGTGGCGAGTATTGGGGGAAGCATTTTGTCTAACAGCGATTTGATTCTCTCCGTTAAAAAATTATCAGTTGGTTATGAGGAAGAGTTGATTTCTGGAATAGATCTGGAAATTAATTCGGGGGACATAATCGCTATAGTAGGGCCATCTGGGATCGGAAAGACTACTTTGTTAAGGACTATTGCAGGTCTAATAAAACCACTATCTGGGGAAATATTCTGTAATGCTCCAAGAAGAGGTGGAATCGGATATATCCCTCAAAAGTTGGGTCTTGTTCGCCACACAAGTGTTTATCATAATGTCGATTTAGGTGCTAGATCGGGAACTCCCTTTCTTTCCGATCCTAAAACCTGGTTCAAGAGGAGACATACTCGAGTTGTAAATGCAGTAAAACGAATGGGATTATCTGACAAATTTAGCGAACCAGTCAGGCGCTTGTCTGGGGGGCAACAAAGACGTGTTGCAACGGCAAGAACACTTGCTCAACAACCAAGAATAATTCTTGCTGATGAATTTCTTAGCGAATTAGATGACGAAAATATTTCAATCGTAATTGAGGCAGTAAAGGAGTATCTGTCTAAAAGCAATTCAGCTATGATTCTTGTTGAGCACAATATCAAAAGAGCTTCTGAATTGTCAAGCCGACTTCTCCAAGTTAAAGATGGAAAGTTAGAAGATTACAACTTAGAAGACCTGAAAAACATATTGAAGGCCAAATACGGTGATGAGGTGATATCATGAACCGGAGTCTCAAGAGAATTATCCTCATTACGGCGGTTCTTACCATTCTCTGCATATTAGTTTTGCATGATTTACTACAGGGAAATTGGGGGATTATTCAGGGAAGTTGGGAAAATTTGTCAAAGTTCTGGAATGAGTCTCTATGGCCTCCAGAATGGAGTATGCTTGAGGCAAGGAAGTATCCTGAGTGCGAGGCAAGTTTCGAATTCTTTTGTTCTAAGGCATACATAGGAATGCTTGAAACTTTGAAGATGGCTTTTGTTGCGACCATTCTTGGATTTGTTATTGCCATAACATTATCACCTTTTGCTGCTAAGAATCTAGCATCGGTTTGGGTATATATCCCAGTAAGAATATTGCTTGCGGCAACTAGGAGTCTTCCAAGCATTATTTGGGCAATACTGTTTGTTGTAGTAGTAGGTTTGGGGCCTCTAGCTGGTGTTTTAGCGATGACATGTTACACAGTAGGTTATCTTGGAAAATTGCAGTATGAGGAAATGGAAGGTGTTCAAAATAGTCCTTTAGAGGCAGCAAGAGCAATGGGACTTTCACAACCAGAAATTGTGACTAATGTTGTAATTCCTGAATCTAGCAATAATTTACTTAGCCAGTTGTTATTCATGTTTGAGTATAACGTAAGGCATGGAACTGTTCTGGGGCTTGTAGGTGCGGGAGGAATTGGTTATTATCTCAATTATTACATGGGATTCTTTCTCTATCGACATGTAATGGCGTTCTTGATTGTTATTCTAGTAGTGGTCATAATTATAGATTTAATTTCAATGTATATACGATCGTTTGTAACCGAAGATGGAGACGTGAAAAGACCTTCTTGGTCTACAATTTTCCTTTCACCAAGTCAGGCAGAGAAATATCATCATTCCAAACCTGATGACGAATGAATTTCATTCAATTGGTAGATTCCACCTGCCCAGCTGAAGATTAACAATTCATCGTTTACTCCTTTTCCAAAGCCTACAATCATTGTACCTACATTTCCTACTTCAACGGCAGTCCAATTTCCATCGATGTTTTTAGCAACCCAAATTTGTCCGCTACAAAAATCACCATATATGTAGCCATCACGCAGATTTATTGGTCCCCAATCCATCCAAAAACCGCCGATAATGGAACAATGGGTTTCATTGTGATTGTACTGAATAATAGGGTCCTTGAATTTTGGATCTGCTTCAGATCTATTTTCGTAGCACCCCTTCTCCTCGTCAACATCGTGGAAACCCTCTCTCTTAGCCCACCCGAAATTTGATGATTCCATTACGGGTACAACATTTACTTCTTCATAGCATAATTGACCTACATCAGCAATCCAAAGGTTTCCATTAGGGTCGTAATCGATTCGCCAAGGGTTTCTCAAACCATAATGTAGTGTGTAACTTTTGTTGGTTGTATCATCGACTGGTATTATGGTCTCATTTTCATAATGCACAACTTGGATGGTTCCTAGCAATGAAGACGGGTCTTGACCGTTACCATGCGGATCAAAACTTCCTCCTCCATCACCAATACTCCACACATAACGACTATTTCCAATAGATAGGATATTTCCACCATTGTGATTTCTGTTAGTCTTACTCACCTCAATAAGAATCTCAAGAGTATTCATGTCCAATTCGCCATTGATTATTTTGGCATGGGCCAAAACAACGTTGGAATCTTTAGCACTTTCACAGGTTCTATTGTCATTGTAGACTAGTAGTACTCTTCCTGTAGTTTCATAATCTTCAGAGAATTCCATCCCAAGTAATCCCTGCTCGAAGTGACATC
>Ga0163110_10000228_pt1 | contig 25526 bp, 32 predicted proteins | sample CRUFie1St17metaG_FD_108703 | JGI IMG/M metagenome (GOLD analysis project Ga0163110, IMG submission 108703) | Marine microbial communities from the Costa Rica Dome - CRUD Field 142mm St17 metaG | ecosystem: Environmental > Aquatic > Marine > Oceanic > Photic zone | place: Costa Rica: the Eastern...
TGATCAATGTGCGCGATGATTGAAAAATTTCTTACTTGATTCTTATTCATAATTGGTGGGGGAGAAAGGAGTCGAACCTTCACGCCTTGCGGCACATGCTCCTAAGGCATGCGTGTCTGCCATTTCACCACTCCCCCTATTATTGTTATTTTTTTATTCTACTAAACTATATTATCCAATTAAAATAATTAAGGAAGAAAATCTAAAATAAATTCAACATTTCCGCTAAATCCGTTAATTTTTATTGGGCTTAAGCTTTGTATATGATATTTGGATTTATCTGATAAAAAATATAAGTCATCTTTCTTTTTAATTAAATCATTAAAAAATAATAAATTTACAGCTTCATCAAATTTATTTAAAACTTGATCTGCAAGATTTATGTTATTTTCTTGCACAGATTCAAATCTTTCATAAATTTTTTTTATATTTACAATTAGTTTTAATTTTAATTCATCAATAGAAATATTTTCCATTTTTAATATTTCTTGAAGAATAGGCCTAAATAACTCATTTACCTTAATTGGATTAGAAAATTCGAAATTCAACTAACCTTTAAAATTATCACTGTAGTCCTGAATTTTTTTAAGGTCTTCTCCATCAATAGAATACAAATGCTCCTCGGTAGGAAATTCATTATTTTTAATATCTTCAATATAACTTGTAAAAGTATCTTTAATTATCTTTGATAAATTTGCATATTTTTTTACAAATTTTGGATCTACATCTCCCACAAATAATCCAAGCATGTCATGAGATATAACTAGTTGACCATCTACATTTCTACCTGATCCAATTCCATAAAGTGGATTTTTAACATGCTTATATATTTCCGCAGTTACTTCTTCTGGGACACATTCTAGTAAATGAAAAGCAGCTCCGGCATTTTCTACAGCTAAGATATCATTCAAAAGGTTTTTAAAAGAGGTTAAACTCCTGCCCTGCACTCTGTACCCTCCCAATTGAGATAAACTTTGTGGAGTTAAGCCCAAATGAGATACAACTGGAATTCCTGCGTCAGTAATTGCTTTGATTCTTGGCGCCATTTCTTTCCCACCTTCTAACTTAACTGCATCACTTCCAAGTGCCATTAATCTTCCTGCGTTTCTTACCGCTTCTTCGTCGCTTATTTGATAGGACATAAAGGGCATATCTGCAACAACAAAACATGCCTTAACACCTCTTAAGACTGAAGATGTAAACATTACCATTTCATCCATCGTCACAGAAATTGTTGATGGCTTACCCATCATTGTCATTCCACCAGAATCACCTACTAAAATCATATCTATACCTGCTTGTTCAGCAAAACTTGCTGTTGCAAAATCATAAGCGGTAATCCATGAGATTTTTTTATTATTTTTCTTTCTGTTTCTTAAAACAGGTAAAGTAATTTTTTTTCTTTCAGTCATGCTCACTCCTATAAGCTTAAAACTAGATTATATTACCCTAAATTATTAAATTTAAATAGGTTGGCGATAATTAATGCAATTGTTAATATATAGATATGTTTAAAGTAGAAAAAGTTGCAGATGAGCAAGCAAATGTAGGCGAAGGACCTTTGTGGGATGATGAGTCCCAACTTCTATACTGGGCAGACATAAGGTCTGGAAGATTATTTGAATACAACCCAGAAAATGGAGAAAATAACACAATTTATAATGGTATTTATGTAGGGGGATTTTCTAAAAATTCTTATGGTGCTTCACTTTAGGAACATGGAATGGTGTTCTTCTTTGGGAATCAGAGAGGAAAAAGAGGTGGATTCATCAAGGGACATATATGGGTGAAAAATTACAATTTAACGATTGTATTGCTGCACCGGACGGATCATTTTTAGCTGGAACCTTTTACCCTTCAAATGTACTTGGTTACAATAAGTCAGGTAAATTATACAGATTTTTCCCCAACGGAAATGTTGAAATAGTATCTGAAAATCATGGGTGCTCAAATGGAATGGGGTTCTCTCCAGACTTATCTTATTTTTACCATTCTGACCCATCTAAAGGAAAGATAGTAAGGCACCCTTATAATAATGAAACTCATATAATTGGTGAAGCTGAAGAATGGTATGAGCATAAAGATCAAGGTGGCCCTGATGGAATGACTGTAGATTCTGAAGGTTATGTTTGGAGTGCTATTTGGGGTGGATCAGGAGTTATAAGAATTGATAAAGAAGGAAATGTTGTTGAAAAAATAAAAGTTGATGCTCATCAAACATCAAGTTGCATGTTTGGCGGAAGTTCTTTAACAGATTTATACGTAACTTCAGCTGCAACTCCTGATAATTTAGCAAATGTACCTAAAGGAACCTACTTGGGCGGATCGCTATTTAAAATTTCTACAAATTATGTTGGAAAATTAGAATACGAAACTAAATTTGAATTTTGATTATTCAGGTAATTCTTTTTCTCTGCCAACCCATTCAATAAAACTTGGACTACCAATACCTCCCCCAATAATGAACTTCATAGCTTTATCAGCAGAAATATCTAAGTATCTAATTTCATCAGTTGGTATTATTACCATCCAACCGGTATTTGGTACTGGCGTAGATGGCATGTAAACAATTCCATGCTTTTTATCATTTTCAAAATCTATTGTTTTTGTTAAAAATCCCACAGTCCAGACTCCATTTCTGGGATATTGAATAGCAACAACAGTCCCAAAGTCTCCACTTCCTGAACCCCTAAACGATTCTGCTATTTCTTTTGAAGTAGTATAGGTTGCCCCGACAAGTGGTATTTTTTTTAGTGCAGTTTCTATCCAACCAAACCTTCTTCTTGCAAATGCATTATTTGCCAATATCCCTAAAAGTAAAACAATGAATACTATTAAAATAAAACTTAACCCGGGTAACCTTCTATCGAATATAGTTTCAAAATATGGTCTAAAAATGCCATCAATTAAATTAAAGACAAAGCTTAAGATGAAATAGGTAACAGCAAGAGGAAGAAATACAAAAATGCCTGTAAAAAATCTTGCCCTAAACCACAATGCTAATTTTTTTTCTTTTTCTACTATGGAATCTTTTTGATTATCTTTATTCATATTTTTAATATATTTTAAATTGAAAAGTTTTTAAAGTTATTCTTTAAAGATTTAATTTTATTTTTCCAATATAATATTTCCTAAACTAGTTTTTAATTATGAATAAAAAAATAACATTAATAATTTTATCAACTTTTATATTGATACTCTTATCTTGTTCCTCAAAATCAGAAGATCTTCCGGGGGCAAATATAGAAAAAATCTCAAACGCCGAAAAAAATTTATCCCTTGATGATATAACATCGTTAGGTTTCAAAAAAAATAAGACGTATAAAGTAAAAGATCTTCCTGAAGCCAAATCAGCTTTTTACGGCTTTCTAAAAATTCCGAAAACTAAAGAATCCATAGATTACGAATTAAGGTTTTACGAAAATCAGGAAAAAGCTTTATCTATAGGTGTGAAATGGGTAGAAGAAAGAATAGGTAAAGATGCAATACTTACAAAGGGTGATGCAACCTGGAAAGAAGGTGTAAAGGATGCAAGAACTTGTGGTGGTGATTCTGGCCATGGAGCAGGATATTCGTTAGTTGTTGCATCATCTACATGCAATTTGGCAAAATATTTTGATTACTTTGTTTATGGAAATATGATTATTCTTTGCCAAGGAAAAGATATTGAGCAATCCGTAAATAACTGCAGATTAATTTTAAGTAAACTAGAAAACAACCAACAATGAGCTTAGAAGTAATAAGGACATTAGCTACGGATATAAGAGTTCCAACTTCAGACACATTACTTGGATCAGACCCATTTCATAAAAAACCTAATTATTCCTGTGTATACACAACTATTGAATTAAGTAATGGAATAAAAGGAAATTCTGTATGCTTCACGTCAGGTGCTGGGAATGATTGGATAGTATATGGAGTAAAAGATATATCTAAGCTTCTTGAAAATTACAATTTTGATGATTTCATTAATAACCCCGGAAATTTATATAAAGAAATTAATGATCATCACCAACTAAGATGGCTTGCTGATGGTGTTAACAGAATGGCTCTGGGATGCATTATGAATGCAATGTGGGACTGCTGGGCAAAAATTGAAAAGAAACCTTTGTGGAAATTATTAGTAGATCTTGAACCCCAGAAAGTTGTAGATTCTATTGATTGGAGGTATTTAAAAGATGCACTTACACCGCAAGAAGCAATTGATATATTAAATGAAAGGAGCGCGAATCATAAAACCCTTGAAGAAAATTTATTAAAAAAAGGCCCTAAAGCGTACTCAACAGCTGGATGGCTTGGATTAAGTGATCAACAAATATCTGACACTATTTCGGAAATGAAAAATGAGGGATTTGACGCATTTAAAATGAAAATTGGTCAGGATTTAGAACATGACAAGGAAAGGCTAGCGTTTATTAGAAAACAAATTGGAGAAGATGCAAGGCTAATGACAGATTGCAATCAAGTTTTAGGAGTTGATGAAGCAATAGAGTATATGAAAAATCTTTCAGAATTTAATATAACATGGATTGAAGAACCTACTGCAAGAGATGATGTTCAAGGACACTTAAAAATTGCTGAGGCCCTCGAACCTTATGGAATTAAAGTTGCAACAGGCGAACAAGTCCAGTCCCCAGTAATTTTTAAACAATTACTAAAATCTGGAGCTATTGGTTACTGCCAAATTGATGCGAGTAGATTGGGCGGTGTTAATGATGTAATGGCAGTAATTTTACTAGCAAAAAAATTTAATATTCCCGTATGTCCACATGGGGGCGGAATCGGTTTATGTAATATGATTATTCATTATTCGATGTGGGATCAGATAAAAGTATCAAGTCATTCAGAAAACCAAATTTGCGAATATTTAAATTTCCTTCAAGATGATGTCTTTAAAGAACCAATAAAAGTTAAAGATGGTAGGTATATTGCACCAGATGCTTATGGATGGGGACTTGAAATGAAAAATGAGTTTTTCAAATCTCATACATATCCAACTGGGTCAATATGGAAAGATAGAGTTGAATCCGGAAGCATCAAATTCACAGCCTAACAAAATTGAAGAAAATAATTTATATATTTTTAATCTTAATTTCAGTTTTAATTTTTTTATATATTCAAGGTTCTGATGAGACAAGCACTATTAAATCAAGTCTCCCAGACTATGGAGAAGGGTACAGCGACCATGGTTACTAAAATAATATTATCAACACTTATTCTAGTTATTACTTTTGGCTGCACAAATACGTCTTATGAAAAAGAATTAGAAAATTGTATATCTGCAATAACGACTATTTTAATTAGCCACAATCACGATGTTACTGCTCTCACGCCAAGATCAATAAAAACTTTACCTCCAAGAAGTTACTATCCAGAATTCCCAGACCCAATGACAGAACCAGATGAATATTGGAATCCAGGAGCAAAAAGAACATTTAAACTAATTGAAGACAACTGTCCTTCCAAATTTTATGATGAAGATGTGGTCAATGAAAGCAAATCATTTATTAATTATGGCAATTAACAAGTTAACTGAAAAAATACAATTACATATTTTAAAAATGCTTAGTAAACAATTTATGTACCCAGAAGAGATAATTGAAAATTGTATATCTGATCTCGGAGATGAAATTAAAACAAATAACCCAAAATTAACTATAAAAAATCAATTAAAAGAGCTTTCAGATAATAAGATGATAGCTTATTATCACGGATATAAAATTACGCCAAAAGGTAAAAGTAAAGTTTAAATTCCACTTTCATAAAACTCATCGTGAGATATATCTAAAAATGGATTATCTAAATTTTTTTCTTTAGCTATTTTAATCTGTTTAAAACGCTCTCTTAAACCCCGTTTTTTTTCTTCAGAAGTCACATTGTGGCATTTTTCACATGATACCCCCTCTTCATAATAAATAGATTTAACATCATTATTATTTATTGGGTTTCTGCAACCAGAACAAATTTTATACGAACCTTCATTAAGCCCATGCACCAATGAGACTCTTCGATCAAAAACAAAGCATTCACCATCCCACATGCTCAAATTAGTATTAATTTTTTCTAGATATTTTAATATTCCTCCTTTGAGTTGATAAACCTTATCAACACCATTTGAAATTAAATATGAACTTGCTTTTTCGCATCTAATACCGCCTGTACAATACATAGCGATTTTCTTTTTATTGAGTAAATTTTTATCAGCATATTCTTTAAATTCAGTAAAATTCTCCGTATTCGGATTAACAGAATTTTTAAAGGCACCCATTTCTACTTCAAAGTTATTTCTTACATCAATAATTTCAATATCCGGGTCATTTAAAATTTCATTCCAGTCTTCTGCATCTACATACTCACCTTTATTTTTATCAAGATCTAAATTCTTATCTTTAAATGTAACTATTTCTTTTTTAATTTTTACTTTTAATCTAGGAAAGGGTAGAAATTCAGAATATGAAAATTTTGGGTTAATATTTTTAATATTGTAAGAATTTAAAATTAATATAAACTCATCAATTGACTTTTCTGATCCAGCAATTGTCCCATTAATCCCCTCTAAAGATAGCAAAATTGTGCCCTTAATCCTTTTAAGAACAAGGAATTCATTCAAAATTCTTTTAATTTCTTCTAAATCATTAATTTTTGTAAACTCATAAAAGGTAATAATTTTAAATTTATTCATATGCCGACTTTATCAAATATCATAATTTTTTTAACAATTTCTACATTGATGATATCAATATCGATGATTTTCAGAAATGCAGGAAAAAGAAATTTATCAAAATTTAATCAAAGCAATTCTTTATTTTTGCTAATGTTTTCAATAATCACGGGATTGTTTATCATTATGTTAGCAAAATTCTAAGGAGGTAAATTATGAGTCAAAATTCGATTATTTCTCATTACATTTTATCTATTGATCAAATGGGTAAATACATAAATGATTTGAGTGATCAAGAAATAAAAAAAGTTTTTACCCCTATGAATTCCATTGGTTGGCTTTTAGGACACTGTTCTTACTACAATTACTCAATTGCAAACAAGATAAATGGAGATGATATACCTGAAGATGTAAAAAATTATATGAATGGCTCACCGCATTCAACACCTGATTTAGATTTCATTAAAAATTTATGGTTTGATTCAGTAGAAAAAGCTAAACATTCATTAAATACAATTGAAGAGGAAGACTTAAAAAATAAAATTACTGCTGAATTTAAAAACAATGGTGTTTCAGAAAAAATTAACTTAGGGACTGATATATCAAGATTAATATTTCATTTGTGGAATCATTTGGGAGAAATTGCTTCAGTTAGACAGTTATTGGGAAAAAATCCGGGTAATCCTGGCTATGGAAAATGGGATTGGAGATTTTAGTTTGGATAGTGAATTAAATACAATAAAAGTAATGGCGTCCCGACATTCGTCTTTCTACACCCCCCTTCTTTTAGCTGTTGAGTTAGGTTCAACAGATCAAAGCTTTATGAAATCTGTTTCTGAAGAATTCGAATGTAGTTATTCTGTTGCTGAAAATAACGAAAATGTTTACGAAAAAATTTCTAATGGGGACGTAGATATTGCTCAATCTTCAGTTTCAGGGAGCTGGAACAACCCTTTTGCTAAAGACATTGTTCATTTTGCTGAGATAAATAAAACTGATGGATTCCAAATAGTAGAGAGACTAAATAATAAAAGTAATAATAAAAATAATAATGATAGTTTTGATTGGGAAAATTTAAAAAATAAAAAACTGTTAATTGATCATTCTCTTCAACCCATGAATATGTTTAAATTTGCTTGTTCTAAAAAGGATATTAATTTTGAAGAGCTTGATGTAATTGATGCAGGAAGCCCAGAAGATATGATTAAGAGCTTTAGGGAAGGGAATGGTGATTATATTCATTTACAAGCACCTCAATCAATTGATCTAACTTATGATCTCTATGATGAAGAGGGTGTGAAAATTATTAGAGAAAAGGTTGGAAAGGTTGTTGAACATATTGGTAAGGTTGTTGGGCCATTATCTTTTAGTACTTTAATTTGTAAAAGAGACTTCCTAGAAACTAATGAATATCATAAATTTATTGAAATATTTCATACAACTAAGCTTTTTGCCCAAACACATGAGCCTTCAAAAATTTCAGAAATAATTTTTGAATTTTTCCCCGATACTGAAATTGAAGCTTTAGAGAAAACAATTTCTAATTATCAAAAATTAAATTGTTGGAATGGGGAATTAAATATTACTGAAAATCATTATGACACCACTCTTGAAGTTTTTAGAAGAAGTGGCTTGGAAGGAATATTTCCATTTTCAGAAATTGTTCACCAACATTAATTCCTGTTTAAACTTATTTTAAAATTATATTCTGGAAATTTATTCACCCATTCACTGTTATCTCTATCCCAAAACATAAAAAAATAATCAAAATCATAATAATTAGAATGCCTTTTGAAATCGTAATCGATAGATAATGTGAATGTCCCGTCATTTTTTAATAAAATACTATTTCCAATCACAGCTTTTCCGTTTTCTAAAATATTATAAGACATTTCGCTATTTATAATATGAGTTTGGGAAGGGTTATTAAGGTAAACTTTTGTTCCATATCTGATTCCAGGATCAATGGTTAGTTTGATATCAATAAGTTGATTTGTTAATCCTTGAAATCTGTAATTATGGATTTCTTTTTTAGTTGAAAAATTATTGTTAATAATTTTTTCGTACTCAACACTTCCTTCGTACTTAATTAAAGATTCATTTCTTGGGGATATGTCAGAATATACCCAACCAAGAATTAACCCCATTATTGTCAAACCTAATAAGCAAAATAAGAGAATATATATAAAAAAGAATCCAGGAGTGTTTTTTATTGAATAAATTCTATCAAGCATAAACATTATTTTATATTTAAATAAAGCGAAAGAAAATTTTATTTAATTTGATTGAAAAGTGGAAATGATTGCGAAGCTCCTTTCCTTGTTGTACTAAATGCTGCAGCTTTTTGAGCAAAATTTATTGAATCTAATATATTTTCACCTTTATTAATCATTACGGATAATGCACCGTTAAAGCAGTCTCCACTACCAACCGGATCAATAGTTTCAACAACATTTGATTTAAAGAATTTATCAAACTCACCTGAATAAACTAAACCTTTTTTTCCAAGGGTAATAATGACATTTTTAGCACCAAATTCTTTTAATTTTTTTGCAGATTCTAATTCTTTTCCATCAATATTATTACCTAATAAAAATTCTGCTTCATGTTTGTTTGGGGTAAAAAAATCAACATATTTCAAATAATTTAAATTTTTATTTTTTGCAGGTGGGCCAGGGTCGTAAATAGTTAAAATATTAAATTTTTTAGCAATTTTCAAAATTTGAACGTTTACCTCAAAAGGAATTTCTTGTTGCAATAAAATTGTTGAGACATCACCAGAAATTTTTTTAAAAGAATCTAATTCTTTCTTGCCAAAAAGTAAATTTGATTCAGGTGAGACACTAATATGATTATTTTTAAATTTATTTACGAAAATTAATGCATTACCTGTATTTTTACCTTCAATATTCCTAACATATTTAGTATTGATATTTTCTTTTTTTAGGCCCGAAATTACATATTCACCTAAGAAGTCATCACCAATCACAGAAATAAACAATACCTCAGCATTACTCAATCTTTTAACTGCTACTGCCTGGTTTAAACCTTTACCGCCTAAAGAAATATAAGAATTGTCTACTGCAAGTGTTTGACCTTCATCAGGAAAATTTTTACCAATATGAGTTATATCAACATTAGACGAGCCGACTACAAGTATTTTTTTCATAATTTCACTTTATAAGAATTTAAAATAAATGTATTATAATTTTTTAATGGTTGCTAGCGAAAAAAATATATCAGATCAAATTATTTTATATTCTATTATTATTTCCCATCATGTATATATATTTTTATTTTTAATATCATTGCCGGTAATGATTCTCAATGCTCCTTGGTACATAAGTGTCCCATTATTTAGTTGGTTTTTAAATGCAGCAATCGGTCAGGGCTGGATTTGCCCTTGGACAGCATTTGAAAATAAATATAGAAAAAAAGTTGGTATGCCCACAATTGATACATTTGTGAAACATTATTACATAAAACCTTATGTAAAATTCAAAGTAAGAAATAAATATAAACAAAAAAAAGATTTAATTAAATGAACAAAAATTACACGCATACATTATATTTAGTTGATAATAATGAATACTACATTTCAAAATATGATGTACTTGGAACATGGGATGATACTGACGAAAACTGGGAAGCATTCTTTAAAAGAACTTATCCTGAATTAAGTGATAAAAACGGAAAAATATTAAAATTCGAATCTGATGAATTATTAGATTTTATCAACAGCCTAAAATTACAAAATTCAGTTAAATAAACTTATCTAACAATTGATTAAATTCAACAGGTTTCTCTAACCTAATGTTATGACCAGCATCAATATACCTCAAATCACATTCGATCATATTACTTTTAACTTTATTTGCAATTACATCAGTCATTAAGGCACCTTTTTTTAAATTTCCACCAATAAGCAGAGTCTTTGATTTAATATATTTAGACAGTTCTATTGCATCTTCCCATATCCAGTCATCTTCAACATTCCATATATTTACATCATTATGAAATGCCCAAATTGCTCTAATAGCTACTCTTTCGGGAAATAATTTATATGCTTCAGGATCAAATTCTTTCAGCGCTTTCATAGCGTCAATACCAGTTCGCCAAAGTTTTTTTTGTGTTAAAAAAAAGTTTCGTTGAGTTTCATATTTATTTATCTGATTGTTTATTAACTCATCCTTATCTTTATTATTGACTATTTCTCCTCTACTTTCTGAGTACCAAGGAGGATCTTCAAGAACTAACTTAGATATGTTATCCAATTTTGATGCAAGCATAAAAGATAATGAAGCGCCAAGGGAGTGCCCAATAAGAATCAAATCTTGTTTGATAGACTTTGTAAATTCATAAATAGGTTCAAAATATTTTTCAAGGTCATATTTTTCAAGATTTCCACTTTTATTGTGACCAGGAAGATCAACGGCGTAAATATTATAATATTTTATGTATTTTTCTATCTCGTTTGTCCAAACTTCCCAGCCTGCTGTCCATCCATGAATAAATAAAATTGATTTTTTTGCACCAATATCACTATGGAAATAATTAATTTCACAATTCTTTGTTTTATATATTTTTTCTATCATAATTTTCAGAACTTTAAGATTAATCTATAATAATACATTATTAATTAAATATATTTGCAATGAAACCAGTAATAAAAAACAAAGACACCCATTCAAATCCGATTTTAGGTTCAAATGATGGAGTGCCAACAGTAGTGTCGCTATACCATGATCATCAGCCAGGTGAATCAAGTAAGCACCATTCTCACGATTGGGAACATCAAGTTTACATTACAAGAGGCGAAGGTATTGTTTGGGTAGATGGGACAGAATACCCAATAAAAGAAGGTGATTTTGTTCTTGTGCCACCTAATTCAACACACCACTTTAAAAATACTAGCGATAAAGTTTTGACTAGAATTACTTTTAACCCTAAAGAGAGCGAAGAATATTTATGAATAATATGCTCTTAATTTTTTGTGCAGCATTTATAACTTCATGGGTATTACTTGAGATATTTTTCAAAATTTCGCTAAGTTTTGCTAATACAGGTGAAATAAAAAATAATACTACTTTTATTAATTATTTAAGATTAACCTCTGTAGTACTTTTTGCATCAACATTTGTCTTTTTTTTTATTGAAGGAGAAAAATTTACAAATTTTATTTATTTTATTTGCGTAATTTAAATGTTTTTTTTTAAATCTTCTCCCTATTATGTCGTTTTTGGTGGAGCAGTTACTGTTTTTATTACATTAGGGCTAAATCATTCGAATGGCTTATTTTTATTGCCAATAACAACTGAATTGAATTCAGGGAGAGAATTATTTAGTTTAGCCGGAGCATTAGGAATATTATTTTCTGGGGTTGGGGCCCCCTTTTTTGGCGGTTTATCAGATAAATATGGTGCGGGAAGAACAATTTTCATTCTAGGGATGTTACAAATATTAAGCTGGATTTGGGTAGGTAATATAAATTCAGAATTTGATTTATTTGGTTCAAGAATTTTAATGGGGATTGGGTCTTCGGGTATGCTTGGTATTGCTCTTTCAATTACAGGCAAATCCATTAATTCAGAAAATAAATCTATTTTTCTTGGCATTATTATGGCATCAGGATCTTTTGGTCAATTTATCATGGTCCCCATAATTAACTATTTCATTAATAATGTGGGCTGGGTTTATTCAACATTTATAGCTTCTTTATTAGTTACCCCATTAATATTAATGTCATTTATAATTTCGAGAAATTCAAAGAATTTTAATATCGAAGAAAATAACCAAACTATTTACCAATCATTACACGAAGCAATAAGTAACAGAAGTTATAAATTATTAACAACAGGATTTTTTGTATGCGGATTTCACGTGACTTTTGTATCAACTCATTTGCCTGCTTTTTTAAGTGACAATAATTTGAATGAAAACTTAGCCGGTTTCGCATTAGCTTTGATTGGACTTTTTAATATTATTGGAACATTGTCTTTTGGTTACTTAGGTTCAAAGTTATCAAAAAAGAATTTGCTCTCAACACTTTATTCGCTTAGATCATTATTGTTCATTTCATTTATAATCGCCCCAAAAAATGAATTTACTGTTTTAGTTTTTTCTGCAGTTCTGGGGATATTGTGGTTATCAACAGTGCCTTTAACAAATGGAATAATTACTGATATTTTTGGTCATAAATATTCCTCAATGTTATTTGGTTTGACATTAATGTCTCATCACTTGGGGTCTTTCTTAGGCTCCTGGCTGGGCGGAAGAATGTTTGATATTTATGGTTCGTATAACTCTGTATGGTGGTTATGTGTAATTCTGGGTTTTGGTTCAGCATTAGTTCATTTTCCAATAAAATCCCAACCAAGAATCATTAGACTAAAAGAGTCTGGACAATTAACTTAATTATGAATAAAAACTTTTTTCAAATAATATAAATCTATTATGAAAATTACCGATATTAAAACGTATGAAATTGAGGGCAAACTAAGTGAACCATTTTGGTGGGGAAATGGAGGAAATGATAAAAGATCCGCAAGCTTAGTGAAAATAGAAACTGATGAAGGCTTGACTGGTTGGGGCGAAGGCTGGGGAGGAATAAATGCATTTAAAAATATCTTAAAAGATGCAGTTATAAATAACGACCCTTTTGAAAGAGAAAAGATTTGGTCAAATATGTTTAATGAATTAAACAACCCACTTATTTACCCCGGTTTAGGTGGAAGTGCTATGAGTGCAATCGATATTGCATTGTGGGATATTACAGGCAAAAAATTGGGTGTACCTATTTCTGTACTACTTGGAGGGAAAGTCAAAGATAGAGTGCATGTTTACGCTACAGGCTTATATTACACAAGAAAAGATTTTGACGAAGAGGTTAACGAAAGAATTAAAGAAGCAGCATCATATGAAAATAAAGGTTTTAATGCAATGAAAATAAAGATTGGAGCACTAGAATTAGAAAAAGATTTAGAGAGAGTGTCAAAAGTAAAGAATTCTCTTAAAAGTGATACAAAGCTATTTGTAGATGCTAATCAAGCTTATGATTTAAGGACTGCCAAATTTGTTTCAGATAAATTGTATGAAATGGGCATATTTTTCTTTGAAGAGCCTATTATGGGACTTGATGTGCAAGGCTATAAAGAATTAGTCAGATATTCGAAGATACGAATTAGTGGAGGAGAAAGCTTGAGAACAAGATATCAATTCGTAGATTTTATAAACAATAAAGCATTTGATATTGCCCAGCCAGATGTTGGAAATGTTGGAGGGATAACGGAATTTAAACATGTTCAATCTTTAGCTTATGCTAATGGAATTCATGTTTACCCTCATGTATGGGGAACATCAATAATGATTTCAGCTTCTTTGCAGCTGGCATCAACTTTTACAAATTTACCTATATCTTCTAGTCCTCATGCATTATTACAAGAACCTATAATGGAATTTGATCAGAGTGAAAATCCAATAAGATATAAAATTTCAAGTAGTGATCCATTTAAATTTGAGAAAGGCTACTTAGTTGTTCCTGAATTACCTGGATTAGGTATAGATATAGATGAAAAAAAATTAGAAGAATTTATTGTGATTTAAATTTAATCAAAGAAATTTTTATCTTCATCTTTTAAGTATTTTTTTGCTTCATTATTGAATGAAACCCCAAGCCCAGGCTTATCCCAAACATCAATATAACTATCTTTAACTATAGGATTTGGTAAACCATCAATTATGTCATACCACCAATTATGGCAAGGCACGCAATATTCAAAAGCAATATAATTCTTTGGTAATGTAGCAGCTAACTGCACATGGGCAGCTAAACCAATTAATCCATCAATTGTTCCATGAGGAGCTATGCTGATACCATTCATGTCAGCATATTCAGCAATCCATTTCGTTTCAGCTATACCACCAACATCAAGTGGGTCTGGACCAATAACGTTTACTGCCCTCTTATCTATTAAATCTTTAAAATTTTGCCTTAAATATATTTGCTCACCAGTATGAATTGGTGTTGTAGTATTTATTGTTACATCTCTGTAGAGGTCAGCCAAAACATATGGGGTGTAATCTCCTGTAATCATGTCTTCAAGCCACATTATATTTAAATCTTCAACAGCTTTTGCAATTTTTAATGCATCACTTGGATTTATTCCAGGACCTAAATCAAGCGCTAAACCAACTTTATCACCTAAGACTTCTTTCATGGCTCTTATGCAATCAAGAGTATAGTTAAACCCTCTTTCAGTTATTTGACCTCCGTTTGGAATATATTGACTCACACCTTTAAATTCTTTTGAATCATCATCAAAAACAATACTGTTATTTTCATCCCAATTTACGTCTCCATAAAAATAATCATTAAAATTTGATGCGAACTCGCCATGCACTGCTATCCCTTGCTTAATAATTGAAAAACCTTCCTTTAAATTTTTCATCTTTAAAGTATTTTCAGCAAAACTTTCAGGGCTATCCTTACCTTCTATAGGAAATCTTATTCCTCCGTTATAAACCAAAACTCTATCCCTTACTTTGCCTCCAAGAAGTTTATAAATGGGTAAATTTGCAGCTTTTCCTGCAATATCCCATAAAGCTACTTCAATTGCACTCATAGCTGAGCCATAAGGTTTAAAGCCGCCTAGTCTTCGGATTTTTCTCATTACTCTTTCAACATTTGTTGGGTCTTCCCCAATAATCATAGGCTTATAAAATAATACAAACGGCTTCAAGTATGGCTTTGCCCATTCAGCTTGACCGTAACCAGATATACCTTCGTCAGTTATTATTCTTACTACTGGAGATTTACCAATAATTGCACATTTTAAGTCTATGATTTTCATGATTTAAAATTAATTTTTTTTATTTTAAGATAGAGTAGTGAAAAAGTTTTTATTTATTTTATTATTATTTATCTTATCTTGTTCTAAAGAAGAAGCCCAAATTATTACATTTGAAAAAATTTCTGATAATGGAAATATTTATTCTTTCGATGATATTAAAAATATTGGTTTTAAAAAAAATAAAGAATATGATGTCAAAGATTTGCCAAATGCAGATTCTGCTTATTTTGGATTTATAAAAAATGAGTTAGGCGAACCTAATGATTATGAAATCAGATTTTATGACACCCATAATGACACACTAAAACATGGAATAAAATATGCAGATAACATAATTGGTGATATTGGATGCATTTCAAAAGATTGTGCACTTTGGGAAGAAGGCATTAAAGATAGAATTAGAATGAGCGACTTAGGAACTTTACACCCAAAATATATGATTTATATTGTGTTTGATAATTTTATTTTATTTTGTCCGGGATATGAAGAAAAAGAAGCAAAAGATAACTGTAGTTACATAATTAAAAAATTAAAAAATTAGTTCTCAGTTTGTTCTAATTTCAAAATTTTTTTCTTTATCTAATCTCTCCCTCATAATTTTTTTTGTTAAAGGATTTTCAGGCCAATCACTTGGATTAATTAGGGATAATCTGATCAGGAGCCTTGAAAAAGTTGCAACATAATATTTTAAATCTTTAACATTAAGTTTATCGAAAGTGTCAGGTTCTTCATGATGAAATTCACAACTTGGATATCTTCCGTGATATCTCCATCTCCAAGGATGAGATGCATCAATTCCAGCTTCAAGAAAAGGAAAGTGGTCTGAATGACCATCAATTTGTGACATTACATGAACTTTTAGGCTTTCATTAAGTGTGTCTAATTGATCTTGAATAAAATTTCTTAAATGAGGAAATCCCAATACAATACCCTTTAAATTGCCTGTAGATAATTCATCACAATTGAGTACAAATTTTGGCTTTTTATCATTGTAATTGTTTTGAACATGATAAAAAGAACCCTGAAGTCTTTGTTCTTCTGCACTTAATGTAATAAATCTTAGTCCAATTTTTGGTTTTAAATTAAATTGATCAATAGCTTTTTTTACAGTTTTAGCGGTTTCAATTACAGAAATAGCACCAGAAGTGTTATCATTTCCGCCTGGAGTGTCAAAAACTGTATCGTGGTGTCCACACATAACTAAAAACTCATCGTTTTCTGACCCAGGAATTTCTGCAATGACATTTGATGTTTTAGCATCATAGAATTTTGTGACAACTTTTAATTTTGCTTTCAGACCTGAAGGGGAATATTTTTTTAATAATAATAGATGTTCGTTTGATGTATTTACGATAGGCAATGGAGGATTAACAGATTCAGGATCTCTTGTATCCCAAACTGATGAATATTCCATCCTTCTACCTATTTTCGGATCTCCAATTATAATAGCTGTCGCGCCTTTTTCGCTTATGTAATTTACTCTTTTACTTATAGGTTCTTGTTCTGTAAAAGGTTCATGTTTTCTAAAAATTATTGCGATTTTTCCATTAATATTTTTACCGGCATCATCTACTTCCCTCTTTGTACCATGGCCTAGATCAATAATTTGATTATCTAAATCTGTAGAAGGGCATCTGTGATAAGGTTTTGAATCAAGTTCTGTACCATTAACTATTAGTTTACAAGTATCAAATTCATATGTTTTAATTTCAAATTCTTCATGAAATGAATTGAAACCTTCTTTATTCCAATGCGATTTAATAAATTCTGCCGCTTTTCTTTCATTATTAGATGTGGCCCATCTTGACCCAATATCTATTGATAACTTTTCATTTAATTTATCAATATCTGATGATACCCAGTAATTACCAATAATCCATTTATCTATTTCATTAAAATTTTGAGAGTACATGTTTTAATTTTTAATTAAAGATCAGAATTGGTCAATTTTATCCTGTATTTTTTAAACCAGCCGAAATCCCATTGATAGTAAGCAACAATGACCTTCTGAGTAATTTTGTGTCTTCTGATTCGACCCTAAGTTTCTTTAAAAGTATCAACTGAAATATGTTTAATGGAAGAATGTAAGACTCTCTTACAGCTAGAGTTTTCTTTAGTGTTGTATTTGATTCTAGTAATTCATTAGAATTTGTTATTTCCAGTAAATATTTAACTGCCTTGAAATATTCTGATTCTATTTGTTCAAATATTTTCATTCCGTTGGGATATAAATTTTCAATATATGCCCTACTAATGTTTAAATCTGTCTTAACAAGATTCATTTCGATATTTGAAACAAGTGTTCTGAAAAATTTAAAATTTTTATACATCTTTTTTAATTTGTCTTTAAAACCATTATTAAATGCTTTTTCTATTGAGTGTCCAAATCCATACCATCCTGGAACTATCTGTCTTGATTGAGTCCAAGAGAAAACCCAGGGGATTGCTCTAAGATCCTCTATCCCTTTAAGCCCACCCCTTCTTTTTGATGGCCTAGATCCAATATTCATTTGTGCTAATTCTTCCAGTGGAGTTGCCTTAGTTAAATAATCAAAAAAGTTATCTTGTGATATAAATTTTTTATAATGTATATAGCTTTCATCTGAAAGATAATTCATAATAGTAAACCATTCGTCTTCATCTTCCTTAATTGGCGCTTGGCTTAAGGAAGCCTCAAGGACAGAAGATAAGATAATTTTAAGATTAGTTTCTGAAAGATCTGAGTTAGCAAAGTTATCAGAAATAACTTCACCCTGTTGGGTTATTTTAATTTTTCCATTAATTGTTTCTAAAGGTTGAGATAATATTGCTTCTCCAGAGGGTCCGCCTCCCCTACTAGATGAACCTCCGCGCCCATGAAATAAAACCAAATCAAGATTTAATTTTTTTGATAGTTTATAGATCTCTTTTTGTGAAGAATATAAATTCCATTGAGATTTTATTATTCCTCCATCTTTATTTGAGTCAGAATACCCAATCATCACCTCGACAACACTTTTGTTAGTATAAATTTCACTCCAAAATTTATTTAATATTTCATTAGCATTTTTTAAATCATCTATTGTTTCTAATAGTGGCACTATTCTAAATTTAGATAAGTCTTCGTAATCAGAAATTGTACTTGTTATTAATGATAGGAATGCTATTGAAAGAAGGTCATCTGCAGAACTAGTCATAGCAACTATCCACGTATTTACTGAATTAACACCATATTTATTTCTATTATTCTTAACTGATTCAAAAGTATTTAAAACTTCAAGAGTTTGTGGTGATAAATTTAAATCAATAAGATTAAACTTTTTATTATTTTTTGAAATATTTTTCAAAGCTTCCGAAATTGAAATATTCTCTTTAAAAAGGTTTTTAATTATTTCCTTTGCTGCATTTGTTGTTATTTCAGAATCTTCTCTGATATCCATTTCAGCAGTAACAAACCCACCTATTTTTAAAGATTCGATCAAAAGACTTATTTTTTTTATCTCTTTCTTTGTTCCTCTATTATTAACAAGGGAATCTAAAATAATATTTAAATCGCCAATCAAGGATTTAATATCATATTTATCATTAATTAAGTTATTTAATATAAACGATAACCCCAATCTGTAAGGCTCTTCTTCATATTTACTATAATTTGGATTATCTTTTTGAGCTTGAATATTAAGGTCTATTAAATTTGATAATTCTTTCGAATAAGTGACTATATGGATTGACTGACTTAAGTTATCAATTAAATCTTCAATTACATTAATAATTCTTCTTTTGTTTCTTTTGTACTGGATGTCAATAATTTTGTCTGTAAGCTCGTGGTTTACATTTGGATTACCATCTCGATCTCCACCAATCCATGTGCCAATTTTAATTGGTGAAAATAAAAGATTTAGTTTTTCTCCTTCCACCAACTGTTTAATAAACATATTTAATTTAGGGATTTCTTCGTAAACCACTTTATCGATATAAAATAAATTATTTATTGCTTCGTCAACAGGAGAAGGTTTTAATTGTCTTAGTTCATCAGTTTGAATGATGACCTTGGCAGATTCCTTTAGTTCATCTTGGAATGAAAGTTGTGAAAAAGGAATTCCATTAATTCTCTCATCATGCCTTTTTTTAATAATTTCATGAAGATTATTTATTTGGTTTAGAATTTCTGGCCTTGCAGCTTCAGTTGGATGAGCAGTGAAAACTAATTTTATATCTAGCAAATGAATCAAATTTTTTTGCATTTGAGCATCATTTTGGATTAGTTTTTTGATCTTTAAATCTAATTTTTCAATTGAATAATCATCTGAAGATAAGTCATCTATTCTATAAATATGCTCTACAACATTTGCTACATGAAAATATAATGTATATGCACGTATCAATCTGACAGTCCAATAAGGATTAAACTCATTAAATTTAGTTATGACTCTATTTAAATTTTCAAAGGTATTTTCTTTATAATATCTTTCTAATGATTTGCGAGCTAAATTTAAGTTTTCTAAAAATTCATTCCCAAACTCATCTGTTAAAATATTAGCCACAAGCGAAGCTATTACTTTAATTTCTGAATTAACATCAGATAAAATTTGATCATGATTTGTTTTATTTAATTGTGTCATAATATTATTTTAGTATAAATTCGCTACCAGTATTTATTTTTAATAAAATAATCATATGACATTAAGCATTAATAGAGAAAAAGTTGAAGAAATAATTAAAGCAATTTGCTTGATTGAAATTGATTACGCTGCACCTATTGATGAGAATATTGAGAATACTGAGAAACTAATAAATCTTAAAACTGAATTATCTACACTTAAACCTGATTCAAGATTCCTGATCAACCCATCAGTGAAATCTCTAAAAAAAGAGAAGAAAAGGCTTTTGGTTAGAAAAGATTTTGCAGATAGAGAGTGGGTAGATCCGCAAAAAATAATAATGGCAATCACTCCTGGATTTTTTTTACTCTGCCTTGCAGCTCCACCAGCGGTATTTGGGATATTAACTCTAATTTACATTATTTAAGTTTTGGGAAAATTATTCCTGTTTTTTCTTTATACTTAACGTATTCTTTTAAGTGTCCCCATTTTTGATCACCCCTTTTTTCAAGTTGAGGCACGCCAGATAGGTAACGAAGTAGTATGTAAACAAATATAGGCGATAGAATCGATAACATTGAAGAAAAAGATCCTATATAGTTTAATGAAATCACAAAGATACCAAACCAAATAATTATTTCTCCTAAATAATTTGGGTGCCTAATATATTTCCATAAACCAATATTAATAAATTTACCTTTATTAGTTTTATTAAATTTATTTTTTTGTGAATCAGAAATAACTTCAATGATGTAGCCAAAAACCCAAATAATTAATCCCAACCATTGAAGTAAGCCAAAATCATAAGGGGTTTTAGATGAAAAAATTATTATCATCGATAATGATGTAAAGAAAACCCATAATGAATTCATGCACCAAAGAAAATAAAGACTAATTGGAGATTTAAAGTATTCGGACAATCTTTCATCATTTCCAGCACCTATCCTTCTAAGAAATAAAAATGGACCTAATCTTAAAGACCAAAAAACTAAAAGGAAAAAGATAAGAATTTGGTTTGCATCAATATCTGGCAATAATAATAATGAGGCTATTCCAATACTCAAGAAAGAAAAACTGCCGACTAAATCAAAAAATATATCAGATTTAAAAAAATATGAATGAATAAAAAAAACGCTATTTAATGAAAGAATTGTAATAGCAAAAATAAATACAATAGGTATATCATTTACTCTTATTGATTCAAGGCTTATTAAAAATGAAACAAATAAGATTACTGATAAAATAATGATTGTTGATAATAAATATTTAAAAGAGTTTGCCATTTATAATTTAATGATGTGATTTATAAAAATTATTTATTTATAAATTTTCTCCAATAACAAAGTTTCCATCATTCCATTTAGGCTGTTCAACTAAAAAATCCATCATTTTCATAAAATTATCATGCTGTTCAGGTCTTTCAGCATTAGCCTTATATGACTCTTTATCTTTAAATATTGCAATACCAACAAGATCTCCATCATTATCAGGATTAAGAACATACCAAGCAACACCACCTTCTGGTCTATCTTGATCATTTTTAAGGTGGTCAATTAATGCTTCTTTTTTACCTTTTTTTGGCTTTAAATTAAAAATACTTCCGTACATATAAATCTCCAGAATTAGTTAAATAATTATTCAACTACAGGTCTTGCATCAGGGACAATGTCATAGATTCTTTCAGAACATCTTGTTCTAGAGTCTTCAACATTATATCCAGGGCACATAAGTATCATATTTCCATATATGACATAACTAAGATACTTTGCCTTTGGTTGCCCATTACCAGCATGAGTGTTACCAAGTCTTTCAGCCAAGAAAGCTCTATGCTTAATGTCAGGTGTCCATAGTGCACAATCTTTAGATATACATCCATCTTCACCTGTTGCATTTTCTACATATTCAGTGCCAAAAGAGATAGCATCAGCATGATTTTCATAAAACCTAACTTCATAATCAATTTTCTGATCATCAGGATCAATTTTATTTTTTATAAAACCATAATATGCAGAAGTGGCACCTGGTAATTCATCAACTTTATATTTTTTTGATTGTTTATAACCAATAGCTTTAAAATCTTCAATTGTGAACATTCTGTCCGTATCAGTGACAATGTCAACCAATGGAACTAATTGCGTATCTTCACTAGAACCGCAACCAATAAAGATAAAAATTGTAAATATAATTAATAATAATTTTTTCATAATAAGATTATTTTATATTAATTTTTAACACTTTAAAAATTTTTATTCTTAATTTCATAAAAAAATTAATTTTATATCTAGAAAGATGGTGACCCGCCTCGGGCTCGAACCGAGAACCTATTGATTAAGAGTCAATTGCTCTACCATTGAGCTAGCGGGCCTCAAAAAATTATTATAATGAAGATTTTCAATTAGGAGAATATTGAACAATTAGTTTATCTGTTTTTCTTAACATTAATACTATTAATGCGCCCCAAAGACTGGAAATAGAGGAAATCCAAATAGCAAAACTATAACTTCCTGATATATCAAATATTATCCCTGGGACAAATCCTCCAATTGCCATTCCGATTCCTGCTCCAAATAATTGCCATCCATATGTTGTCCCCATAGGAAACCTTCCATAATATTGTTTGTTAATAACTGGTATTACTGTACCTTCACCACCATATGGTATTCCAAATAGAATTGCGAAAAGATAAAAATCGAAAATCGAATTGGCTCCAAGAAGAATTAAAACTGACAATCCTTGGCCTAAAAAGGATAAAAAGATTATGGGCTTGCTACCATATTTATCTCCAATTATTGGAGCTGCAAATCTTGAAGAAATACTTACTACTGCAATTATACTTAATATTCCTGAAGCCTCTACTAAAGATAAACCTTTATTTACAGCCATCGGTATAACCGCAACTAAAATTACTGCATGACCAACGCACCCCCAAAAATGGATATTAATCAAATGCCAAAAACTGTCTGTTTTAAAAATAACTTTTTGATTAACTTTTGACCAAATCAAATTAGATTGTTCTGATGATCCATCAGATTCTACCCAACCATATGGCTTGATCCCTTTTTTTTCAGGAGAATCTGAAAAAAAGATTAGACAAGAAAATATAATTAATGTTCCAAAAATTCCAAATATCAAAAAAGTATTTTGCCAACCAAAATATTCAAAGCATATCGCTAGAGCTTGAATAGATAATGCAGGCCCAACGCTCCAGGCAACCATCATAGATCCAGTCCCAATACCCGTACCTCTTTTGAACCAACCAACAACAGCTGGGACAATAGGCACTAAATAAATTGACTGAGCTATTCCAAGAACAATTCCATAGGCAAAATAAAATTCTAAAATTGATGATGAATTTGCAGTCAAAATCATACCAATCAAAAAAAGAAATGTGCCAAATAGCATTGTTTTTTTTGCGCCAAAAATATCACCTAAAATACCTGCTATAGGGCTAAATAAAGCAGTACATAATGCAGCAATTGCATAACCTAAACCAATTTCACCTTGAGACCACCCAAATGTTGCTGACATTGGTTCGACCATAACCCCAAAAACATTTCTAATTGTACTGCCTACCATTTGAATTATTGATGCAATCAATACTATAACCCAAGCAAAATGCTTTAATTGATATTTCTTATTTAAATCTTGAATTAATGAAGTGGACATACCGAAATAAAACCCTTTTCCCACCACAGATCATTTATCTGACCTGCATTATTTCTTTCATTGATTCTAAATTCTGAAAATCCAGCACCAACATAAATCAACAAAGCAATAGAAAAAAATATAGTGATAAATATCATCACTAATCCCTTTATGGGGTAAACATTCATTTTTCTGATACTAATTTTCCTGATTGGGCCCAATCAGATTTTTTAATATCGTGAAAAATGATATGAGTTGCTTCTGGTGTTGTTTTTCCAATATCAACAATGATATCTGTTATTGCTTGCGCAACTTTCGCTTTTTGCTCCTGAGACCTTCCATCAAACCATTTAATTTCTATAGTAGGCACGTTTTTCTCCTTATTAAGTATAATTACATAAATTAATAAACTTTTTTCTCATTAACCATGAATAAAGAAAAAGAATTTATAAGTATTATAAACAAAATTTTAAATAAAACTTCAATGGATAATATTTTAATTGGTATAGGGGATGATGCAGCCATTACCACTAAAAATATTGATAATAATTTAGTGATTTGTTCAGACTCAATTGTAGAAGGTGTTCATTTTAGTAAAAAATATTATGAGTTTGAGGATATTGGATGGAAAAGTTTATCAGTAAATATAAGTGATTTAGCTTCAATGGGTGCAATACCAAATTACTATACAGTATCAATTGGGGCGCCAAAAAATTTGAGTAATGATAATTTCACAAAATTAATAGAAGGTATGAAAAAATGTTGTGACACTTATGGAGGCTCAATTGTTGGTGGTGATATTGTTTTGAGTAATCAATTATTTATTTCTGTGTCAGCAACTGGAAGATTAATTTCTCAAAAATATATGACAAGAGACGCAGCAAAAGAAGGTGAAAAAATTGCAGTAACAGGAAATCTAGGAGATTCTTTAGGTGGATTTAATTTGCTCAAAAATAATTTTGACAATGAATATCTTACAAATAAACATTTGAGACCGACGCCAAAAATAAATCAATCAAAAGATTTGGTTTTATCTGGTGTTAATTGTTGCATGGATATAAGTGACGGCTTGCATAATGATCTTTTAAATTTATCAAAAAAAAGTAATGTAGGCATACATGTTGATGTTGAAAAAATTCCAATTAGCGAAGATTTAATTAAAGAATTTCCGAATACATTTCTAGACATAGCTATTAACGGTGGTGAGGATTATGAATTACTCTTTACTTTTGATGAAACAAAAATAGAATTACCATTTGAATATTATGTAATTGGTACTGTTATAAAAAAGAATTCAGTTGAAATTTCATATAAAAAAAATAATAAAGAGTATTATCCAAATTTAGATGCGTGGAGCCACTTTGAATAAGTTAGAAATTATTTCAAAAAACCCAGATGAAACAATTGAAATTGGGAAAAAAATTGGAAAATACGCAAGTATAGGAAAAATAATTTTTCTACAAGGAAACTTAGGAGCTGGAAAAACAACATTAGTTAAAGGCATAGCTGAATATTTTGAATGCAAACAATTTGCAAAAAGCCCGACTTTTATTTTAGTAACAACTTACGAAGGTAAAATTAACGTTAATCATTGTGATTTTTTTAGATTAAATTATTCTGAAGAAATTTTTGATCTTGGATTAGATGAATATTTAGAAAATGGTAACTTAATTATAGAATGGCCTGAAATTGCAAAAAAATATTTGCCAAAACCAGATATAAAAATAGAAATAGAATTTGATAATTTAACTGATCAAAGAATAGTCAAAATTAATTCAAAAGAAAAAATAA
>Ga0163110_10000229_pt1 | contig 25482 bp, 22 predicted proteins | sample CRUFie1St17metaG_FD_108703 | JGI IMG/M metagenome (GOLD analysis project Ga0163110, IMG submission 108703) | Marine microbial communities from the Costa Rica Dome - CRUD Field 142mm St17 metaG | ecosystem: Environmental > Aquatic > Marine > Oceanic > Photic zone | place: Costa Rica: the Eastern...
GCTTCTGCTATCTTTGCTGCCTTTTCGGCTTCTGCTTCTGCTTCCTCTGCTAATTTAGCATCTCGGTTTGCAGAGAATCTGTTTGCTATTGTTTCCGCTCTTGCATCTAATTTTGATGTGTCGAGGGCTTCTCCTCTTAGAACTGCTATCATTGCATCGTCAACCAAATCCATTGCAAGATTTGTGAGTTCTCGATTTGAACGCCAGCGGTTGATGAAGAATGGATGATTACCAGAATTTGTGGAAATTACGAATCTCTCGGGGTCCATCAATTGCAATAGCGCAAGTACTGATGTAATGAAAAATGGAATCAAAAATAGTGTGCTTATCATGAATGAAGAGATCAATGAGGCTCCGGCTACAACCCACCAAACTCCTTTGAAATCGTCTAGCCAATCCAATCTTTGGTGAGAAAATCCGGTGTAAGACTCTCTTCGAGTTGCCAATACATCGCTTACAGATGGCGATGCTCCTACTCTATCTATCCTAGCGACTCGAATCAAATCGTCATCAACTAGTATCGAAAGTGTGTGGTCTCCACAAGAAGATTCTTTCAATACGAATTCATTCATTCCAGTTCCAGACCTTACCCCATTGGCGCGCATTCTGGGAGGACCGTCCACCCATGATTGTAGCACTCCACTGAAACCTGCGAAAAGTGCAGACATTGCTGCAATTAATGCCATCCAAAGGCCCTGTCCCCACTCAGGGTCTGATTCTGATTCTGGCAACATAATCGACCAAACCAATACTGAAATACCAACCCAGGTGCCCGAGGCTCCAGAGACTAAATTTGGTATTCTGGGAGCGTGTCCAATCATTGCGCGGACCTGCATGATGGTGGCAACGAATAATGCTAATGAGCCAACTATTAGCATGATTGTAGCAACATACCCAGCATTATGATAATCTGCAATGTCACCACATGCCTCCTCCTTTTCAGACGAGGTTGCTCCTACTTCTTCCATTAAATCCATGCATTCATCATACAACTCTGCAAACTCGTCAGTAGAGGAGGTGCACTCGCCACCGGTACAGATTTCAGCGGAGAGCTCGCTTAGGCTCAGATCACCTTCAGAAGAGATGCCTTCGGACTCTGAAGAAATGGTTAGCCAAGATTCATTTATTATCGAATTAGCAGCAAGCACTAGAGCGAACACTGTCAACGCTAAAGCGATTTGTGAACCCGAATTTCTCTCTATTGTAACGGCTGGTGCTGGCGCTGAAACCGGTGCCTCATCTTCGCCCATAAGTGGGCGATGGAAACAATTCACTCATGAATTTTAACCATGCAGGTGTTTCAAGCATGCTTTTCTGTAAGCCAAGCTTTGACGCCATCACGTGGCGAGAAACCTTTGCCTTCTTTTGTTCCAACAACAGTCTCGATTTCGGCTTCAGAAGCGATATCCAAAATTCTATCACTCACTGGCCCGTTGAAAACAATGGCAACTGCGCCATCTGTTTCCTCAGCAGCAGCAGCCAACTTAGCAGGGCTTACTGCGTCTGAGATTGTCCCATCAACATTAACGAAAACGGCATTATTCTTCTTTAGGTCAGCAATGTGGTCGAAATATTCGTGAATTTCGGCTGGTGCTTCTTCGTCTTCCATATCTTCCAGCCATGCGTCTGAATCCTCGGCAGGCTCATCTTCAGGAAGTTGTGCTGCAAACTTTGCAACTTCGATTTTCTGAGATAGGCACTTGGTGACTGTCTTTTGTGGGAGCAATTCCCACTCTTGTCCAACCGGGGCTTGTGCTACAAAGTCAATTTTCATTGTCTCGTTAAGTTGTCTGAATAACATCTCTCCGCCACGGTCACCGTCAATTGCAAGAATTACGTTGCTCTTTGTGTTTGCTAAGTCGATTAGTTCTTGTTTGATCGAACCTGCGCCGTCACAAGAAATTGCATTCTTTATTCCGAAGTTTAGTAGGTTTCGTACATCGTTTCGTCCTTCAACTACGATTAGTGATTCGCTTGTTTCGACATTTGGACCACATGTTAATCCGTGGTAGTTCTTTGCTGTACCAACAGTCAAAACGCTGCGAACCTCTTCAATTACAGTCTTGGTAGCAGCGTCTCCAGAATTAACCATTTCCAAAAGTAGGTCCTTTGCACGGTCGATTACTGCGTTGACCTTAGTAGAGCGAACATCTTGTATTTCGGTTACTACAATCTTTGCTGCACAAGGCCCAATCCTATCGATTGTTTCTAGGCTAGATGCAATAATTGCGGTTTCGACGTTGTCCATACTACTTGGAATCAGGATTTCTCCGTTGACTTTTCCGCCACTGCTCTTTACTTCAACATCAACGTGGCCGATCCGAGCTGTACGTTGAAGTTTCCTTAACTCCAAATCTTCACCTAGTAGGCCTTCTGTCTGACCCATGATTGCGCCGATTATATCCTTGCGCTGGACGTTTCCATTGACCTTTAGGTCTGCTTTAATGAGGTATTTCATAGCCTTGGCTTTGCCTCCGCCTTTACCTCCTGTATTGTTTCTTTTTCCCATTAGAATCTCTCCTTTGTCCTAACCAAGACACTGTCTTTCATCGGGCCTATCGGCTCGTTTCCAGGGTGACCGAGTATGCTTTTTTGTAAGCAAATTTGGTCGTGAATCGGATTTGGACAAGTGCGGGGACTTGTCCCCCCTTTTTGAATACTCTCTCTACAAATAAGCAATTTTATTCGTTTATTCGACCATCAATGAGGTTCAAGTGGTAAGAGTTGTTCGCTAATCTGTGAGCGGCGATAGTGTAGGGGCACTTTCCGTGTTCAGAACAACGACTGAAGTGATGCTTCGAGACGGTGTTTTGACTCGCGAAGAAAAGCGCCTAATCATCAAATTAGCTAACGCTTTAGGTCTATCTCCAGAAGAGCCTGCAGAGATTTATTCTGCAATAAAAGAAAATCGAGAATCTGATAATGGGAGAGATGTTTCACCGAATGAACAGCGTTTGGTTTACACTCGGGTTTTCGAAGTTGCTATTGTGAATGCGTCGCTTTCAAAGGATGAGTTCGCAGTGCTTGCTCATCTTAGAGATCAATTCAACATCAACGATGATGATCATACAAGGATTGAAGCAGACTTGAGGGATATGATTCGTCAGAAGACCGAAGATGAAAATGTAGTTGAAAAGTTGCTAGGCACCCTCAAGGACAGCGTGTCTCTTGTTGGAAGTTTATTCGATAGTGTTCGCACAAAGAGTGCTTGAGGTGAGCGTTTGGTCAATGACCTAGATTCACTATTCGATGGTGGTTTACCCAAAGGTAGGAAAGTGCTCGCATTCCTGAAAACGGCCTACGATTGTGGTTCACAGGGCTTGGTCAATCGATCCATTACAGACAAAGTAATTCAAAAAAGTGGCTTGGCTTTTCACATAGGAACTGATGACCCCACAATGCGAAGAATTGCGTCGTGGATTTTGACTAACCACGATGACAGAATAAACGATTTAATCAAGCGGCTGTGGAAACGATGTGGTCGTGAAGATGTCAAATTAATCGGTTTGCTAATCGCAAATACCGAAGGTGATGCTTGGGCAAAAATGCTCAGTATTGTCAACAAGTCGATTCCATTGGATTTGTTGCTAGAGATGGCAGAAGAAATCAAGCGCTCGGGCAGAAGTATTCCAAGTGCAGAATTTTTGTTGTCTTGGGATAAAAGCAAGATACAAATGCAAAATTCGATGTTGATTGCTTCTCTAGACATGAGAGAAGAACATGTTAGCCTAGTTCGTAATGCGCCGAAGGGCGGAGAGTTGTATGAACGCATTAGAATGCGCTCTCTCAATGAGTGAGTTTTTGTTGTGTCATGATTGAGCGCCTAATATGGCAGACCGCTTTCTTCCCGCTGATGACCCTGTTCTAGAAGAGGTTCTGAATTGGACAGTGACAAGAGATGCTCAGGATATTAGGCGTTTACTTGAGTGGCTTCCTTTAGCACGCTCTTCAAAGGAAAGGCGTGCTTTACTGGCTAGGGTTCACGAATTATTAGGCGAAGTTGAATTATCGTTGAATGGTTTGGATTCGATGCATTGAGGTGTTAATCTGCTTACTGGGATTATTCTGGCCGGAGGTAAATCCAGCAGAATGGGTGAAGACAAATCTCTTCTGAATTCCAATGTTGAGAGATTGTCTAGAGAATTAGAGGCGTCTGGCTGCAACCGAATAATCATCATGTGCGGTAGTGAAAACCGTGCAGATTTGTTTTCTGGCGAATGCTGTATCGATACTAAAGATACGCTCGCAGAATCGCTATTTGAATTGATTTCGACTTTGCAAGGGACTCTTCAATTAGCACCGTGTGATGCTTACTTAGCGGATGTTGAACTATTCTCAAAAATTCAAGGAGTGCCTTTGGATGATAAAGGAAAAAGGCAGCCCCTGTTGGCAAGATTTGAATCTGGGGATGAGTTAATTCAATCTCAAAAAATCTCGAAAATGTTCCAAAACATTCCGTCTTGCGAGGGCGGAATCAAGGCACGAAATACGAATACTCCAGAAGAATTCAAGGAGATTCAATCATTCCTTCGCTAAACATGTCAATAACAGATGGGTAAAGGATGTGTTCCTTTTGTTTGACTTTCTCGGCCAGCGAATTTTCATCATCATCAGGAGAAATCTCGACTTCTGCTTGAGCAATAATTGGCCCTGTATCCATGCCGCTATCTACAAAATGCACTGTGCATCCTGATTTTTCAACACCGGCTGCTATAACGTCCCTATGAGCGTGAGCCCCCGGGAAATCTGGCAATAATGATGGATGGATATTCAGAATTCTACCTGCCCAGGGCTTCACGAATGACGGAGTCAATAATCGCATATATCCAGACAAAATAACCGCCTCAACTCCATAATCTGAAAGTACTTCGCTGACTTCTCTTTCATGAGCAAGTCGCCTTTCTTCTCTATCCTCAATATCTGGTAAAGGCACTGCAACAGAAGTAACTCCAAGGGCTTCAGCCTTACTAAGTCCAACAGCATCTGCCCTATCGCTAATTACCACATTAGTGACGTGCAAGCAGTCTTTGTTCTGTTGATGACGAATTAGCGCCTCCATTCCAGAACCTGAGCCTGAGATCAGAACTGCAAGGCGTAATGGGTCCTCTACTGCTCCCCTTCTAGGAAGGATCCACGCCTCTGGCATGTGTGCGGGGAATGCGTATTCGCCAATATTCCTTCGGCTAAATAAATACGCCATATTTCTTAAATGAGTAAATCAAGCGATTCTCTCAATGCCTGAATAATCTGTGGCCAGTAAACAGCATCGCTATTCCTCTTGCATTAGCTTCATCGATTACTTCCTGGTCTCTGATTGAGCCCCCTGGATGCACGATTGCTGCTGCTCCAGCCTCGGCTGCTTGTTCGATTCCGTCCTTGAATGGGAAGAATGCATCACTTGCTAAAACACAGCCTTTACCTCTATCTCCTGCCCTTCTTGCAGCGATTCTAACCGCTTCAACACGGCTGGTCTGTCCAGGCCCAATTCCGACTGTTGCTAAGCCTTGAACCATTACAATTGCATTTGATTTGACTTGCTCACAAACCCTTACTGCGAATTTCATAGATGCTATTTGATCGTCGGTTGGAGATTTGTCGGTCACAACCTTTGCTTTACCCCAATCGATAACTGGGGCTTCTTCTGTCTGTATAAGCCACCCGCCTTCAATCGGTTTGCGCACCGTCTTCCTGGGCAGTGGAGCAAGTCGATTATTTGGCGATTTAATTGTGAGAATCCTACGGTTCTTCTTTGTCATCAAAATATCCTTTGCTCCCTCTTCGTATGCTGGAGCCATTAAAACCTCGACAAATAGTGGCCCTAACGCTTCTGCGAATTCGACTGTTACTGGCTCATTTACGCAAATGATTGAGCCAAATGCGCTTTCGGGATCGCTCGCTAATGCAGCCTCATATGCTTCTAATTGGGTCTTTCCAAGTGCAGCACCACAGGGATTGTTGTGCTTTACAATAACACACGCATGAGGAGTTTCTGGCCACTCACCTGTAGATAGTGAGCGGCACAACCTGAGGGTTGCATCTGCATCAGAATAATTGTTGTAACTCATTGCCTTATTTCCTTCTACTTGAGCGGTAACTAGTGTTTCGCCTTCTATTGCTCTGGGGTCAACATAGAGTGCTGCTGCCTGGTGTGAATTTTCTCCGTAGCGAAGATGCAGCTTTCTGTGTGCTGCTACTGTCATTGTAGCCGGAAGGCGTCTAGACTGTTCCGCAGTATCATCGCTTTCTTCTGGCAACCCATTCCATCTGCCAGCCAACTCATTCGAGATTGCTGAATCATATGTTGCTGTATGCTCATAGGCTTTTAGTGCTAGATTTCTTCTCGTTTCCAAAGAGACGTTTCCTGAATTTAATTCGTCGAGAATCGCTGTGTAATCATCTGGATTGCATGCGATTATCACATTGAGATGGTTCTTTGCAGAGGCTCTAACCATTGTAGGGCCGCCAATATCGACCATTTCTAGTAAATCTAAGTCTTCTAGTGGAGGCTTAATTGCTGCTGCATCACTAAAGGGATACAAATTACAAGCCACTATCTCGATCATTGGATAACCTAATTCTTTGAGTCCTTCTGCGTCCTCTTCTTTTTCTAATCTGCACAATAGCGGACCATGAATTGCTGGGTGAAGAGATTTTACTCGGCCATCAAAAATTTCTGGATGGCCGGTTACGTCTGAAACCCCGATTACATCCAAGCCTGCTTCTCTTAATTTCCTAGCAGTTCCTCCAGTGGAAACTAGTTCGTATCCTAGAGCATCTAGGCCCTTTGCAAATTCAATTATTCCAGTCTTATCGTAAACCGATAGCAAAGCGCGTGGACGGGATGATGATTCCATGTGCACTACCCGTTAGGAAAGGTATCCGGGCCAGTCTCATGAAGGTGCCGACTCAGTCGCCTCTAGCAGAAATCACTTGGTCTACTCGCAGAAGTCCGCAAGCAGACTCGCAGGCGGCCGAAATTGAATGTTCAAGAGTGTAGGTTGGAAGCCATGCTGAATCGATTTCTCCAGGCTTGCCAGATTGAGTTATCCCACTGTTGGAATTACCTGAACGATGCAGAGACCTTAGTTCTAATAGGGCATCGATTTTGTCTTCGCCTGCATTAGATGCAAGGGCCGCTGGAATGGCTTCCAATGCTCGAGCGAATGCTTCCATTGCAATCCTTTCACGGCCAGGGCAACTCTCAGCAGCCTCCCTAACTTTTAGTGATGCAGCCATATGCAAACTACCTCCTCCAAGAATAATTGAGTTATCCTCCTTTGCCATGCAGGTCGAGCGTAAAGAATCGAATAATCCTCTGATTATCTCCTCAGCTGCTACACCATCTGTTCCTCCAACTTGAATAGTTACGATTCCTGTGTTTTCTCCGACTTCAATAATCAGCCTTTCTTTGACGCCTTCCGCCCCCTCCAGCCTTTGGTGCTCTAATCCTTCGATTAAACCGAGGCTTGTTGATAAGTCGTCAAGATGATCACAAAGTTTGGCTGCACACGCTTCAGCAATATCTTCAGTCAGGGGCCTTTCTAATCCTGACATTGCAAAAATTCCTGAGTCTGCCAAGGAGTGGAGCACTCTAGATTCTATTCCTTCTGCACAAAAAATCACATCTGCTCCACTTGACTTGACCTTGTCTATGATTTGTTCAATTCGTTGTTGCTCGGCATCAATAAATTTCTGATACTGTTCTGGTGTGCTAATTTCAATCTCTGCCGATACAGCCGAGTCTTCTATTTCTAGAGGACATGACAATACGGCAACCTTGGATGTTCCTAGTTTCCTTGGCATTCTTTCCAAAGGCAATCTCTTTTCAATAATCAGTCCTTGAATTAGTGTAGAGGTTGCTGGTGTTCCTTCCCCGGCCTTAGCCATCCTAACGCGCTCATAATCACTATCAGGAATTATATCAACAGCTCTTGAAATTAACTTTGAAAGATGTTCTAGAGCACCTTCAGTAGATCGCCCTACCAAAGCAGTGCGGGCGACCTGCTCAAGTTTTGAGTTCGCTTTTATTGACCTAGATTCTATTTCTTCAATCGTTTTCTCTAAAGCCAACTCATAGCCTTTGACTAGAATAAGTGGATGTAGTCCTCTCTCCAAGAGTCTGCCGGCCTCACTCATCAATTCACTCGCTAGTAAAATACAACCTGTAACGCCATCGCCACAAGCGTTTTCTTGGCTTTCTGCAAGGCTTACGAAGGCTTTTGCTGCTGGATGTTTTACCAATAACTCAGCAACAATTTTTGCACCATCATTGGTAACTGCTGCTTCACCATTTGTTTTGTACAACATTTTGTCCAGTCCGTTAGGGCCAAAAGTCCCTCGCAATACATTACCAAAGGCGATTGCTGCGCCTACAAGTTTCTGCGTAACACCAGTGCCGCTAGTAACCGAGGTCGAGGAATTGGTAATCCTGACCGGAGCGGTTCCAGAGCCATCTGGTGCCTGTGCCATGAAGAAGGGGGAATCGCCCGCCTTCATCAATCCATCTTTCATCTAATTAGCAAAAATATCCAGAAAACTGAGCATGCTGCAAGCATTATTGTTGTCCACTTTAGATGATCTAAAGCATGACTGGGGAGCGAATTATCTGCATCGATTAATTCTCTTGCATCCTTTTGTGTAATCTCTCTCTGCCCTACCGACCAAGCACTTGCTGCAACACCGCCGGTTACAATAGCCATAACAGCAAACAAAATAGTTGTAGAGACTGTGGCAAATCCTTGGTTGTAAACACCTAATTTTGCTGGTCCAAGAATCACTGCTAAAGTCGGCATGAGAGGCAAGTAATATGAGATAAATACGCTTACTGCGTTGTGTTTATTTGGTTCTTGGCCCGAAAGATTGTTTTCGTGTCTCCACACAAAATGCCAACCCGCCCAATCCGCTACTATGGTCATCACGCTGGCTGAAATAGTCAGCAATAATGAGGCGGGCATGGACTCTCTAGAGGGTCATGTATTGAAGAGTCTGTCGGAATGAAATGTTTCAACGTCTGCGTTTCTTCGATTTCCTACCGCGTTTTGAGTACTCCCACGCTTTTGACTCACGGGCTCTGCGCTCCAATGTTTCATGGTGGTCTTCAACTGGAACATGGACATCATCTGGCATTTCTGCAAACGAGGATACTGATAATTTCATTCCACCTAGTTCTTCTTGCAAATCTCGAATGTTTTCTCCACCCTTGCCGATTAGCGTTGCAACAACGCCTTTTGGTGCGTAGATTTCAGCAGAATTAGAACCTGTTATTTTTACTCCGCAAGATACGCCTACCCAATCTCTGATTTTCTTGATCAATTGGTCTCTTGCGAGTGCCGCCATTGGAGATATTCCGTTTCCTGACCTCGTTCCATCTACTGGAACTACTGCAATTTCGGAGCCGAATGCGAACATTTCATGAGTGATTTTCCCGCTTGGGAATTCAACCACTTCAATTACTGGTCTAGCAAGTTCTTCTTGCATTCCGCTTGGCGGTTTTACTGTCATTCGTAATTCCAATACCTGCTGAATTTGGCCTGCCTCTACGTGCAAGATTGTATCTAGAACTTGGCTAACTAGGCCTAATTCTACCTTACCGATTAGCCTCTGAATCGCCTCTAGTGCCGAATTAGCATGCGTGACTCCTAGTAAACCTACACCAGCAAGCCTGACATCTGCGAATATTTCAAAATCTCTTGCCCTTCTAACCTCATCAAAAATAACGAAATCTGGACGGACGAGGAAAATTATCTCCGCGGTTTTCTCTAAATCTCCCTCAAGCGGAGCATATTGAGTAATTCGGTTTGCAAGTTGTAAATCTCTTGGCGCTTCCATCGTCTTAACCATGGCTCCAACATCCTCGTCAAGATATTCGGCGATTGCTTGAGCAAGGGTCGTTTTTCCTGAACCAGGCCTGCCACAAATGAAGACTCCTCTGTGATGGTCAGAAAGTCTAGAGATTAATTTTGGATCTATCTCGTAATCCCCTAGTGACAATTTCGCCACAGGGCGGACTATTGTTATCTCTCTTGCATCAGCAAATGGCGGCCAAGCGCATGAAATTCTCAAATCGCCCAATTGGATAACTTGGCAGCCCTTGCGGTCAATTTCCAAGAAACAATCGGACCTGTCGCGGTTTTCATCTACTAATGTGAGTATCTCTTCTTGTAGAGATTCTAAGCGTAAGGTGTCCCAGCCGCCATCATCTGCACCCTCTACATCAGCAAGCCGGAGGTTGCCAATTCCTCCAGCCTTTGTTCTAGGAGGGCAATCTGCCTTCAGGAACAAAGTGTGTACGTCATCCTCTAACAAATTCTCAAGAATCTCGGGAAGATCTGGATGACTAGAGAAGGTTGCCATGAAGGTAGGTGTGCGTTTGAAGTCCTTGACCCTTCGCTATCAAACCCTAGCTGGCTCTAGGGAATAGTAAGTCCACCACAGGTATCCAGTTGTTAATGCACAGATTACTATCCCTGGGCCGACAGGCATGCCAATGGCTGTTCCCAAAACTACCAAAATCCAAGTGCAAACAATGAATGATACGATTGAAAGGATTCTTGCTCTATCTAATCCAAGCGTGACCTTCAGGTCATCCCAGCGAATTGCTGACCATACCAATACGAATCCTAGAACGTAAACACTGGTGAAAATCATAGCATAGAACATAGAATCTGTAACGTAATAATTGAATAAAACGCCACCAAGAGAAGTGGTCCATAATTTTTTGATTGGGTCATCGAACTTTGTGAGTAAATAGAGTGCTGAGGCAAAGCCCACTATCAAAAACAATGGGTTTGATGAGGCAAAAGAATCGATCACACTAGATAGTTCAGGCAGAGGCTCTAGAACGAATAGCGGTTCGGAATCTTCGGGTGATGATGCACCGGCCATGTTGGGGGCGAGACGGATTGGATTCTTCAATGTGGCCTTGATATTGAGAGTTTTTGAATCGCTCTTTCAGTCCATCTTACTCCTCTCAACGCAGCACCATAATCGGGTATAGGCGTCCATGATTTTGTTGATTTGAAATTGTTAATATTTGAGACCATATGCAATAATTCTGCTTCCAGAGGAGAAGTTTGAGAATCGCAAGCCACCTCTTTTTCAATACCATCACAAATCAATACCGCTCTATCATGAATGTCTAAATCAAAACGCAATGTTGCGTTTGAGCCTACTATTGTTACATTCCTTCTTTCCTTTCCTGCATTCCAAGCAACGTCAATAATCGCCTCAATTCCGTGTGGAAATTCTAATGCCACTCGGGCTTCGGTTTCATCCCCTTCAGCATTAACTGCACTTGGTTCAGATTCACTCATAAAATGGCACATTAAATCGATTGCATGCACGCCTAATGATTCGATTACATTGCCTCCTTGTGGCGGTGGACGTTTTGTTCTACGAACAAATCTGAGTGATTCTAGGCGCCCCAACTCACCGTTATTGATCATGTGATTAGCAAGCGTTACCGCAGGATGGAATCTCAACAATAACCCAACTCCTAGTATTCTTCCATTTTCTCTTGCAGATGCAATTACTTGTGCTGCTTCAGATTCGCAGCAACCTAGTGGCTTCTCGACTAATACGTGATACCCTTCTGAAATCAATTTTTGTGAATGCTCTGAATGCAAATTAGAAGGGGTTGCGATTATCACAAGGTCTGCTTCAACCCCATCTATTGATTGTCTTGTTTCGTCTGCTAAAATTGCAGCCTCTCTTGCTTCTTTCGAAATATCGATGGCGGTAATGTGCTCGACCAGGCCCTTATCTCTAAAATTGGCTAACACATTGAGATGGTTTTGGCCCCAGCGGCCACAACCGAGTAGAGCGACCTTGAGCATATGATTACGACCCGGTTTTCAGTCTTCAGAGTTGCCCTCTGCTTCAACTTCTTCACTCACAGGCTTTTGCTCATTTGGCTCATATGGCTCAATTGTGACCAGTTGAACACTGTCTACTTCTTCCAATGTTTCAAGATGAGTCACTGTTACGCCTGCGTGTGAAATTGCATAGATGTAATCGCCCATGAAGATGGACCTGCGAATATTGTATGAATTCCACCAATGGTTATCTTCGGTTTCATAAAATTGCGAGTGGTTAACTTCGCCATGAATTTGCATACTATCCTCTGTTATGTTCACAATTACCAATTTGCTAACCCACTCGTAATCGTAGTAATAGCGGCCTTCGTCATCATAGTGGTAATCATAGCGGTAAGTATTCATTGGCACTGCAAGCATGCCTTTTGGGGCCCAGTATTGGAATGCCTTGTGCTCCCATGTCGCTTCCGACCATGCCCAAGACCAGCCTTCATCGTCTGGGTTTTCAACAGGAGCGATTGAGAGAGTTTGGGTCTCTTGAGGGTCAGAGAAATTTGAGACATTGAATAGTGAAAGGCGTGTGTTACTCCAATCCAGCCCTAATCCTGTTTCTTCATCGGCAGGGCCAAGTCCAATCGACAGTATAGCGTCGTCAGAAAGTGGATGAATATATGTTGAAACACCTGGAACTTTTAGTTCGCCCATTATTGTTGGCGAGGTCGGATTGCTAAGATCGATTGTCCAAAGCGGATCCATATTTTCGAAGGTTACGATGTAGGCGCGGTCTTCGACAAATCTAGCTGACCAAATCGTTTCGTTGTAAGCGATTCCATCAACTCTGCCCATTTCAAGTAAACTGGTTTTACCAGTAGAAGTATCCAAAGCCAAAGAAAGGGTGATTACGTGATTTTCCATTGGTTCGGGGTTGGCCATCCACCAACGGCCCCACTGCCCTGTAGTGGTTGCAACTCTAACTATGCCTTCATATTCTGAAATTGAAAATTGATCCAAAATTGTCCCATCAACTCTTCCAGAGCCTGAATAAACGGTTTCTCCTGCCTCACTTATGTCAAAAAGGTGTATATTTGTAGATTCCATCATGTCATCGTTACCCCAAAACCACCATGTGTCCCAGGCATTTTCAGTGATGATTAGTGTGTCTTGAGATGCGTAAACTAGAGGCCAGTTTCCAACTATGTGGTCTGCCTCGAAATCTAATTGTTCAGAAACCAAATCGATGGTGAAAATGCTGGTATATCCACTGTTCATAGAGCCTTGAGGTGCTGCGAAGTCAGAGCAATCTGAACCACTCATATGATGAGTTACAATATCATCCCCAATACGTTCGTGAACCTGGGGGAGTAAATCTTCTAAAGTCAGTTTTTCCATCAGTTGTGAGTTGTGAGTTATCGCTTCCTGTGCTGCAATCTCTCGCATATTTCTGAGTTCTTCTTCTGAAAATTCTTCGCTCCAATAATTGTCTGGATATGATATCCAAGTTCGTAAGTCTGGAATGTTCATCCAAGAGTGAGTTACTGCTCTAACTGTGCCTGCAACCTCTCTTGCAGTCATGTAATATCCCTCAATATACAATTCACGATCTACCACTGGGCTTGAGGAATTAGATACGTTGTAGACTGTGAACTTCGTAAGCGAATTGGTTCTCCAACCATACCAATCTCCATCCCATCCCATTGCATCTTGTAATGGGTCATTGTCTGCAATATTCCAAGTTGAAACCGACGAAACTACCACTAAACTGTCGTTGTTCAGCATCATCGCTACCGGTGTGCCCTGGATTTCAGTGGTAGACGCATGATCGATTTCACCAAATTCGGGAACGTCCATGATATGCAATACGCCATCGTCTACGAAGTATATATTCAAACCATTAGTCTTAACAAAGTCCGCTTCATCTACTCCTTGTTCTTGATTATTAGTCCCAGAATAGTCTACCCCTTCCTTTCTAGCGGTTGGAGGTGTAGATGTTGTGGTTGCTGAACCTGCATCATCCATAGCCATCTCGGCTCCATCTTCCATCCAAAATCCGCCACCCCAGAAGTATTCGTCTTCAACGGCTTGTAGTAAGCTAATCTTCGCTTCTTCTTCGATACTGGTCTTTAATGCGTTCTCCAATTCCAAACAATCGGAATATATTTCCAAATTTGGAGAGCCGATGGCCCTCTGTGTAATATCTCCAAAGTCGATTTCGACCAACTCATGTTCATCCTTATCGTCATCAGCAAGTCCTATACAACCGGAAGTTGTCATTAGCATGACTAGAAAAAATGCCAAGATTGGATTATTTACACGACTTCGCATAAGTGTCGCTCGCCAGACTCATATAACTTAACATTGGTATTATGATTCGACAATTAACCCATGATAATATGAATAAGCAGCGCGCGTGGGTTGGTTGATGACAAGTTCTAGCATCAACCCTGTCAAGAAGTGGGTTATGCGCCAATACTGGCGAATGCAACAATCTCAATCTATCATTTCTCTAGGCCTATTGGGCTCTACATTGACCCTACTTTTGTGGGATTATGTAAGTTGGAGATTTTCCAGTAAATGTGACGAAGGTTTCTGCTTTAGCAACTCGGTTTTAGGAATTCCAGCAACCTATATTGGTCTGCTCGGTATCTTTGCTGGACTGATTTTAATCGTTCTTTGTGTAGGATACCTATACGACCGCGTATTCTCACTGTGGACTGCTCAAAGAAGTGTGGATTTTGAAAGAAATCCGTTTTGGACATACGCACTTTCACCGATGTTTATGATGAACATGGCGATGACTGCAGAGAATCTGAAGCGTAATTCTCCCGATGATGAAGACTTACAGGCGCAAATGGATTGGATCTTAGGTTATTGTAAAGAAAACGCAGATTCTGAAATTTGGGCAAGAACTGTGCAACATTGGGACAAGCATATTTCTGAAACCCCGACTTTCTGGTTCCTAGATGAAGAGATTATGTCAAAAGCTAGGTCGCAGAAGATAGAGGATGAGGTTTGATGAGTGTCGAAATCGAAAGGCGTTTTCTCGTCGACGGACGTAACGACAAGCCTTGGCGAACGGGGAATCACAGTGAAATGTTTCAACATTACCTCTCAAATGTCAACCATATTGATGGTAAATTAATATGGAATGGAATTGAACTTGCTGAAGAAAGTGGGGTTCTTGAGAACATAACAACGTGGAGGATTCGTCTTAGCAACGGCATAGTTACAATGGCTGCCAAAGGAAGAAGAGTTGGTGCTACTGCTATTGAATTCGAGTGGAATATACCTCTCGAACTATACAATTCTCTCCCGCTTGAGGGACTACCAATGGTGAAGAAGATTCGGCACTATTGGAATGGAGATGATGGTTTACTGTGGGAAGTAGACGAATATGAAGGGTCGATTGCTGGCCTAATTATCGCTGAGGTTGAGTTGGATTCTGAAGATCAAGATGTTGAAATTCCAGAATGGGCGGGTCTAGAGTTGACTGGCTTAAGGGGCTGGTCTAACTCTGCTTTATCGAATATGATTAAAGATTCAGAACTGAGTTAATCCTCATAATACATTCATCTGATAAAGATGGGTGAACGGGTATCGCAACCAACCTGCTTGCTACATCATCACAAATAGGTAGGCTTTCCTTGTGCTGTAAATGATCAGAGTAGACCTGGTGTTTGTTGCACGCTAGAGGGTAGTGAACTCTTGCATCAATTCCCGCTGAGTCGAATTTTGAAATCAAATCTTCAGGGTTTTCGCTCAATACGCATAACTGATGCCAAGCGTGTTCAGAATTCGGCCTGATTTTTGTTGAATGGTTGATTGAGTTTGCATTCACATTGCGTTTCTTAGTCCAATCATTAAGATGCTTTAGTTGAATTCTTCCTATTGCTGCAGAAACTTCACTCATACGCAGATTTGTTCCCAACTCTATCGATTCTAGGACTTCGTTTCTCCCATGGTCTACAATTCTACTCATCTTTTCTGCTAAATCCTCTCTAGTGGTAGTGATCATGCCCCCTTCACCACCAACTGCCATATTTTTTGATGGGAAGAAGGAGAAACAAGCAACATCGCCAATTGCGCCCGCTTTAACACCATCCAATTTTGAACCATGTGCTTGAGCAGCGTCTTCAACAAGTGCAATGTTATGTTTTGTGCATACCTCTTTCAATCTTGAAGAGAATGGTTGGCCAAATATGTGCACACCAATTACCGCCTTTGTGTTCTCAGTGATTTTTGCTTCTACGTCGTCAGGACATATGCACCAATAATCCTCTTCGATATCTGCAAAGATAGGGGTTGCTCCAGCCAAACTAACCGATGTTGCTGTAGCGATAAATGTCATGCCTGGAACGATTACTTCGTCGCCTGGGCCGATGTCTAAAAGTCTCATTGCAGCCCAAAGGGCTGCTGAACCACTCTGACAAGGAATCGCTGAAATCGCACCACACCAATCAGCAAATTCTTCTCCGAATTTTTTGGCTTGGGGTCCTTTTACCCACCTGCCACTGGATAATGCAGTGATTGCTGCTTTCTCGCATTCCTCATCCCAGTACGGTTTAGCCAGAGGGATGCGCTCCATGATTCGGCGAAAGGGTCCGCCTCCTTGAGTGTGTCCCGCCTGCGATTTGACCGTAGTCAGACTCAAGAGGGTAGGCACTGTTGGACCCGCTATGTCCGACGAGGATTCTCTTGGTTTGAGAGACCTTGTCGATGACATACTTGAAACTCCCAAGCCGTCGAGAAAGAAGAAAATCAAGTCAAAGGGAATGTTGCTTGGTGAAAGGCGCGACACAGGAGAAATCATTCAAATCGACAAAATGGTTCTAGCAAGACACGCTGCAATGCTAGGTTCTACCGGTTCTGGAAAAACCGTAATGGCAAAATCTGTCATCGAGGAAGCTGCTCTAGCAGGTATACCCGCATTAATTCTAGACCCTCAAGGAGACCTTGCAAGACTTGCACTAGCAATCGATGAGAACGATTTGGCCGAACAGGGTGGAGAAGTTGAAAGAATGAAGAAGTTGATGTCCACGATGGAAGTTAGAATCTGGACGCCGCTTAGGAGCAAGGGTTTGCCGCTTTGTATCGATCCGTTTCGCTCACCTCCTGCAGACTTAGACCCTGAAGAAGCGATTACTGCATGGGATATGGTTGCAGCCGGTTTCAGTAACCTTGCTGGCTTCGATGTTGAAAAAACGCAAGGTAAGGTTGTCAAGCCGTTCCTGTATGAAATTCTGGTAAACGGCACTAGACTAGGTCTAGACGTTGGAGACTTTAGGGGTCTTGCAAAGGTTGTTAGAGAGCCTCAAGAGAATTTCACTAGAGCATTATATCCTGAGGCTTTCATCGATGTTGATGATGAAGAAGATAAGCCTGAGATTCCCCCTTGGGAAGAGATAATGTTTGAGCATGGGCTTCGTGATTACAACGAAATGTTGCCAAAATCGACTCGTAATGATTTGGCAAGAAGGCTGTCTGCATTTAGCAGCGGTGTGAATCAACTATTGTTTTCAAACGGTGTACCGATTGACATTGATTCGTTTTGTGAGCCTGCAATGCCCGGTAAAGTTCCATTAAATATCGTATATCTAAATACCATTCAAGACGAGGCTCAGAAGCAATATTTCGTCCAAGAATTAGCACGTGAATTGTATGATTGGATGTTGACTCAACAACCTGCAGAAGGTGAATTAAAACTCCTATTCTTCATGGATGAAGTTGCACCTTATCTGCCTCCACATCCAAGGAATCCTCCTGCAAAAGATCTGATCAAATTAATCTTCAAACAGGCCCGAAAATATGGTGTTGCATGTGTATTGGCAACACAGAACGTATCAGACGTTGATTACAAAATTCTCGCCCAAGCCAACACCACTTTCATTGGTAGATTTACTCAACCACAAGATGTGGAAAAGGTTCGCCACTTGCTAAAAGAAAGTGGTGGCGACCAAGATCTTGTCAAACAACTACCAACACTAGGCCCCGGACAATTCCAAATGGTTGCTCCTGACGTAGACCCAGCGCCAATCCCGATTCAATGTAGATGGTTGTATACAGATCACGGTGCGCCATTGAATGAAGACCAAGTGGACGATGTCACAACTCCTGAGATCAGAGCTTGGGCTAAGGCAAGAAGTGCTGGTAAAGGTAGAAGCAGAGGAAAGGGGGCTGCTGCCGCTGCTGCTCGAGGCTCTAAATGGAGCGGTGGAGATGAGAATGATGCTGAAGGTTTAGTTGAGGCTGCTCGATTGAAATCGGTAGGAGGGATGACCGCTGCTGCCCAAGGAGTTGTTGACGATTCGGCATTCGAAGTCCGTTTAATGGGAGGATTGGCAGTTCTAAAAGACGGACGGGACCCTTTGTATGTAATGCAAGCAACCGTCAATGCAACCACTTCATTGGTTATGGCTTGGACTCTTGTGGCACTTCTACTCGCATGGAGAGATTCTTCTCTAGAATGGTGGTGGCTCGCTGGTAGTTTCATTCTAACGTTTAGTGTTGGCCTAGTAATATCTCTAGAAATGCTGTTATCACACGATGCTGAATTATTGAGGAAGCTTAGTCGATTCGCAAAGACTTCTCAACTTCTAATCGTTGTATGGCTATGGGGACTGTTGTATTGGTCATTCAATGGACTGGGCCTCTATGGCGCAGAACCCTTACTGGAAATTGTTGTGGTTTGGGTGACATTATTCTTAGTAATAGATGGGTGGAATCGATTTAAGTTAGGAAAGATCAGATGGAATGGCGGTAATGCGCTCTCAAAATTAAAAGGGATTACTGCGGTGCTTACAGATACACAATTGACCGAAATGCAATCTAATTCAAAGCAAATTCTTGCTGGAATGAGATGGGTTTTGGACCTATCAACTCTAACTTGGTTGTGCGTTCTACTTATTGGAGATCCTGAAGGTTATTGGGCAAGACCAACTCTGTGGTTAGCCTCATTATACGGCTTGACGTTTGGTGCTGAAACCTGGTTACGGATGCGAGGAAGAATGCCTGAGGTGGCCAATTGATTGGATGGATCTGGGGGCCGTTAATACACCCGTTAGTCGATATCCCGCTTTTTTTAATTCTGGGAGTTCTCCTATATTCTAGTGGCTACGGGATAGAAGGGGTTGCTTGTGTAGTAATTGGAATTATTGACTTGTTATTCTTCCTTGCTAGAAATGGAAGTTCTTGACAATTGAATAATCAAATGTCTGTAATGTCCTCTCTATCTCGAGAAATCCCTAGATCTTTCATCGCCTTTTTGAATACTTTAGTATCGATTTCTTTACTTCTAACCAATGAAGATAGTGCAGCAATTGTGATGTTCTGAGCATCTATTTCGAAGAATTTTCTCAAGTTTGGTCTTGTATCTGACCTTCCAAAACCATCTGTTCCCAGAACAGTATAATCGCCGCCAACCCACTGTCTAATCATATCTGGAACTGCAATTTGATTATCGCTTACTGCGATTGTTGGAAGAGTTCCGTCACCAAGCAGTTCCTCAACGTATGGAACTTGTCTAGATTCGCTCGGGTTTAATCGGTTGGCTCTTTCGCACTCTAAGCCTTCTCGACGCAATTCGCCGTATGATGTAGCAGAGTAAATTTCTGAGCGGACTCCATATGTTTCCAAAATTTCAACCGCTGCAAGTAGTTGAAGCATGATTGGTCCAGAGCCAATCAGTCTTACAACAGGTCCATCTCCCTTTGGTGAACTGCGAAGTTTGTACATTCCCTTGACAATTCCTTCCTCTGAATTTGCTGGTTTTGGGGGCATTGGATGATTTTCATTGTATACTGCAATGTAATACATCACGTCTTTTTCATCAACATACATTTCATCGATCCCCGCCCTAATGATAGTTGCTAATTCGTAAGCAAAGGCGGGATCATATGCTCTAACCGCTGGATTTGTATGTGCCATTAGTAAGCTATGTCCGTCTTGGTGCTGCAAACCTTCGCCATTCAGAGTTGTGCGGCCACTTGTTGCGCCAATCATGAACCCTCTAGCACGCTGGTCCGCTGCAGACCAGATCAAATCAGCAACTCGCTGGAAGCCGAACATACTGTAGAATATGTAGAACGGAATTGTCGCACAGCCCTGAGTTGAATACGATGTTGCGCTGGCGATGAAAGTAGACATTGCGCCAGCCTCCGAAATTCCCTCCTCGAATAATTGGCCACTATCGCTCTCTTTGTATTTCATCAGCATCTTGTGGTCAACGGGCGTATACAACTGACCTTCCGGATGGTAAATTCCAAACTGCGCAAAGAGCGGGTCCATACCAAATGTTCTAGCTTCATCGGGAACGATTGGAACTACTCTTTTTCCAATTGATTTGTCCTTCATTAATCCACTAAGTAATCTGACGAATGCCATTGTGGTTGATACCTGCATTTCGCCTTTCGTGCCTTCATCGAATGTTGAGTAACCCTCGCTGCCAGGCGGTTTTAATTCGCTAGAAGGGGCGCGCCTTTCTGGGCAAAATCCACCCATGGCCTCTCTTCTTGCTTTGAGATATGCTACTTCTTCTGGAACTGTTGAAGGGTCGATAAATGGGTATTCTTCTAATTCGTCATCACTAAATGATAATCCAAGGTCATCACGCATCCACTTGATACTGTCCACGTCTGCTTTCTTTTTCCCGTGAGTGGAATTTCTACCTGCAAATGCAGGCCCTAATCCATAGCCTTTGATTGTTCTAGCAAGGATAATTGTTGGCTTGTCTGCGCACTCTTCTGCTGCAGCATATGCTGCGTTAATTTTGACCATGTCGTGGCCACCTAGATTGGCTGCCAATGTCTCCAAATCGTCGTCATTCAAATGGGATATCATCGCTTTGAGTTGCGGTGTATTGAATAATTCATTACGGAAGGTTGCTGCATCGCTTGTGAATATTCTCTGCTCATCCCCATCTACCAATTCCTGTAGTCTGTTTGCCAAAGCACCTTCTGAATCTCTAGCAAACAAGTCGTCCCACATAGATCCCCACAAAATCTTGATTACGTTCCATCCTGAACCCCTAAAGCGCCCTTCTAATTCTTGGACAATCTTCGAATTTCCTCGAACTGGGCCATCTAATCTCTGAAGATTACAATTCATTATCATAATCACATTGTCAAGATTTTCTCTTGATGCTAGTGTAAGTTGTGAAAGGGATTCGGGCTCATCTGATTCGCCATCTCCCATCGTGTACCAAACACGTGAATTGGATGTGTCCGTCAACCCTCTACTTGACAAGTATCGGTTGAATCTTGCTGTGTGAATTGCAGTCATTCCCCCAAGTCCCATCGATACACTAGGATACTCCCAAAAGTCTGGCATCAATCTTGGATGGGGGTATGAAGAAAGCCCGACTCCATCACATTCCATCCTGAAATGGTCTATATTTTCGCGGGTAAGTCGCCCCTCAAGCCATGCTCTCGAATATATCCCGGGGCTTGCGTGGCCTTGCCAGTAAACATGGTCTCCCCATCCATCGAGGTCCTTCCCACGATAGTAGTGGTTTTGACCAACTTCCCACAAGTGCGAATTTGATGCGAATGTGGAAATGTGTCCGCCGATGCCATCGTTAGATTTGTTTGCCCTAGTAACCATCATCATTGCATTCCAAGATATAATTCCATGAATTCTCTCTTCCATTTCCAAATCGCCAGGGTATGCTGGCTGTTGAGAAGGGTGGATTGTGTTGAGGTAGGGTGTGTTTACCACATCTATGGAAACCCCTTCTTGTCGTGCAGCACCAATGGTCTGCAATAGAAGCCTGTGGGCTCTTTCAGGGCCAAGAGCATCGCTAACTGCGCGAATGGCTTCCTGCCATTCAAGTGTCTGCTCCGGGTCAGGGTCGGGCAGCACATCTCGGAAGTCGTCGTCACCCATGGACCTCTCTCCAGTGTTGATGGGGCCATAGGCTACCTTTCAAAGAATCGCTTTATCCGTTTGTTACGTGACTAATCCAATTTGACAGAGTATTGCTACAATCTGGTTCTGATTTTAGTATTGCAACATTATCTGGAATGCCTCCTGTCATAGCACCATCTGCCAAGGTTATCCCGGCTTGAACAGCTATACATTCAACCGTTTTTTTGTGATCTTTGTATAACCCGATTTCAAAAATGATCCAAGGCTCTCCAGCTCCTACCAAGTTTCGAAACATGTCGGTGAAGAGAAAACTCGCTAAATCTTCAGAGGTATGAAATGAGCAAAGACCAGAAAGTGTGTCTAGAAGTGCTTGTGATTCCTCCGACAATGAGGGTTGGTCGCTTACAACTCGTAATTTGGTCATAGTCAAGAGTGGGGGTTTTTCCATTTATTTGCCGCCTCCTTCGAGGTTTGAGTGGAGAAGTTCGGTGTAGAGATTGGAAATTATTCTGTGGAAATGATGGACGCCTTGCTCTCTAGTTGGTGAATACCTTCCTCTGTCGTAAATTTTTGAACGCATTGATTTGTTAACCTGCTCAATGATTTCTTGATCCTGTATCTCAACTGTATCCAAGATAGATCCTGCGCCCTGCTTTGCAAGAGTTTCATCCTTTACATAGCCCTGATAAATTACTCTTGTTTGGTCTGGAGATATTGGAATCACAATATTGACAGACAGCCCCCATGGATAAAAATTGAACATCATATTTGGAAATAGCCAAAGATAGTATGCAGCAATATCTTGCCCGTAGTCAGGATGGTTTTCTGGCAAATCGAATTTGACATCTCCCTTGGACGCTCTGCCGATTTGTAATACTCCGCCTTCGAATACTTCAGTTGAATAACCAGAATAGTCGAGTGTTTGATTCAATTCTGGATGAACGAAGGGGATGTGGAATCCCTCTAGGTAATTGTCAACATATAACATCCAATTTGCAGCTATTGAATGATCCCTATCACGACTCGGGTCGTGAATAAACGATCCAATGTCGAGAAAATCAAAGCGATTATTCAGTTCTTGCCAAGGCGAGAATTTCTCATCCCCTTGAGAGATGAATAGTAGCCCCTCCCATGTATTAACTGCAAATTTATGTAAATTGTCTGACTCACTGGGAAAACCAATTGCTTGTTCAAACTCCGGCATATTTTTCATAACTCCATCTAAATCGAATGTGCGCCCATGATATTCACACCGCAGGACAGATTTGGTGCACGGTTGGATAACTAAACGCATGCCTCTATGTGTACAAATATTTGATATTGCATTTACACTACTACCATTTACAATAATAATAGGCTCGCCAGTAATTGCTTCTATGTGTTCAATCGGCGTAATAGAATTCGTAGATAAATTGGACTTATGGATCGCATATTGCCATCCATTGAACAATGAAAGTAATGAGTTGAATATAGATTCATCATAGTAAAATTTCGAAGGTAGAGTCTGTGCAACTCGGATGTCGCTAGCCACCAATTCCTCCGGCATTAACATGGTTAGAGGCTTGTGATTCTTGATAGTTCGGTAGTGTTCAAATGTTGATTAGGTTTGCACTAAACATGGAAGGCGGTTTCTGGTTTGCAAATTCATATGCCGAAGCCGCCGGTAGATTTCTAATTGCATGTGGAGACCTGAGGGAAGCGGGTCACAAGGTCGAAAACGAACGTTTGGAAATTGGTATGACTGGGCCGGATGGGGAGCCGTTGTGCATCGATGTTGCAGTAGTTGGTTCTCTAAATTCAGGAAAAGTCCTGTTATCAACGAGTGGAATTCACGGTGTTGAAGGCTATCCTGGTAGCGCCATACAACTAGCTGTGATGGATGATTTGTGCAAAGAAGAGCCTTTCAAAGACCACGCAATTATTTTCGTTCACATAATCAATCCATACGGTATGGCATGGTGGAGAAGATTCAATGAAAATAATGTTGATTTGAATAGGAATTTTTTGACTCGCAACCAAGAATATTCTGGCGTTCCTGAAGGTTATGAACACATCAAGAAATTCATCAACCCGCAAACTCCTCCACCAAAGAAAGAGAGATGGTTCAAATTAAAATCTCTAAATTTAATCCGAAAATATGGATTCAACAACCTAAAACAATGGGTTGCAGAAGGCCAATATGAATATCCAAAGGCGATTCAATATGGCGGAGACTGCCTACAACCAGGGCCGGATTTGTTACTGAATTGGTTGGATAAGACTCTCAAAGATGTCAAGCAAATTTGGGCAATAGATCTACACACTGGCCTGGGTCCAAGTGGATATGATACATTGCTAGTTTCAGAAGGCATGAATGTAGATGATTTCAATCATTTCGAAGGACTATTCCCCGGCCATATCGAAAGCCTCGACCCAAATGCGGGCGTTGGCTACCAAATCGTGGGAGACCTGCACCAAGGGCTAATCGATAGATATGACCACATCAATTGGCTAGCATTAACTCAAGAATTTGGTACTTTCAAACCCATTCGGGTTTTGCAGGCCTCAAGAGCAGAAAATCGTTGGACACAGTGGGGCAAATACATGACCGAAATTGAAGCAAGAAGGCATTGGAGTAGAGAACAGATGCTCCGCACTTTCAATCCAAGGGACGTGGTTTGGCAATACAAAATAACCTCGAGAGGCCGTACTGTGTTCAGTATTGCTAGGCAAGACCTTTGTTCTTAATCAAAAGATTAAACTCTGATTGATATTGCTCAATGCAGTCAAAAATCCAAGTATTAATGCAAGAAGCAATAATCCACTTGTGAACATATCGCCTTCTACAGGCTCACCCATAAATGTCATATCATCTTCCATACCCTCTTTTTTAAGTCGGTAATAGCTGATTAAAACCAATGACATAATCACTGGTATCGTCAAAATATCCGCTTGGTTGACATCGCTTGCTATACGAGCGGTGCCGGCAACAAGCCCAACATATGTTGTGACTGTTGCTGCAACAAATGCCATTGCTGAGGGGTGCATAATTGTCCACTTTCCTGAGGCTCCTTCCATAAGTACTAAAGCAGACCAAAGAGTGTAGACCAGAATCATTGATCCTGTTACTGAAACCGTAGTAGGTAATGGTGCCCCCATTCCTAATGAGTCTTCTAAAGCTGCAACCCAAAGGTCTTCCGAAGGGAATCCTTGCTCGATGACTGCATTGGGGTCAAAAATCATTCTTAGTGAATAGTACAAGCCTGCCAAAACAAGCAAAATTAGTGATGATGCTGCGATTTTATCTTTTACATTAATACCCGGTTTAAAATCGGATAGTCCATCATTGACTCCTTCATCTCGAAGGAACATATAGGCTGCAAAGTAAACTAACGTAACCAGGATTGATACGTACTTTGGCGTATCACTTGCTGCACTATCTGCATTCCAAAACTGCCAAATGCAGACGGACATTGTTGCCATACCTATTGTAACGGGTAGCATAATTCTCCACTTCCCCTTTGCGCCTTCAAATAGAATGAGCATTGTTGATATGAAAATACCAAAGAACAGAACCCCGTTGAATGCAGATTCTGGGCCTCCGTGGCCATAAGCAGGGTCTTCGTCCATGTTACCGAGGCCATTATCAACTCCGAAAGGTGTGCTTCCGCCAGTCACATATTCAGTGGCAAAAAACATGAAAGTCATAGAGTATACAAACAAAAGTAAAGCCGAAATTATGAGACATATTTTTGCAGGATTAGATTCGATCTTAAACATATTAATCATTCTTCTTGAGATAGTCGCAATACTTAATCATAGCCACCTAAGA
>Ga0163110_10000230_pt1 | contig 25445 bp, 14 predicted proteins | sample CRUFie1St17metaG_FD_108703 | JGI IMG/M metagenome (GOLD analysis project Ga0163110, IMG submission 108703) | Marine microbial communities from the Costa Rica Dome - CRUD Field 142mm St17 metaG | ecosystem: Environmental > Aquatic > Marine > Oceanic > Photic zone | place: Costa Rica: the Eastern...
CATGATAATATCCTTCCATGCCGATTAAATCGTCATACAAATCCACTATCTCTGAGTCAGACATGATGTCGTTTAGCAGTTGCACAGTCATCGCTAGCCTAGTGTTGTGACGATGGATGTGAGTTGAAACCGAATCAAACTCCTCCCTCAGGTCACTGGTGTAGAAATAGTCACCAAATATGTAGTGCGTTGTGTCATATTGTGTTTCTTGTCCTGACCTAACATTGTTGTTGAAGGTTTCATTGGCGTCGTCATAATCAGACCAGTCACCATCTGCACAAGAGGTGGATACTTCTGGGTCGCACAGCAATCTCTCACCGTCTTGGAATATGCGATAGTATAGTGTATCTGTATTCGCAATTCCGCCGTCCCGGTGATAACCTGATGCCATCACATTGACGCTGTTTTGCTGTACTTGTGATGCTTCATTGCTTTGAATTACTGTAAATGAATAATCATCGATTAATTGCTTCATTTTATCGAAATCTTGCTCCTCTTGAATCGTTACGAATAATTCAAACTGCTCTAAGGACATGTCTGAATTTTCGACGACGTTACTGAAGCCATTTGTTAGTTGATAATCGCCCGTATTAATTTGGTTATACCGCAAGTCCCCGGTCGCTAGCTGCCAAATGAACATCGATACAAGGTCAGTTTGAGATCTTGCTAGTAGCATGTTACCAGTTGCAGGAATACCTGACTGGAAGTTGTCAGAAACGGATGGGTGTTCTCCAGTATCCAAGGCTTGGAAACCATAATCCCACCATGATACAAAGGCTGGACGTTCAGAATATGGCATCTGAGAGTCTTGGTCTGCCAACCAATCATAGGCTTTATTCCAGCCTTCGTCATTGAAACCAGAGCCAAACGAGCCTAGGTACCAGTTTCCTGTGTATGCGCTACTATCCAATACTGAAAATCCAGCAAGTTCCCATCGTAACGCATCTGGAATTAGGTTGTAAATATCTTCGTCAAGTTGCGATTCTGCCTCTCGCTCCGACCCCGGTATAGCAGAGTCCAAACCGTAGGTGAATTGTTGTCCGCCAAGAAGAACAATGATTAGCAAAATCGCCGAAAATGATGGCGTGCGCCAAACTGCTCGCCGGGCGCCAGCAATTCTATCAGCAGGAGTTCTAATACCAAACTTCTTCCAAGTGCGGACTAAGCCACTCCAGTTTGCCTTGTCCCAGAGTGCAACAATCCCCCACGCTCCAAGTACCGCAACTGCTGGTGTTGCGTTAAACATAAACCTAGCAGCGGTCCAAGACATGTAACTGGCGGTGAAAATCCAAATACCAAAGAACAGATGTGATTGATTTTTGTTTCTAAAAGTTGAGTATAGTGAGTAGAATCCCATAGTCAGTGCTAGCACTAAGACAATCGGTCCTAGTTGGGCGAACAATTGACCTCTATCAGGGGCGTTTGCTTCTGCAACAGTCCCGAAGATTTTGGTCTTAGTGAAGTATCCACTGCCAGTGAATAAGACGTCCCATGCATTGCTAATCTCTAGTTGTTTTAACACGAATAACACGGTAAAGAATACAACTGCTGCACCGAACAAAGTACCCAATACGAGAAGCCAAGGCTTATCTCGGAAACCGGTTGTAACGTATGATATTGCCATAGTGAATCCTAGCACAAACAGGAATGGTTGAAGCCCTGTACCGTTCAACACAAGTGCCAGTTGTGGGTGGCCGTAGAACGGTAAAGCCATCAAAAGGTTGGCAAAGAGCATGGCCAAGAAAAGAGCATTAATGGTCGTTGAATCCTTTCTGCGGAACATGTTTAGTGCCACTTGAACGAAGTATGCTAAGAACAGGATACTCGGTCCGACAATGAAACCTTTCCAAGCTAATGAAGTAACTCCGAATGAAACACCTGCTAGGACGGCAAATGACATTGCAGCCCGCTTTTCGGAGGCGACCACTGAAAAAGAGCGCAGAATTGCGGATATCTTTGGTGAGGTAGATCTAGTCAGACGCTCGTTTCCAGAGTGTTTTATCGCTTTAAACCAGAACATGAATCCCATTGAGATAAACAGCATAACGAATGCATCGTGGTCGGCTAGCGCCCAAGTGGAGTGAGATACGTGTGCTGGCATAAATGCGATTAGCCAAGCAGCAACAACTCCAGTAGCGTTGCCGAAATTATCTCTAGCGATGGCTGCGATTGGGAATACAGTCAAGGCACCATAGATTGCTGGTAGACCAAGTATGGCTAACCAAACCGCATCATCGCCGACCATTGGCTCTAGAGCCATTGAAACTAGGGCAATCGACCAGGTGAATAGCGGTGGACGTGGATTGACACCACCGAGCGGATATGAGCGGTCTGCGTCAAATATCAAATGTGCATTGTTTGCCAGGATATAATCGACAACTCGCTTCATGTACCACGGGTCAGAGCCTCCGGTCATATCCCAAGTGCCAGTGCCGAAAGCATTCATTGACGGAACTATGTACCATTGAACTCTGATAACCAAGCCGAAGAAGAATGCTGCACCGATCATCAAACTAGCCCAGTGTGCATCCCAGAATTTTCTGGCACCACTATTCTCGTGATCGTCCAAGTTGGACCATCCGCCATACTTCTCGTGTGTTGATATCATATAAATTCCAACACAGATGAAGAAGGTAAAGCCAAGCCAAATTAGCGCTCCCCATGTTCCCTCAAGTTGTTCGGCCTCCCACATGCCAGCTTCAAACCATGATGAAACAAGATACAGCAACCACATCGAGCCAATAAACATCGAGCGAGTATACCACCTCTCAGCAGCCATACCTGCAACAATCATGGCCACAATACCGGTGAAGAACGCTCCCCAGAAACCAAAGTGGCCGTGATATCCGTCAACATAGATGATGCCAAGTTTATCAGCCATGGAAACTGATTCAAAATGATACAAGCTACCTACGTGGGCTAAAATCCAGACTACTGATGCAATTTGTAGCGGCAATGTGGCAATGTTGTAGTTACCGTCGTAGGAGGCAATCTTGCCGAACCATCCCTCTTCCGAAGCAGGGTTAAGGGAGCCACGTGTTAATACAGCGACCAGCAAACCTAGAACCAAGAATATAGTCAGATAACTAAAGAAAATGTAGCCCAATGCTTGACGCTGATAATCTAAAGCTTGGGGCAAAACATTCCCATCGATAGCATAGTTGTCGTCTAATATGTCGTTGTAGTGACCTACAGCAATCATACCAAGATTAACACCGACCATTCCGAAGGTTAGTATCGTCGCTATTTCATGCCTACCTCGTGAATCAAAAAAGTAGACTCCGAATGCAACGACAAGAAATTGTAGCGCAGTGAAGGCTCCAAAATCAGTTAGGTTTACTATTGCTTGGTGACCAATCATTACTACACCGAGAGTAGCAAGGGAAAGTGCAGAGGAAGAGAAGTTAACTGCACCATTTTCCTTGAGAACTCTAGGAGTTATTCCCAAGATTGCACCCACTGCAACGATTAGCAGCGGTGTTACGTTGTTCAGTTCGAGGTCGAAGTCAATCCCTGCGACCTTAATTGCAGCGAGCGCCAGCATGATTGCTAGTGGGGCGATAAGCCATCCTAGCATTGGTGCTGGAGAGTTTCGCAGTGTCAATGTTTTCTCTTCCATTTTTTTATCCCTCATCGGTATTTCGCGACAGCCTGAAGGCTGGAGCAGGTTGGCCACTCTAGGTCCTCTTTTAACAGTGACGCCCGCCTTACTACGTTATATTCCCGCAGTAAGCGTTTTAGCCGTAAATTTTTGACTCACAATTTACAGGGCTTTGCCACCTATGTCTAACCGATAAAAACTACCCTCTAAATCAATACTATCCATCAAAGAATATGCTAGTCGAGCTGCTTCATTCAGAGTGTCTGCCATGGCGCTACAAGATAACACTCTCCCGCCGCTGGCCAGCGCTGTTTCTTGGCCCCCTCCTACGCCAGCAAAATTAACCCAACTAGAACCTACATTAGTAGTTGGGATGCTGAAGTCAAGCCCGCGTATTTTCCTTCCCTTGATCGGGTTATTTGGGTAGCCCTCTGACGCCAAAACAACCGTCAACGCGTGAGCTTGATGAAATTTAACATCGACATGGCTTAATTTATCACGCGCAGTTTTGTCGAGAACTTCAAACAAATCTGTTTTAATCATTGGTATCGTTATCTGACATTCTGGGTCACCAAAACGAACATTGAATTCAACTACATTTGGCTCGCCAGTATCTGTTATCATGAGACCAACATACAATACCCCACGATATGGGATTTCTAACCCTGATAAGTAGTCAAACATGGGTTTGACAATTCTATCAATGACCTTCTTGTGAACAGATTCAGTGACAACTGGAGCAGGGCAATAAGCACCCATGCCTCCAGTATTTGGCCCCTCATCGCCGTCATATGCTCGTTTGTGATCTTGACTCGGTGGGAGGCAAACAAAGTCTGAACCATCCATAACAACGAGCATGCTCGCTTCCTCGCCGGGAAGAAACTCTTCTAGCAATACTTTACCATCTGATTCAATGGCTTTGGAGATGAAATTCTTCGCTTCGTCGTGGTCAGTTGTAACAACAACTCCTTTGCCGCCGGCAAGAACATCGCGCTTTATTACCCATGGATTGTCCTGATACAAACTGAGAGCTGAATCAATATCAGACGAGGCATCAAGTATTTGGAAATCTGCTGTTGGCACTCCCACCTGACGCATTATGTGCTTCGCATGCAGTTTTGATCCCTCTAACTTTGCAAGTGCAGCAATTGGCCCAAAACAAGGTATACTGTTTTCATCCAGCAAATCGGCCAATCCATTACACAAAGGAGCCTCTGGGCCAACGACTACCAAATCAACGGAGTTTTGGTGGCAAAATAGAACAACTTGGGAATTGTCTGTTAAATCTAGATTCACATTGCTCGCAATCACTGCAGTTCCTGCATTACCGGGAGAACAGTATATTTCCTGAACCTGCGGTGATTGACGCAGTCCTAAGCACAAGGAATGTTCTCGACCCCCGCCGCCTATTACAAGGACTCGGCTCTCTGCCATAAATTACTGTCGAGCAATACGATTGATAATCTATTTTGCCACAGGTCAAAATTAACTAATCAAATGTTAAGTGCTTTCAATTCGACGCGGGCTCATGGACAGCATCAACGAAGTGGCACTTGATATGGGTGTAGTCTCTCTGAGCTTGATGACACTTTGGCTATATCTTCCCGGATTTCTGGCCAACACATTCGCTATGATGTGGGGAAAATGGTTACCAAAGACAGGATACGGTCCCTGGCCAATAGATGGAGGGAAAAAATGGCGAGACGGCAATAGGATCTTAGGAGATGGTAAAACATGGAATGGACTAATTGGCGGCTCATTGACATCTGGCCTGTTATGCTTGATAATAGTTGCAATAATGGGCGATGCCCCAAATTCCAACAATATTGACTCCCAAGTATTTGCTCACCCATTAACCGGTTATGAGGATACGTGGTTCAATATTGGTTCAAAGGAATTTTCCGCATTTATACTAGGAACTTTTCTTGGCTTTGCATGTTTAGTTGGTGATAGTACCGGGTCATTCTTTAAGCGCCGCAGAGGGATGAAACGCGAAGGAGATATCTCTTCAAAAGCACCCCTTTTAGACACCTTACCATTCGCTATAATGGTATTCCTCTGGGGTCAACTGTTTCTTGGAGAATCACTGCTCTCGCAAAGTGAATTGATAGTTCCGATGCTGATTATGATTATCATAACCCCGGTTCTCCACCGCTCGTTCAACCTGATTGGATATTACATTGGTTGGAAGGATGTACCGTATTAATCTGCTCGATATACCACCTATCGGCCAAAGGTTTCTTACCTATATGTGATGAGAATTAGTCATGCGTGGCAATACTACGATTGTGATTTTGACAATGATGATGGCGGCTTTGATGTCGCCTCTAACATTAGCAGAAGCTCAAGATGATGGCTCAACCCAAACAATTTCCAGTTCTGAAACCTGGACATCTGACAATACACTAAATGGTAATGTGACCGTTTCTAACGGTGGTGTATTGACTATTGATGGTTCGATAAATGTTGCAACTGGTAGTAAAATAACCGTAGACTCTGGTGGTAGTCTGATACTTAATGGAGCATTGAACGCAGCAGAATCAATGAATGAAATTTACATGGAAGTTTACCAAAACACCGTTCTTGAGCCATACTTTGACGGTCTCGTGGATTCAGGTGTTATGCGAATAAATATTGCACAAGAGTACTTCAGTTCAATGGATGTTCATCTCGAAGTAATGGAGACAAACCTGAGTTGGACTGGAGAAGATTATCTTGACTTCAATGTGGAGTTTACTGATGAGCCGGTGAATATCAACTTCTCCGGATTTTGGCAGTTTCCAGTATGGATTGATTCAATTCAAGCATTTGATAGCAACGGCGCGATATACAACCTCGATGCTGATGAATGGACACACAATAACGGAGTGCTGAAAACCGAGGAAGGAGAAGCCTCTTTTTCATTAACCGTAGATGGTGACTTCATGTCAGATGGTGGGATAATTTCAGGTGCTGACATAACTTGTTCAGGCACCTGTTCAATCACCAACAGCACTTTATCTTGGAGCGCTCCAATGAATATTCTTGATGGTGGGCAATTAAACGCCGCAAATAGTAATATAAACGGAAGTAGAACCTACGAAGATATCATTGTCCACGATACTGCCTCAATCAACTATGATACTGAAACAATGACGGGTACTGGTGGTCCCACAGATATGTGGATTAGATTACTCTCAAAAAGAGTCATAGAAACTAACCTAAAAGATGCACCAGCAAGCGTTCATTTTGAAGGTTTAGGATATTTAGCAAGTAATGGTGATTTGATGTTAAATGAGTATGGCGCTATAGATCTCGGCGAAAACAACAATCCAACCGTCAGCAAATACCTAAGAATGACAGAATGGGTAGATAGTAGCGGAACTTTGAACCAAGAAACTGGCATGATTATGATTACGCTTAATGGCGGGACTTCCGTGTGGAACGGCGATTATTCCGTAACCCTAGATCCAGCTCCGACAACACCAAGTTTTACAGCCAACATTGCGTTACCATTTGTCGTCATTGATGAGGTAAAACCTGAGGATTCTCAAGGGACTGTCGACAAAGGCCTAGGAGTTATGCTGACAGTAACCAATACCGGCGGAGTCAGTGTGGCCACGAACATAAGATGTTACGAAGGTGTCGATGAAGCGGACATGGCAACAATATACGTAAGTCTTGATGCTGGTGAATCGAAAGATGTCCCTGCTGTTTGGTATGCTAATTCTTCCGGAGCTAAAACCCTAAATTGTAAGGTATCGATTCCGTCATTTTTCAATAGTCTTGCGGAAGATTTGACCTCAGTGGCAGGCACTGACTCTGATGCTGTTTCGTTTAAGATAGCAGAGGACAGGGAAGACGCACCGATTATTCTTTACTCAGCAATTGTCATAGTAATCATAATTGGCACATTGATATTCACCAGAGTTTCAGCTAACAAACTCAACGCAGTAAATGAAAGCGAAGAACTCGATGGTGATGAAGAAGTATCAGATGTGCCAGAGTGAGAACCTACATTACACCAATGTTTTGTGTTGAAGATTTATTGAAACTCTCCTTCGTGAATGATTTACACAGTGCTCCAATGCAATTAATGTGGATTTCAAGCGTGTGCTTCAATCAACACCCGTCTCACTAAACACTCTTAATACGACCACACCGGCGATGATTAATCCCATGCCAAATACTGCAGCAGTGTCTATCCTCTGGTCAAAAAACAACACTGAGATAACCGCTAAGCTAGCGATGCCAACGCCTGACCAGATTGCATAGGCTACTCCTATTGGTATGGCGTCTAGAGTCAGTGAAAGAAAGTAAAACGCCAAACAGTATCCTGCAACGACAATAACTGATGGCCATAATTTTGTGAAACCATCTGATGATTTAAGGAAAGATGTGGCGGTTACCTCGGATAAAATGGCCAGTGTCAGGTATAGCCACTTAGACAAATTAACAGCCTCAGCAGGTGGTCATTTGACCATCTTGGGTTGAGTCATCTTCATTCCAATCAAGTTCCCAACTATTGCTAGAAATATATGTGCTGGCTGTATCGCCGGCATAAAATTGGTTGGTAATCTCAATCTCGAAACTGTAACACCCACTATCATCATAAAAATCGTCTTTCTTTAGATACTCAGTGCTCTGGTCATTAAGTCCTGTCCCGGGCATCCCTAGCCACCCGTTGGCTTTACCAGTCTGAGTTCCTGAAAATGTGCTTGACCATGACGCATCAAGTCCACTAACCGTCACCGTAGGCATGACATACTGAGTAGTGGAGCCTTTCTTTATTGTCATCTTGAAAGTGTAATCTGAAGTAACCGGAATTAATCCTAAATTATCGAGGGTGTGTCCACCATTTTCTTGAGCCCTTTCAGAAGGCGAGAATAAACCCACTATTGCATCGATTGTTAGGCCATCAGTGTATGTGTAAGACTCCGTGCCGTCAGGCCCGGAGCGTGTTCCCGTTTTTAGAACCTTGAAAACTCTGGTTGCTGAATCAAGAACTTCTCGTGTCATGAAATCTGGATCGATATCGGCGGTTATCGTCTGGCCATCTGACGAATCTACTGATATTGTGTATTCTTTGACCACATTAGCCGTGTAATCTAGTGAATTTCCTTGAAAAATCTCAGATATCGATATATCGAAACTTGCCCTATCATTAGACATTGATTTACTGCCTGACCAAACTTCAACTCCGTCAGCGTATATTTTTGCATCAGCATCTGAGAAGCTACCCCTAACAACGAACGAGATTAGATTTTCATCTTCATCAATTGATATCTCCGTAACGGCCATCGAAGCATTAGTTGGCACAATCATGATTGCTGCATAAGGGCCAACTGCTATGATAAAAGCGAGTGCTACAGATATACCTGTTTTCACAGGCGATACGCCGCCGGTCATTCTTTGTGACTGAATTATTGAACCGATACCCAATGCTAGAACAATTAGCACAACTATTAGACCGAAACCACCGCCTTGCAGAGAGAATATTGCTCCAAGAACAATGATTATCCATCCAGCAAGATTCAGAATCATCGGGACATCTGGTCCATCTGTGTCTGCAGAGCTGGATTGTGAAACCTTAACCACTTTAGTTTGGGTTTTGTTATCAGCCTTGGTAAGAAGCCCCTCTGCCGATGATTTCTTGACTGGTTTTGGTTCCACGTTTTCTGTCTTAGCCTCGCTTGGTGAGGCAGTCTTTGCCTTGTCCAGTAGTCCACTCATAGGTCGTCCCCAAGTTATTGGACAACTAGTTTAAGTTATGAACTAAACGCATGTAAGCATCGTAAACTCGATGTTTGTGACAATAATTGTCGGTTCACAGACCAGGAGCGGATTCTCTCCACTCCTCTTCTTCATCATCGACATTGATGAAACGGCGGCCAGCAACTGCTGCTGCTAGAGCAATCATGGATAATGCTGGAATGATTTCAAAGCCAGGGAGGTAAATTCCTCTGACGTATACTGTGATCATTTGAGATTCGGTAATACAGCCACCGTTGTTGCAAGCGAATTCAGACTCAGCGTAGAAGTCCAATACATGGTATGCATCGCTCCAGCCTTGGGTCTTTGGAGTTCTAACTTTTACCTCGACACTTGCTGGTGTTGGAGTTGCGTCAACCTGCTTCTTTACAGCTGGTAGGGTAATAGTGAAACCGGACTCTTCCAGGGTTTTGCGGTAGTTGTCAGTAACTCCTACCTTCATGAAATCTATTTGGTTACCAAGGTTGTAAACTTTGAACTCAAATATCTTGTCAGTTTTGGGCATTAGTTGAACGAATGGCTCTGTGGCCTCAACTTGAACTAGTGAGTATTGCATGACGTTAACGATCATGTTGTTGTTTGAAGAAGCAGAGTTCGCCGGTGGGAAACCGTTGATTTCTTGGACAGTTGCAGATACTGATAGTGTTCTTGCATCCATTCGCATGTATGGAGTTGCTCTAACTGATACTTGGAAGTCCACAGAGTCGCCAGCACCGACATACATGTCACCGGGAGCGGCAGTAGCAAGACCATCGGCTTGGACATTTATGCTGATTTTCTCCTGATATGCAGTTGGGTTGGTGGCTGTACATGTGGTAAATCCTGAGTAGGTTGAACCTGGTTTGACTTCCACATTGATATTAGATGGTGCACATGTGACTGATATAGCCGCTGTGGGTGTTGGGTTTTGAGCAGCAGCGGGCGCTGCTACTGCGAGCATCGAAAATATATACAAAGCCAAGAGGAATGAAGCGCGCTTTACAGTTGACACAGTCTCACCTATCATATCTCCGAGTTATGTGACCCTCATAACCATTTTGGGAATATGGCCAATAATTGGGCGTAAATCGACAATTGATTTTGGTGGGCCCGAAGGGATTTGAACCCTTGACCGCCCGGTTATGAGCCGGGTGCTCTAACCAACTAAGCTACAGGCCCGTGCCTAACCGTCATAACGCTAAGTCATAAAGTGTTCCAACTAACCAAACTGTGACAGGGATGACTGGCTTGGCTTAATCCATTCCCTAACTGCCATTTCTGCATCGTCTCTGATCGCTTCAGGGACAAAAACCATTGCTCGCTCGTTTGGCAAGGAAAGAGAGCGAATCATTGCAGAATGCTCAGAAGCATCACGCCCATCCTCGAGGATAATTCCCTGCTTGTAGGGCATATAACCACGCTTGGAAATTCTTGCATAAAGGACATGTATGGAGGGGTCGTAGCCGCGCTGTTTGACGAAAGTTTCCAATCGTTCTTTGACCTGTTCTACCATATTGATGTCTAATGTCTCAATTCTAAGTGACTTGTGGAAATCTCTTCTTGACAGCAGTTTACCAGCATAGAGCGACAGCAACTCATCATCATGCTTAGACCAATCGTCTAGAACGACTTTGATATGTGAGTCAGTAAGCTCAGCATATTCCGCTGGTTCAAGAGCATCATTAACCAACATGTGAGTTAATTTTGGATCAAGTTCCAGTTCACCCTTGCTTGCTAGAACTTTAGCCCTAGAAAGCATACCAACCAAATAATTCTGGGTCAACATATTGACTTTATGAAAATAGACTTGATTGTACATGTGATATCTAGTTACTAGATATGCCTCAACTGCAGGCAGACCCCAGTTTTTGACATGGAAATGGCCGTCGCTGCCAACCCTGAGCGCTCGAAACACTCGATCGATATCAAACCCGCCAATTTGAGCGCCAGTATTTGCCTGGTCCCTAACAAGATAATCCATTCTGTCAACATCTAATTGTGACGCCACAATCTCTTTCATAAACGGCGGAATTGCTTTTCCAGCGAACTCTTCTTCCCCATCCATGATAGCGAATAATCGTCCGAGTCTGTCCTCTCCAAGTATTTCCCTAACGACCTCACCAATTTCTGTTTTAGTCGATTCTAACAGCAATCTACCCCAGTGTTCATGAGAGTGAAATGTGGCAAATACTTTGGGTGTTTCAAGTAGATGGGAGTATGGCGGGTGACCAATGTCGTGTAGTAGAGCCGCCAAGTGAACAAGTTCTGCATCATCGTCGTTAATCAAACCGGGTTGTACTTCTTGAATTAACTCAGTCAACTTTCTAGCAAGGTGATATGCTCCCAGTGAGTGAGAGAAACGATTGTGATTTGCCGCCGGAAATACATATTCACATGTAGATAGTTGTTGAATTGACCTCAGCCGCTGAAATTCTTTGGTATCAATGATGCGAGCGTGATTGAATGGCACAAGTATATCCTTGTGAATTTCATCGCGGATAACTCGCTCTCTCATTCCATCCCCGGTGCTCGCTCGGATTAATGCTTAAAAAGGCCGCGCAAGATATGATTACTTCTTTCAAACATGACTAAATGGCTGTTTGAATACCAGTAATCATGGCGGATGTGCTCAAGAGCATAATGAACAAAATTACGGATGACGACCCGGCAACCAGAGGTCAGCAACTTTGGGTCATGTTCACACTGGCGATATTTTTAGTCGCCGTATTGAATTATTACGCTATGGTAAGAGAACCAGACATCATCGAGATGAAGGATTTAATTGAATACAAAAACGAGGTTGTCAAAGTTGAAGGTGAAATCATCTCATGGCGAGAAGACCCTTGGAATTCAGGTGACTGGGAAACCCACGTGATTGTCAGCGATGGTACTGATGTGGTTGAAGCTAGGTGGAGTAGGCCTGCCGAAATACCACCAATTGGCACAAATGTAGTCATAACAGGAAAAGTGATGGAATTTGAAGGTAATATCTACATGACCGCAGTTGGCTCTGGAGCCATGGAATGGGATGAGGAGGATTTACCCGATATTGTTCAGTTATCCATGTTAGATGTCGCCCTTGACCCCGAACGATATGTCGGCGAAACTATTACTCTTACTGGATACATTGGCGAATCGATTCCACCTGATGAAATGTTTGTCTCAGCAGACCTTCGCGACCACCCATCATATGGCAATGCTGAACATCAAATTAAACTAAACATACGATCTAAAGTTGGCAGTTGGATAGAATCATCCTCCAAAATACAGGTCACCGGCACAATTGCATACAATCAGCGTGACATGAACTGGGTAATGTCGGTACAGGGGCCCGAGATATTGGTTGACCGTAACCACCCTGTTGATATCATCAGACTAAACTGGGGCGAGGAAGCCACATGGAGCTATCAGTCCGGCAATCTAGTGAAAATCGCTGGATACATAACTGTCGGTGATGAATGGCAATTACGTGGACCAGGCGGCATTATGATTTGCCTGAAACCGAGTTCAAGCGATATTGCTGAGCACGCCAATAATTCTCTGCACAATGAATTTCGCGATGTTCAAGGTAGGTTGATGTGGTCAGAGGCTGACTCGAGTTGGTGTGTGGATTCAAGCGAGGGAACACCAACTGGAAACCTAATCAATTCAGAGGACATGATAGATTTACTTGCGTTATTATCTGGAGACCCTATTCGGTTAATTGAAGAGCCAGACACAAGATACACCATTAATGCCTATGTCAGGTATGCCATAGAGCCTAGTGTTCAGGATGTCAGTGGATGGTTAGTAGACAAGATCGATTATCGCGGCCAAACCAAAATCTATGCGACCTTCCCAGCCCAAACCTCAACTCAATGGATAGAGGCAGGACAAGCAATAACGGCAAATGTCTCTGTTACTTGGGATGATACCAACATGGCCATTCGGCTACTTATTCATGATTATCAATTGGGCGATGCGCCCGAGCCGAAAAATCTGCTTTGGGATGAAGGCGCATCGCAGTGGGGATATTCCAGAAATCAGGTAGTTAACATCCCGGGTATCGCCGTCCAAGACGATGATGGTGACTGGTGGTTACAGCGAGACGGGACCAACCAAAGCATTCGATTGTCCCCAAATAACAACACAATAATTGGAACTGATAGTGTTCACACTGGTTATTCCCACACCTGGAACGGCAGACTCATGGAAGTCCAAGACCCGGAGTTGGTAGCAACAGTTTACCACTTGATCAACGCTGATGTTGTCGATACAGATGGTGATGGTCTCTCTGACAATTTGGAGTCTTTGTATGGGACAAATCCATACAGTCCCGACACTGATGGTGACGGCGAAAATGATCGAGATGACAACGACACTTACCCGGATTATTGAGGAATGATAATGTTAGAAGCATACTTTCTTGACTTGGGTTGGTTATTGTTTGCGCTGTTTTTTGGCGTAGCAATGGGCTCTCTCACCGGGCTAATTCCCGGATTTCACGTCAACAATGTTGCGCTAATTTTACTTGCTTTGTCACCAGTTTTTCTTAGTTGGGGAATTCCACTTTCCGCTGTAGCCGCAATCATCGTTTCCACCGGGACGGTGCACACTTTCCTCAATTACATCCCATCCGCTTTGTTAGGTGCGCCTGACGGCGACACGGCCTTATCGCTGCTGCCCGGTCACAGGATGCTTCTTTCGGGTAATGCACCACGTGGAGTGGCGTGGTCTGCTCGAGGATCACAATTGGGACTATTCTTGTCACTACCATTAATAATAGTAGCAAGAATTGCATTTGGCGATGAATTAGGTTGGTATGATTATCTTAGAAACATCATTTTCTTTTTGCTACTTGGCATATCGTTTTTGTTACTGGCGACCGAAACAACTCGGTTAGATTGGCCGAAATGGATGCGAAAACTCTCTATGAACAAATTAGCAACCGATAGTCGCTTCGCTGGATTCCTTGCTGCCACTGGCTTCTTCTTACTATCTGGATTCTACGGTTGGGCGGTATTTAGTCTGCCGGCTCGTTCACCGGTAGGGATACCTGACGCAAGTTTGTTGCTGCCCAGTCTTGCTGGTTTGTTCGGAATCGCTAATCTGCTTGACATCTATGCAACAACATCGCACATTCCACCACAAAATGAGGATTGGACACTGCCGCCAGCAAAGCCTCTGCTTGTGCCGTGTTTTTGGTCAGGAGTTGCGGGTGCTTCAATGGGAGTATTGCCAGGTATGACTGCTTCTCAAGCAACTGTTCTGGTCATGGGTGGTAGAAATGTTGCCGCCAAAGTACAAGGTAAAGAGGGCTACGGCATGGATTGGGAAACACGCAGATTAACCGAAATGACCGACGAAGAATTACTTGAAATTGCGCTATCTGAAGCTGAAGGTGGGGTTGAAGGGCCTCAAACTAAGCAAGATTTGGAGGTAATTGCAATTTTATCGGCAGTTAACACTGCGGTAACAGTAATGGTTCTCGGCTTCCTATACATCATCGGCAGGTCGCGTTCTGGTGCAACTCTTGCGCTCAAAATGATGTATCCAATCGACACATGGTCCTCAGCTGAACCAACTGCTGATTTTGTCAGGTTGATTGCAGTAACTATTGCTGCCGGTTTGATGGCTATGCCGATAATGCGTGTCGTTGGCAAAGGTATGCTTCGACTGCATGCCGCAATACCCCTACAACAGATGGTTATGGGTGTAATCATATTTGTCAGTGCACTAGTCTGGTTTACTACCGGTTTCATTGGCATTGGAGTACTAATAATTGGCACAATTCTTGGCTTAATACCTCCTAGGGTTGGCATTCGTCGTAGTCACGGAATGGGAATTATCATTGTGCCAATTATGATCTATACATTCTCACAAGCTCAGGATGCGTTTGGATTCCTATGAGATGAAAAATAAATTATGATAAACCATATCGGAGAAACACGGAGAGAAAGACATGACAGCAAAACGATATCCTATTCTTCTAATCACTGTACTACTATTCTCATATGCAGCCCCAACTCTTGGCAGCCTAACTCTTTCCGAGGATAATAGAACCTCAGAAACTTCTAGCAGATCAGCTGCCTGTAGTGGGGATGTTTGTATTTCTGAGGTGCTAGTCAATGCCTTTGGATCAGAGACCGGTGCTGTAGGACCAAATGATTGGACCAGTGGCGAATGGGTGGAATTACACAATTCGGGCAATTCAATAATTGATTTATCAACATGGGCGCTTGAAGACCACTACAGTCGCCCCCTAAGTATGACTACTAACCATGTGGTATATCCATCGAGTGCCACCAATCTAGAATTAGGCCCGGGCGATTACATCGTACTGGCAAGAAATGGTGACGGTGGCTCTTGCGGATTTTGTCTTAAGAATTCAAACGGCATGGTCAACCTGACAGATTCAAGCGGAACTTTGGTCCACACAATTACCTGGACTTCTTCACCAACTGAGGGAACCTCACTAATTGAGGATTCGAGCAACCCTGCTGCAAATTGGGTTGAATCAGCAACATTATCTCCGGGTGAGGCGAATCAAGGCGGAACACCCGTTGGACCAACCTACTTCCCAAGCGACATTGCCATCTCTGAGGTAATGGCGGACTCATTCCCCAGTTACGATAATGCTAGTTACCCAGGCGGCGAATGGGTGGAGATTGTTAATCATGGCAATACAGTAATTGACTTGACTGGTTACTATATTTCAGACGCTGCTGGAAACATCATTGAATTTGATCAAGACCACCTGATTGGATTCACTACCAACCCTGACTCGATGCAAATCAATCCCGGAGCAACGCGAATCGTTGCAGTAAATGGGTCAACCAGCAGCGGTGTGTTAAACAATGCAGTAGAGAAGTTACGCGTTCATTGGCCCAACGGAACTATCGGTGACGAAGTAAATTGGACAACAAACGAGCCGGGCTTCTCATTATCGCGCATTACCGGTAGCGATGCGATGTTTATTTCGGCTTATCCAACAATAAATTCAACCAATATGGATATGATGCAAAATTTGCCAACCATGGCCACTAATTTGTTTATCACTGAATACCTACCATCAACAAACACAACTGGCAATTTCCCAGATGGTAAATGGATTGAGATTTTCAACAATGGTAGTACTACTATCGACGTATCCGGCTGGACAATAACCAACGGCAAGGGCGATGTTTTGTATCTAGACCCAGCATCAATGGTGTTCAATCAGACCCACTCTGGTATAACAGAGGTGAATAGTGGTGAACGTCGGTTAGTAACTATGTCCAACAACTTTGACTTGCACGACTATTACGAACATTTGGTTTTACATGACAACTTAGACAATATTGTTGATAGTGCTTGGCACAGTAACTATTTTGGCGATAATGTCTCGATGGTTCGTAATTTTGAAGTCGTGGGTGCTGCATGGTTGCCATCGAACTGGATGACGCCGGGTGAGCCAGAACCTGGCACTGAACCATATATTGCGGTTGATGTAGTATTCAGCGAAGTATTACCGGATAGTAATGGCGTTGATACTCAATCGTGGCCAGATGGAGAATGGCTAGAAGTTTTCAACAACGACAGTATGGCTGTAGACCTAACTGGTTGGAAACTCAAGGCATCTAACAGCCGTAGTTTCACCATCGGTGCTTACAATCTACCACTGCAAAATGACGCAATAATTCAGCCGGGTGAAGTCGCTTTGATAGCGTTAAATGGAACCAATTCCTTCTATCTCAAACACGCAACAGACATAATCACACTGACCGATGCGAATGAGGGCATTGTTGACAGCGTCGGTTGGAACCATTCATCAGAAAATATCTCACTGGTTGCCCCGGGAAGCAGTCACGCAGGATATACAACAACCAATCCCGCAGGAATTACCGGTTGGGTTGAACCAGCTTGGTCTACACCGGGTGAGGTAAATCCAATTTGGCCTACATATGAGGGCAGTAATGAATTGATAATGACCGAATATTCCGGTTGGTGTGACACCAATGGCAATAATTACGGCGATTGGATTGAGGTTTACAATAACGATAGCGTGGCTATTGACCTTTCTCGCTGGCGTGTAGATACAGACAACCAGCGTTTCTTTGTCACTCATCTTGCGCAGGTTGATACCGCAGACCAATACCTAATTTCTGTCAATCAAACAATTTCCACTATGCTAAGTCCCGGAGATTACGCTCTAATCAGTTTGCCTCGTTCTACCTTGATGCCAATAGACAATATCAATCTATACAATCCTGATGGAATCCCAATCATTGCAACAAACCCGCACGGTGACGGTTTAACACCGAATAGTTGTGAATCGTGGATTTCTGACGATGGCGTGAATTGGTTTGCTGGTGCTTATCCTACTCCCGGAGCTGCAAACGTCCAAGCAACTGACTTTGCCACCGCCAACGACATCATATTTTCGCGTGTGTCACCATACCAAAATGAGTTTATTCAGATTAAGAATATAGGTGATAAAGACGCATTCTTGAATGGGTGGACTCTAAGCATCAATGATGGAACTGTGTATGAGTGTATGTTGATTAGCAACTCATTCTTCCCACCACAGAGCAACATTATGTTTGCCGACGACACAGGCATCACAGGCAGTAACGGAATGTCATCGATAATTAGCGATGATGTTTTACTTACCGACGTAGGGGTAAATGAATACATCAACTTCAACGAAATCGGCTGCTCAGGCCTGTATTTACCCGACTCAGGAGTGGCAATTACTCTCAAGGATACTGAGGGAAATATTGCTGACACATTTGTCTTTGACAGTGGCCCCGCAAGTCAAGATGGATGGACAAGTGAAGCAATATCAATACCATCCTCAAGCGTCTCAAATGACGAATTTGTTTACATCAGAGGCGATGGGTGCACATACCTACCTGATACTGACTCGGCTGACGATTGGCGTTATCAATGGTCAGTCGCTGGCGCACTTGGAACTATTTGCTTACAGTCACAATTTGCCGAGGGTGAGGCGCTCATAGTGCCAATAATTGGCCCTCAGCACGGTTTGCTTGAACTAAAGCAGTTCATTGATGACAGTCAAACCAGTCTGCGAATACAACTTTACCAGATGCAAGATTCCTACCTAGTTCAGGCCTTACTCGACGCTCTTGACAGAGGTGTCAGTGTTGAGTTAATGCTTGATCCGGGTTGTAATAATTGCAACATTTGGTCAACAACTGACCTACAATACAAGAACGATTACTCCTATGCTTTGATACAAGCTGGTGCAACAGTGTATGAATTTAACACCAATAGTAATGAGCCATACTTGTATTTACACAGCAAAGTAGCAGTCAGGGATTCAACCAGTATTTGGATGTCGTCCGGTAACTGGAAGTCGTCATCTGTGCCTGCACCAGGAGTCAGAGGCAATGTCGATTGGAGTGTAATCATCGAAAATTCAGAACTTGCTCAGATGGTTGACCAACAATTCAATCTAGACATTCATCGGTCAGAATTAATGTCTCTAAGCGACTATGATGCATACACCTTCACTGCACCAGATTCGATTGGCGGTGGCGGTGTCCAATCAACAATTCAGGCAACTATTTCTGGTGAATTGCTGACCTGCCCTGAAAACTGCGTAAAGAAAATTACTGATTTTATACGTTCAGCAAATAACCAAGTTTTACTCTCACAACAAACATTGGATGTAGATTGGTCTTATGGTTGGGGCGATGAGAATCCAATAATAACAGCACTTCACGAAGTCGCATCGGAGGGGGTTGGCGTCCATCTCATCATCAATGGTGCATACCTTGACGATGACGATCAGGAAGTAGTCGATTTATTCAATGAAGTTTGGAATGGCTCTGAGGGACTAGATGCTTCAGCCATTGTTATGAGTGAGGATGATGATGTGTCAAAACTACACAATAAAGGCATTATCGTCGATGGAGAGAGCGTTTTAGTGTCCTCCATAAACATGGGCAGTTCGGCTATGAACAGAAACCGAGAAATGGGCGTAATAATACACTCGCCCCTGGTTACTCAATACTATCTGGACGGTTGGTATGCGGACTGGAATCGCTTGGACAACGTCACTGATTCTGACCAAGACTCATTAACCGATAAGTGGGAAGTCGCCAATGGCTTGAATCGAACCAAACGAATTATGCCTTCAGGAGTTACCGAAGACATGTTTGATGCAGATGGTGATGGAGTGAATAATACCGATGAGGAAAAACAAGGAAGCCATCCGCTGCTTCCAGATACCGATGGAGACTGCGCCATAGATTCAGTAGAAATTGCTTGGGCACAGCGCACCGCATTAGACCCAAATACCGCTAATGTTGCGATTTATGACGCTCTCAACATGGCAGATGCAGATGGTGATGGCATCAAGGACACCGATGCTTATGGATGTAGTCTTACAACGGTTACAGACACTGTTGAGCCTGTTGATAACCAAACTATTGACCCTGATGCTGATGATGACTTGGACGGCATCAGCAACGGTGTTGACCTATGTCCAGATACTGCACCTGGAGGTCTAACCGACCTTGACGGATGTTCTAGTGACCAACTCAATGACAGGGCTGATGCGAGTGATGGAGAAAAAGACACTAGTGGTTCTAACACTATGCTGATTGTAATGTTGATTGCAGGAATCTTTACTGCTGGAGCATTCCTGATACTAAAGCAACTTGAGCGGAAGGCTGTCGATGCTAAAGATCTAGTAAGCATTGAGGAACAAGAAATGATGTTAGTCGATAACTCTGATTCTGTTGATACCGAGGAGTGGTCGATGCCAGTGCTTGATGGTAGTAATGGTTCAGCAAGCTCTGAGACTACAATTGCCGCAGAGGATGTAGCAAAATTCCCTGGTTGGGGAGAGCAGGTTATTCAGCGCTATCTGGATAGTGGATGGACTATTGATCAGTTGTCAGAATACTATCAAGAACAATTGAAAGACAATCAGTAACATCGCAAGATTGACAAAGGACTTTGTTTTAGCACACCTGATAAAGATGCGTTATACCACAAGCAACCCGGTGATGACTCAGAATTTTTGGTCGAACATTCAAGGTTACAATACGATGACCTTGCAGGGAACAATTACCAAGTTAGCATACCTACTTGGTGTGGTTACTGCCGTCGCCTTTGTTGCTGCTTATGTGGCCCTAGATGCACTAGAGGCAGGTAATGCTGGTGTAATCAATGGCATGACTTGGGGAGGTTTGTTTGGCGGCATCGTAGTTGCGGTAATCTTGATGTTGATGAGGCCTGAAAACCCAGCGCTTTTGATGACCATTTATGCGGTTATGCAAGGGATGTTCGTTGGTTCAGTGTCGCTATTATTCGAAGCATTTTACAACGGTATTGTTCTCCAAGCAGCATTTGGAACACTGTTTATCACTGGTAGCATGCTGTTTATCTACTCGTCGAGAATAATCCGGCCAACGCCAACTTTCAACAAGGTAATCGGTGGCCTAGTAGCCTCGATTATGATGCTATATCTAATCTCAATAATCTTTTACTTCCTGACACCATTCCAAATTCCTTTCCTTCACTCATCTGGACCGATTGGAATTGGTCTAACCATATTCATACTATCTATTGCTGCGCTTAGCCTGATATCCGATTTTGGTTTTATTGAATCTGGAGTTAAGATGAATGCACCAAAAAACGCTGAATGGTGGGGCGCTTTCGGTGTGCTAGTGACCATAATCTGGATTTACATTGAAATGATTAGACTGTTGTCTAAGATACGCGACTGAGTAAAACCCTATCTTGCGGCGTAATACAATCACAGAATTGATACGCTATTGACTCTACCACTGGTTGATAAGATGGTAAGAAGTATTCCGATTATTGATTTTGCCGATTATACCTCAGGCGATGCGGAACGACGACATAACTTCGTTCAAGCTGTCGGTGATTCGCTCAAAGACATCGGCTTCTTCGCCTTGGAAAATCATGGCATACCACTTGAATTAATTCACCAATCATATGACCAAGGCGATGCCTTCTTTGGTTTACCTGGAGAACAAAAAATGAAATATGCACGCCGTGAAATCTCTCATCAACGTGGCTACACTGCATTTGGTGTCGAACATGCTAAGGATAACCCAGCACCCGATCTGAAAGAATTTTGGCAGACTGGAAGAACGCACAAACTGGGAGAAAGCGTATCATATCCAGAAAATGTGTGGCCTGAAGAGGTAGTCCCCAAATTCAAACCTATTGTTGACGAGTTATACAATCAAATGGAATCACTGTCTTGCGACTTACTATCTGCATGCAGTCTGTATTTAGGCAAGGATAGTGATTGGTTGGTCGAGATGACCAATGATGGTAATACCATTATGCGAATCATACACTACCCCCCACTTGGGGATGAGGTGCCTGAGGGAGCAGTTCGTTCAGCAGCCCATGAGGATATCAACTTCATCACGTTATTAGTCACCGCAACAGCTGATGGACTAGAAGTGATGGACCATGATGGCACGTGGATAAAGGTCGAAGGTGATGAGCGATACATCATTGTAGACTCAGGTGATATGATTCAAAATTTAACCAATGGCTTGTTTAAATCCACTACCCACAGAGTAGTAAACCCGTCATCAAACTCAGTGAGGAGGTTTTCAATGCCAATGTTCGTTCACCCACGCAATTCTATTGACTTGACACCGAGACCAGAATTCATTGCTATGACTAGCGGTACTGCTGATTACCAGTCTATTACCGCTGGTGATTATTTGCACCAACGTTTAGTAGAAATCGGACTAGCCGAAGATTAGGCTGATAGTATGGAACCTAAGGATGTAAAAACCCTAATTCAGCAAATAGAATCATCCTCGCCAATGGACGGCGAAATATTAGGTTCATTTGTTAGTGCAGTTGCATCTCATTCTGTTGACATAAACATGGTAGAGCAGTGGTTGAAAGCCGTCCACTCATATGGTATATCTGAGGAAGATACAACTCGACTGACCCATGGAATGATGATGTCTGGTGAGATGATAAGGTGGACAGATAATTCATCGGTGGTTGACAAACATAGCACAGGTGGTGTTGGTGATAAAATGTCATTGATGCTGGCACCTATTTTGGCAGCATGTGGATTGAAAGTGCCCATGCTGGCTGGCAGAGGTCTAGGTCACACAGGTGGGACAATTGACAAATTAGAGTCAATACCCGGTTTCAACTGCTCGCTAGACCCTAGTCAAATGAAGACTCAGGTTGAGAAAATCGGTTGTTGCATTGCTGCCCAAAATGATGCTATTGCCCCGGCAGACGGGCTTCTTTATGCAATCCGAGATGTCACTGATACAATTGATAGTGTGCCGCTGATAACTGCGTCAATCGTTTCCAAAAAAGCCGCAGAGGGACTAGGTGCGTTGGTGCTTGATGTAAAGTGCGGTTCTGCTGCATTCATGCAAAATATGGCTGATGCAGAAAAGTTAGCAACCTCGATGGTTAAAGCAGCTAGAGGACTGGGCATCAATGCCGTTGCTCAGATTACCCAAATGGATTACCCGATCGGTAAATACATCGGCAACAGTCTGGAGGTTTTAGGGTCGATTGAGGTTTTGCAGGGCTACGGCTCTACTGACACACTGGATATTGTAATTCTGCAGTGTGCGGAATTACTAGTTATGACTGGGAAAGCCAGTTCACATGATGAAGCAGTGCGACTAATTCGCGAGGTAATTAACAATGGCTCAGCACTTAACAAGTTTAAGCAGATGTGTGTTAGTCAAGGTGTTGATGAACGCATAGCTCAATCGTTAATCGACAATCCTCATGAGGTTTTATCAGCAAGTAAACTCCGAACTCCCATTAAAGCAACTACTTCAGGTTACTTGACCGGCATTGATGCAATGGCGTTGGCAGAAATTGCTCGTAGTCACGGTGCTGGAAGATTTGCCATCACTGATAATATTATACCAGAGATAGGCTTTGAAATTTTACCATGTAAAGGAGATTACATCTCTGCTAATGATGTTTGGTTGGTCTTTCATCATAATTCAGACGTCACTGATGTAACATACAACAAATTGGTTAACTCACTAATTGTATCAGATGAACCAGTCGACAATATTTCTCGGTTAATCCGAGTCATCGACGGTTGATGGTTTTCCGAATTGCTCATAAAGGAGAGATTATTCGGCAACGATGCCGATTTAGCTTAGTTGGTGGAGCGTGGGACTGTTAATCCCAAGGTCATGGGTTCGAGCCCCATAATCGGCGCCACACAAAAACGCTGACTACAAATTCACATTGAATTTTTTGACTGATATGGAAAACAGCTTATTTTGCGTTGTTCGAGCCGAATAGATACTTTCTAAGGAAGGAGTTGTTGACCAAGCCATCAAAAAATGAGAATATTACATTATCAAATAATTTGATTGCCATAAATGAGGAAACCAGGATTAACCCAAACTCAATCCACTCACCTGTCCCCATAATTAGGGCTATAATTCCTGACAAAATACATGCCAGGCTGAAGTCTTGGACAACGACTATTGCAGTCCAAGCGCGTCGTCTCGCCCTTTGTTCCATTTGACGGATTATGAGTTATCCCGTAAATTAATCATTTGTTGCGTAAGTAGTCCTCACCATACCATGACCATTGCTCCATAGTCCAACCTGGGGGCAGTCCTTCTTCTGGTATTGGTGGGCCTTGTGGGGGTGGTTGCGACTGTGGAGCGGTCTCGATGATCGGCAAAACTTGCTGCATAGGCAATGGTCGCGTTCCAATAGGATTCATAAGAAAATTATCCATTGCGATTTGGCTACCGTCAGATTTAGGTTTTCTACGAATTACAAACAAGATTATTGACGTAATGCCGAATAAGACTGCACCAACGGTTATTTCTGCAACTAAACTGCTTGTTTCATCTGCGGTGGGAAGTACAGTTCTAGTAGCGTCTTGTGGATATGCATCGAGATTGTCACCAACTCCGTCGCCATCAGTATCTATCGTTTCCGATGCGTCGAGTGGGAAGGCATCTAATTGGTCATCTAAGCCATCACCATCCGAATCCAAACAACCATAGCGCTGTATGGTAGAATTACCAAACACTGTTGGGCATGAATCTGGAAGGATTCCGTCCTGTGCGTCGCCGTAGCCGTCGCCATCTTGGTCAGACCATTGGGAATTATCGTCAACGAATGCATCAGCAGCGTCAGACCAGCCATCTCCATCGCTGTCTCGACAGCCGAATATATCCGCTGTCGAGGTGCCGAATGTTTCAGGACATGAGTCTGGTTGATAGCCTTCAGGATTATCTCCAAACCCATCGCCATCACCGTCGAAATGCTGCGTGCTGTCTTCAGGGAATGCATCCCCGCCCAAGTTTGTACTCCACAAAGAGTCAGGGTCTGAGTAACCATCACCATCACTGTCGAGACAGCCCTTACGGTCAATCGTTGAACTGCCGGCCACTTCAGGGCAATAATCACCGTCTGTGCCGCGTAATTCATCGCCAAATCCATCATTATCGGCATCAGACCATTGACTTGGGTCAAGTGGGAATTCATCCGTTGTGTCCGAATAACCATCGTAGTCAGTGTCCAAACAGCCGACTAGACCATTGGAGCTAGTACCACTTTCCAAAGGACAGTCATCACCAGTATCAAAATAACCGTCATTGTCATCATCTGCGTCTTCGGTTGCATCCTCACAACCATCGGCGTCGTTATCTGTTTGCGAATTTGAGACAAAACCTAGTCTAGAAAGTGGACATAAATCTACAGACATCGTTGACACTTGACAATTTTCGTTGAAATTACCAGCATCACAGATTCCGTCATTATCATCGTCGAGATCTTCTGTCTCGTCTCGGCAACCATCGGCATCCAAGTCTGTTCGTGACCTAGAAGACCAGCCTGTCTCACCTAAAGGACACAAATCTGCTGAGTCATTTATGCCATCGTTGTCATCATCGTCATCCTCTGTATTATCGATACATCCATCTAAGTCATGATCGATTGCTTGATATGATGTCCAACCCATTTGTCCTGTCGGGCAATTGTCATTTTCATCCATAACAGAGTCATTATCGTCATCATCATCACAAGCATCACCGAAATTATCTCCGTCATAATTGGTCTGTGATGGGTTTGCAATGAACGGACAGTTATCTTCATCGTCCATAACACCATC
>Ga0163110_10000231_pt1 | contig 25374 bp, 15 predicted proteins | sample CRUFie1St17metaG_FD_108703 | JGI IMG/M metagenome (GOLD analysis project Ga0163110, IMG submission 108703) | Marine microbial communities from the Costa Rica Dome - CRUD Field 142mm St17 metaG | ecosystem: Environmental > Aquatic > Marine > Oceanic > Photic zone | place: Costa Rica: the Eastern...
AATAGTCCAAAACCTCCAACTAAATACGAGGTAAGAGAACTAGTATTACGCAACCAAATTACAAATTCAGGTTGGACTCTTACGTTGATTTGTCTACCAACCAAAAGGTCACCATTCGTATTTTCAAGACGGATTGAAACCGATGCTTCACCAGTTCTTTCTGGTAACAAAGTCTGCCATGTAATTGTACCATCTCTAAGTAGCCCAGACATACGGCCTATGATATCGTCATCACCTTCACTTGACACAGGTACAACATCATCTGACCACCACGACTTATCACTTGGTTCAAGGTTGTATCTAAGAGCTAGATCGTGCGGCCTGAAGTCAGGAGAATGAACTCTCAAAACTACCTGTCGAGATTCTTTCGAGAGATTGTGAATATAACAAAACAGATTTGCTTTTTCTGTAACAACGTTTTCTAAATCCACATCAAATAATAGGCCGTCAAAATCAACCTTCTTGCCTATTGCCAGGTCTTGTTCAAGCCTCTCAATTAATCTATAGAAAGCAGGATTGTTCCTAATTGAACTAGCAAACAATGAATCCCAAAGCTCTTCATTGAAAACTTCATGCTCTAGAATTAATTTAACACCCTTTACAGTCAATATTTCAGATAACTCGATACTCGTAGTATTACGGTCGATTCCACCCTTGAATCTTCTGTGCATTAACATCAGGAATTTTTCCCAGCCAAATTCATGGTCAACGCCTTTTTTGATATTAGATTCAAATTCATTTAAGAAATTGTCAAATTTGCTTCGAAGTAAAGGATCCATTAAATTCCTCATCATGTCGCTGTAAGCCATGTTTAGAGTCGAGGGATGAATTGGAGGCGTGTAGGCAGATAGAAGACCATCATTGGCAACCATGTTGAACTTTCGATTCCTAGTTGATAGATGTTGACCTATTGCAATCGTTACCAAAGATGCACTGGCAAGTAGACCACGTGCACCTATCTTTGAATCCGAATCTAGATATGCAACTATCAATGAAATTACTGTAGCCGTAACACTCATCCACAATGCAGTATTGTGGCTTACCATGGTTCTTGAAATCAAACTATCAACAGATGAGAAACCATGCATACTTGTCACTGGGCGGTGCGAATTAGTCGCTTCTTCTACTTCTTGACGGAAAACTTGCCTTGTCAATTTTACTCGATATCTGTGCAAATATAAACCGGCACAAAATCCGAAAAGAATTGTTGTTGAGATCAATGTAAATGCTGTGGACAAATCAAACCCTACTGCGGGTTCAATATTATCAAGCCACCAAGAAGGACTCTCTCCTTTGTATGCCCAAGCACCGAAGAACGAAAGCAATGAAAATGCTGGCAAAAGAAGGATTAAACGAAGTCCTTCCGAAAAAAACTGGCTATCAATACTGTGAAATTTTTCCTCTCGTGAACGAAGTTGCTCCAAGTTTTCATTCATTTTAATAACCTCAATATGACTCGATTTCCAAGTTCTTCTGAAATTTTAATTTCATCATTATTGAGCAAATAATAGGATTCTTTTCTTTCCACAACATCTCCTATCTTGAATCCAAAATCATGTAGCATATTTCTTGTATTTGAAGTTGTCATAATTAGTATAATTTCACCCTTCATGGAATCTGGAAGTTTAGTCAAATTAACGATTGATTGCTCACTTTCTATTTTATGCGCAATACGTGAATTTGCTGGTGGTATTTGTCTCCCAGAAGGGTCGATTTCGGGGTTGCCTAGCAGCAACGATATGCATATCTCAAGTTCGTCATTAAATGCATGTTCCAAGCGGCATGCGGTTTCGTGTACATCACCTTCGAAAGGCAACAATGTAAGAAGAACCTCTGCTAAGCGATGTCGCCTTTTCATCATCATTCCATGTTCTAATCCCTTTTCGGTCAGCATTGCCCCTTTGTAGGGAACATAGTCTACAAATCCGTTCTTTGCCAAACGTTGAATCATCTCAGTTGATGAGGCTGGTGAAACTCCGAGATACTTTGCAATTTCCCCGTTTCTAACTCTTTCACCCGGCATCCTTTCATTAAACTCGTACAAGGTTTCTAAATATTCATCTTCGAATTCTTGAAAATGTCCTGTTACCATTTCTTCACCTCACTTCTTTCTAGCTTCAAACACGGTCGTGCATGCCGGGCACCTAGCCTTGGCAGGCCTTCGCTCATATGGAACTTTTAGTTTTCTTGTGCATTTTGGACATGAAAGTATGTCGTTATCTGAAGAGGAGTGTAATTCTTGATTCTCGTCAGTCTCTTCCACAACCTCTTTCTGTGGATTACTATCTTCCTCTTCAACTTCTCCTTCAACTTCGAATTTAGTTTCGCATTCAGGACACCTAACCGCACCGGAGTAATCACTCGGAACACGAAGTTTACGATCGCATGTTGGACAAGCAACCTCGACTTTCTCATTCTTAGAAGTGGTTTTTTTGGTTGATTTAGAGGGTTTTTCCTTCTTTTCCTTCTTTGGAGAATTTTTTATTCTGATTGCGAAAATTATAGCCATACCAAGAGTTAATCCCCCAAGTATTCCGCCCCACGGCATAGTAATCTCTTCTTCTTCTGCTTCTATCTTTTCAGATGTAACTAAGATTTCATCGCTAATTGATTTACCATTAATATGCCAAGTCACAATAACTTTGACATTATCACCTGATGGCCAATTTACCACAGTGCTGTGGTCTATGGAACTCGAACTAATTTGCGGGCTTGTGTCAGTTGCCAATATTTCACCTAATGAGTCTGTAATCACAATTTGTCCCTCTGGTGCAGAGTTACCTGCCAGGTTGTTAAGAGTGTAAAACACTGTAACTCTAGAACCTGCCGAGGGGACTTTTGGTTGAGTTAGAGGATTGACTGTGATTTGTGGTTCTATCTCGAAATTTGGCATTGTGGCTTCATCGTCTGTAAATGAGCCAAATCCAATTGTCCAACCGCTTTCAACTAAGTCTACAAAGACCTCTTGACCATCTTGGTAACCGATGTTTACCGTACCATATGTGGTTCCTGGCATCAGTAGTCTTTCTTCTATAATCGGTTCACCTTTGATACCGTCTTTAATAGCTCCAAATTTGAGTATGACTGACCTCTCTTTACCCTCGGAAAGTTGGGCTAACCATGAAATTTCAACCCCATCTTCAATTACATTGACACTCTCAATTTCAAAAACAATCACTTGAGAAGGAAGAACTGGAATTAATATCGAACCAGACAAATTTGAATCCACAATTCCATCTGAACTAACTACTGACCAATTAACAATATGATCTCCTGAAGCCGTGATTGGGAAATCAAGCTGTACTTCGCCAGCCTTAGCATTGTCTAATGAAATACTATTTCCTTCAGTAATTACATCGTCAATTTCAATCCTAAGGTTTGCACTACCGGCAACATCTCCATCATTTTTCAATAACAGAGAGATCATCACATCATCACCAGCATGCCATGGCCCACCTAAGATGTATGGAGTTGAATGTCCTGCTCCAACAAATAATGCTGATGTCATTTCAATTATGTCAACTGCATCAATTGTTGAACTCGTCCTTGCTAAATCAGTTGTACAAATTACCTGCCCAGGTTTAGAGTTGATTGAGACTGAGTAATTTGAATAATTGCTTGCGTTAATTTCTACACTTGACAAGTAAAACTGCTCACCATCTATCGAACACTTCAAATCGCCATCAAATTTTGCATCTCCCGTATTGTTTACATGTAATATCCAATCGAGGACCGTTCCTGGTTCGGGTTCGTTGAGTCTTTCAAGATTTAAATCAATAGAAGGCAGAGGTGGTGGGCCGACAGTGAATGTCCCATTGTAAATATCATCACTTGAGTCTGAATCAAGTGGACCAATCAATGTCGCATTTACGAAATGCATTCCTTCAGATAACTGGTTAGAATAAAATATGACTGTAACCACTGAATTTCCTGAAACATTGACCATTTGTTGTTGGAGATGAATCGAATCTACGGATAGGTTCAGAGAACCATTCCATTCGATATCTCCCGAATTGATGATTGGAATGGCTATTTCTGCATAATCCCCATCGTTGATTGTCAGATTTCCAGTAGACACTCCCGAATCATTCACTGGATTGTAAGTTGGAGCAGAAATCGAAACATCTAGAGGATGTAGCCTCTGAATCACGGTGCTGTAATTTGTCCACTGATCTTGACCTGGTGTTCCAATATCACCTGAAATTGATATTGTAAGATTAGAGAAGCCAACAGGTGCGTCACTCAATATAGTTTCAACATAAGAAGCGATACCATCATCGACCAAAATGTTCCCACTGTCGTAATCGATTATGGTTTCATTCACATCAAATAGTGTTGCATTCCAGTTGACTGATGCCGAATTGGCTCCACCAACTCCAACGATTGAGATATTGACTTCCAAAGGACCTTCTCCCACCTCTCCGTTACCGGATATTGACACAGCATCAATCACGCCACCGGATGCTTGAACGGTTGGAACTAGAGCCATCGAAAGGAATAATGCAACCAAAACGGCTCGTCGCATGAAGTATGCTCGTAGGATTAAGGTTATGACCTTCACCCACCCTATAGGGTGGGTCGCAGCATTTATTGAAGAAGGGAAGGTGGGCGCAGTGTTTCCAATGGATCCTAACGACCTTCTAGCAGTCTCGCCGAAACTCCTAGCGCAGGCTATTTTACATCGCAGAGAACGTCTATCGGAGATGATTCCTAGCGATCTTGAAGAGCGAAAAGAGGAACTGCAAAACGCTGAACCAAAAGCCAAATTGGCTCGAGAAGAGCGTGACAAAATAAATGCAAAGGTTGCTAACCTAAAGAATGAGAGAAACAGTGCACAAAAGGAAGCAAGAGAGTTGTTTGAAAGGGCTAATGAGATTAGAGAACAACTCATCGCGGAGGGCGGAATGAAAAATCCAGATCCTAAGTGGGCTAAAGAAAAATTGTCAGCAAAATTACAATCTTTGGAAAATCAACTTGAAACTAGTGCAGGAACTCACAAGACCGAGGAGAAATTCATCAATGAAATGAAGGCACTTATTAGGGAACATGAAGAATGGGTCGAAGAGAGATCATCTTCACAACCACTATTAAAGGAGATGAAAGATACAAGGTCAAAGGCACGTAACCTTCTGGATTCTGCACAAAAAGCACACGATGCGATGGTTGAATTGGTTCAATCGAATGAAGAGAAACATGATTCTTACATGAAGTGGGAGGATGCGAGGGCTAGAGCCAGTTCCAGAACTTCAAGACTTGAGAATGCTCTAAGTTCTAGCCAAGATGCTCTATTGTTCTGGAAAGATCGTGTTCAAAATGACAAGTTCAGTGATCTGTTAGTTGATGCTAACAGGGTTAGAGAAGGTGGTCAATCGTCAAAATCGATTGCTAGAGCTAAAAAGGCAGCAAGAGAATTGGAAGAGAAGAAAAATGCAGTAGGGGTTGAAGAAGAATGAGTAGCCCCTGCGAAATTACTGGACTATCAGAAGATAATGTTGAGAAATTTTATTTCCTACACCAACATATTACTACGAACAAAGAAATTACAGTGCCAGACAGTGACTCATTGAAAGGATTCATCAAACCCTTGGAAAATACAGTATCTTCAAACAAGATTCACAGCAGTGAAGAAAAGAGAAGGGAGAGTTTATTCAAGCATCTGGAAAAAAGCATTGCCTCCAAATTTGAAGGCTCAAAACTTTCACCATTTGGCTCGATGGAAAGCGGCTTATCTCTGAAGGGAGGAGATTTCGATTTGTGCTTACAAATCCCAAATGCAGATGAAAAGAAGATTCTGAAAAGAATTAGTGGCATGCTAAGAGGGCAGGGTATGGAAAAAGTGCAAACAATATCTCGAGCAAAAGTTCCAATTGTCAAATTTGTTGACCCAAGGAGTGGATTAAATGTTGATATTTCAATAAATAATACATTAGCACTTTACAATACCAAGCTACTTTCTACATATGCAAATTTAGACAGAAGAGTTAGAGATCTGACAATTTGTGTTAAGCATTGGGCACTGCACAGGAACCTTTCCGATTCAGTGAATGGAACCCTTTCTTCATATGCTTGGTCTATACTTGTAATCAATCACTTACAAGAGCAAGGTGTAATCCCTAATCTACAATCTGGAGACGATCGTGTCATCGTAGAATTAGAAGGAAAAGAGTATGATGTAACAATTGTTGAAAAAACCTCAATCGAGAATTCAAGCAGCAAAAGCATTGCAGACTTGGCACAATCGTTTTTCCTAAATTATGCCACACGTAATTGGGATGGCGAAGTAATATCTATCAGAAAAGGAAGTCCTATTTCTAGAGATGATAAGGGTTGGATGAATGAAGAACCATCTGCTCTTGAGATATTTAACAGTGAAAAGGAAAATCCAGGACGAATGGGAGAACACCATTTGGCCATAGAAGACCCATTTGAAATCAACCATGATCTATGCCGTGTAGTTCGTGCTGAAGGCGAATTGAGAATAAGAAATGAATTATTACGAGCTGCAGATTTATTTGGAAATGGTTCGACTTGGAAAGCGATTTGTGAAACCGTCGATTCTGACAGATTGAGAAATATAGAGCCATCAGATATTTTCCATGACCTAAGAGACAAGAGCGATGATCTTGTAAAAAATATGCTTGATAAAACGAAGGCAGAGATGGATTCAATTGACAGACTAATAGATGCATTAGAAACTGAGCGACAATCTACTCTCAGAATGGCCAAAGCAATGCGAGGAGTTATCGAAGAGACCTCGGACCTAAGGAAAGAACACAAAGCAGTTATTCTTGGTCTAAAATCAAGAAACAAAGAAATCGATGAAATTAAATTGAAGAGAGACAAAATAAACTCCGACATAATTCTTCCAATTCACATGATTGAAGACGAATTATCCAAAGTTTATTCCAGGTTAACTGAAGAACTCGATATCCATAGAGTGCCATCCTTAGCAAAGGAAAAAGAACAGTTTTCTTGGTTTATGGAATTGCAAGCAATGCATGGTAAGGCTAGAGAAGCAAGCGAGTTACACCACAGATTCATCGAACTCGTAAAAGAGCAAAAAGAAGAGATTAAGAAATTAAAAATCTATGAAACAAAACACGACGATGCTACTAAAAAACTTCTAGAAAACGAGCCAATGCTAAAGGATAAAAATATCAATTCAAAAGAAGTTAATTCGTATGACCGTCGTGTTCACAATATTCAGAAGGCTTTGAGAAAAAGGCGCGGTGAAATGCATAAATTACGTCGTGAAGCAGGTCGTCTAGATGCTTGGCTTCGCAAGAAATCAGGTGCTCAAAACAGAGGCAGCAATAGAGGCAGAGGTAACCGTAAGGGCTCAAAATCAAGAGACAAAAAGGAAGATTCGGGCCCTATGACATTAGGTGATATTTCGGGCTTGTTATCAGGATTGGGTAATGAAAGTTCTTCAAAGAGAACACGGAAGGTCAGTTCCAAGAAGGCAGGTATGAGAAAAATGGGCAATTTAGGAGCACATAGAGGCTCAAGAAGTCAATTCAAGAAAAAAGAATGATGAAGATGTCACCTGAAATGGATGAGAAATCTGCTCGTTGGTGTTTAGGGCCAACTCCAAAATCACTTGATGATTCAAATATTGAAATTGTTAGGCAATTATTTCTAGACCAAACTGGAGAAAGATATGCTAAAGAATCAGTAAGGACTCTTCCAATTCCTGAATGGGGAGGAAACCTGGTCTTACTTGATTCTAACAATATGCTTAGAGGGCTTCTTTGGGCAAATAAATTTAGCAAAGATAGAGTTAGAATTGTTGCTTTTGCTATAGATTCAGACTACAAAGGTAGAGGCTATGGAGCACAAGGTTGGGACTTGTTGGTTGAAGCATCCCTTGGTGATGGTCACAAAGAGATACAATTAGAAGTTAGAGCGGATAATGAGTTTGCAATTGAATTCTATAAGAGAAGGGGCTTAGAGACAATTTCTGTTCTAGATGGATACTACCAGTCTGGGATCGGATATGTAATGAGAGGAACGATTCAATCCAAATAGTATTGAAGTGCCAATTACTCAGGCAGTTTGTGGGAATCAGAATTATCTCCGAATTGGTGGACAATGAGTGCATCATCTCAGCTGCATTACTTGATCCAGAAGGATTTACCATAGAAAGAACATCCAGTGAATTCAAACCAACTGTGATCACTGAATTGTTAGAACTGCATTCTGAAGACAAAATGATTACGATTGTTGGAGAAAATTCTACAATCATTGCTTCAAAAATTGAGTCCGGACATCGCATAATTATTCAGTGTCCAAGTGGCAGTAATTTGGGTAAAGCAAGACAAAAATTAGCACGTGCATGTGAAGCAATTCCGCCATTTCTGTGAAAGTCTCCCGTAGGGAGGCTTCAAATGGGATAGGTAAGTCGCAAACCCGCTGAGTGTACGGGAGTACAAGGCGAACAGGTGCGATGGTAATGGCAGAATTAAAGGATACTTTGGAAGAAAAGCGTAAATTGGTCAATCAAAAAGCGACTCAGTATCGCAATACTCGTGACGAGTGGAACTCTAGAACAAAAGAGCACACAGTAATCAGAAACGAGTTAAATGCCGAGGTTCGCGAACTAATCCAAAATGTCCGCCAACAGCGAGAAATCCGTGAGCAAATGAACGAATTGGTAAGAGAAAAGAAATCGATTCGCGCTGAAGCAAACAAGAAAGTCAAGAAGGCAAAATCAATGTTGGATTCTGAGAGATCAGAAAAAGATGACAGAGATTCTGGCGGTAGAGGACGCCGTGAAAAGAAAGTCACGGTTCATTCCCTACGCCGTGAATTCGAACGATTAGACCGAGAGATGGAAATGGGTAAGCACCTTGGTCAAAATGAAAAGAAAGCGATGAAAAGGATGAAAGAAATTCGTGCAAAGATTCGTGAAATGCAAGCATCTGAAGACTCAAATGGTGAATTGAAGGAAGCTCGAGGAATGTTGAGAGAAGCAATGGTCGAGCAAGAGGCTGCGCACGTTGAAGTGCAAAAATCTGCCCAAGCAGCCCAAGAAGCGCACGATCTAATGCTACAATGGAACAAAGAAGTTGATAGACAGAGAGAACTTGCTGAAGATGCACACCGTGAATTAAGAAAGTCCAAGAAAGAGGCTGACAAAGCACACCATTTCTATATCGTTTCACTAAGATGTCTTCACTCTATTCAAGACATTCTGCGTGCAATGAAAGGAACTGCTACAGGCGAAACACAGCGTAGTGCACGTGGTGAAGTTCAAGACTTGATGTCCAAGTTGATGAGTGGGGATACACTTTCCACCGAGGAACTTATGCAACTACAACGCTTTGACTAACTACAAAGGCCATCTAGTATCACAGTAGCATAAGGAGAGTAGTAAGATGATTGGCAAAGATGCGATTGCAGAAATGATCGAAGACTACGACCGTCTGAAATTGCGAGTGGGAATGACTGCTAGCCATTCCGCTTTGGATATCTGCGATGGTGCAATAGAGGAAGGATTTCCAACTGTAGCATATTGTCAAAAGGGGAGGGACAAAACATACTCTCAGTACTTCAAAACCCAGAGAACTGTTTCTGGAAGAGTCAGAAGAGGAATGATAGACAAAGCAATTGTAATGGATTCATTCAACGATGTAATGAACCCTTCAATGCAGGAAAAAATGAGAAAGAGAAATGTGATCTATATTCCAAACCGCTCGTTCACATCCTATTCAAGTATCGATGATGTTGAAAACAACTTCCACGTTCCGATGTTCGGTTCTCGAAATATGCTGAGAATGGAAGAGAGAACCGAAGACCAAGATTACTACTGGATCCTGGATAAAGCTGGACTTCCTTATCCTGAAGCAATCGAAGACCCACAGGACATCGATTGCTTAGTGATTGTAAAGTTGCACCATGCTCAAAAGAAACTGGAGAGAGGTTTTTTCACTTGTGCTTCATACGAAGAATATCTAGAGAAGTCACAGACATTGCTCAAAGAAGGGACAATAGACCAAGAGAGCCTTGACGGGGCTAGAATTGAAAGATACGTTATAGGCCCTGTGTTTAATTTGAACTTCTTCTATAGTCCCCTCGAAGAAGATATGCCTAAACTAGAACTCTTAGGTGTTGATTGGAGATTCGAGTCATCACTTGACGGACACGTTAGACTTCCTGCTCCGCAGCAAATGACTATGCCTGCTCACCAACAAATCCCAGAGATGACCGTTGTTGGCCATAACACTGCTACAATTAGGGAATCCCTTCTAGAGAAAGCATTCGAACTTGGTGAGAAATTCATTACTGCTTCAAAGGAACACTATGACCCTGGAATTATTGGACCGTTCTGCCTTCAAACTTGCATTGACAAGGATATGAATTACTCAATTTATGACGTTGCACCTCGTTTGGGCGGGGGAACAAATGTCCACGTCTCTGTTGGCCATCCATATGGAAATGCAACCTGGCGCAAGCCTGTTTCATCCGGAAGAAGAATCGCAATGGAATTACGCAGAGCCGCTGAACAAGACCGACTACTCGAAGTTTTGACTTGAGGTTGTATCATGTCAGAAGAGTTTTGGGTATTTATCTCATTTCTCTTTTTCATGCTCCTATTCGCAGGAGTTGGGATGGCAAGTATTCGAGTAAAGAAGGATACAACCGATGATTATCTCGTTGCAGGAAGAGGAATGCATCCTGCTTTGGCTGCACTATCTGCAGTATCAACTTGGAATTCAGGTTACATGTTCATCGGATTCATTGGATTTATTTGGATGCTGGGTTACTCAGGGATTTGGATTTCAATAATCTCAACAATCGGTCAATTAGTCGCATGGATTTGGCTTTACAAATACATCCAAGAACAAGGAAATGAGAGAAATATTCGCTCATTGTCATCTTTAGTCGCCAATGTAAAAGGCGCTCCTGAAGCGAAGATGGCAGCAATTTGTTCTGTTGCCTTCTTGCTGATTTATGCAGGAGCCCAACTATCAAGTGGTGGTAAGGCACTGTTTGCAATGTTGCAATGGGAAGAATACATCGGGATTCTAATTGGATTCGTACTTGTTGTTGCGTATTGTTACGCTGGTGGAATCCGTGCATCGATATGGACAGACGCAGCACAATCCTGCGTAATGATTGTAGGTTCGACATTACTATGCTATGTTGCACTATCTGAAGTCGGATGGTTCTCAGGGCTTCACTCGTCGCTGAACGCAACTGACCCTGCTCTGACGTCTATCACTCCACCTGATTTGAAAATAGGATTCAGCATGTGGATTTTTGCTTTCTTCTTGGGAGGATTGGGTGTTGCAGGTCAACCTCAAGTTGTATCAAGAATCATGACTTTGGAATCAGAGGAAGATCGCAAACAAGCATGCATTTGGTTCTTCGTTTGGCAAACTCCTTTCCTTATTTTGATGATAATAATCGGACTTGCATCTAGGGTTGTTTTCCCTGTAGAAGGAGACTTTGACCCTGAACTATCACTACCTTATCTTGCAATGAAAGTTTTAGGACCATTCTGGGTAGGTCTGATTCTAGCCTCTATCTTTGCTGCCACTATGTCCACCGCCGACTCACAAGTTCTAGCATGTACAGCTGCAATAACAGACGATCTGATACCAGAGTGGTCTACTAATCACAAGAAAACTAAGATTACAACAATTGTGATGGCCTTTATTGCAACATGTCTTTCTCTTGGCGCATATTTCACTGGGAACAACTCAGTGTTTGATCTTGTAGTTTTAGCGGTTTACGGCTTAGGTAGCATGTTTATTCCGCTAATCATTGTAAGAATGTCTGGATTCAAACCAAGTTCAAAACACTCAATAGTAATGATGACAGCTGCACTTGTTACAGTTATTGTATGGAGGCTGCTGGGTTTGAATGTACACATATTTGAATCAGTTCCTGGAATGGGTGCTGCTTTCATTGCCCATTTCGTCATGGTTTTGAAGGACAAAGACCCGTGGCTTGAGAAGTTACCATCACAAGAAAAATTGGTTACAATGGGTGTTGGAATTTTATTCCTAATTGTACCAGTCGAGTACTACTATGCAAACAATGCACCAACTTCGATGGCTTCATCATCTCCAGACCCGGATTCAATGTGGAGTTTAACTGTTGAAGATGAAGAAATATGGACTGAAGAAACTATTTTCATATCTGACGCAGCAACAGAATCCTTCTATTTTGATGTACCATCTGATGCAGTTGCAATAACGTTCATCCTAAATTATTCAGAGAGCAATGAGGGCGGTGTTTTAACAGTATGCGATGACATAGAAACTAGCCATGATCTTTCAGAATTATCACCGGAATTTAACAATGGCTCTGGAATTAGTAATTTGTCTGGGAAGTTATGCGGAAGTAATGATTTAGGCAATCTAACAACATACACAAACTTTGCCGAAAATGACACATATGAAAGTCACATCAAAAACATCGAGAGATTGCAAGTTGAAAAACAGGATAGTAGTTTAGTAATTAATGTAAAAATCGATGTCGATAGAGGGACTCCATTAAATGGAGATAATGGAGAAGAAATTTTGATTTCTTACGGGTATATTAGATACATATCACACAATCTAACTCAGATTGAATGACATCCCTTCTTTGCCAACCTTCCATCCTAATTCGGCTACTGGAGTATCATCTCTGCACAACGGATTTGTGTGGTTTAGGTGAATGAATACTACTTCGCCATCACCCTCTCTTCGCTCACCTAACATCTGAAGAGTTTGCTCAACAGGAGGATGTGGAACTTTACTCTGGTCACGATGTTTGAGTTCATCGCCGCTGTAGAATGTACCATCAATTAGAGCAATGTCTACTTCAAAATAATTCAACCAAGCTCGCAAGTCATGACCTCGCAATGTCTCTTGCCATGTATCATGGTCTGGTAAGAATAGCAGAGTTTTCTCTGCCTTGATTAGATATGCATGCATGTCAGATAACTCATTTCTGTGAGGGACTTCGATTGCTTCAACAATTACTCCAGGTAATTGATACAAACTTGCCACTCTAGGGATGAAAACTCCATCCGAAAGTAAAGTTGACCAGTGGGGGGTTCTCTCGATTAGATCGAGCATCATCTTTGAGCAATACAAATTGACACCTTTTGCCGCCATTGTTTCTTTTCCAAACAATCCAAGACCATCGACATGTCCAATGTGTGCATGAGTTAGGAATACTGAATCTACAGATTTGCAGCCCCAAATTCTTAACTGGTCACCTAAATGGCGAGTTGCCTCGAAAAGATGCTTACCTCCTTCTGCATCGGTTAATCCAATTGAAACAGGAAATCTTTGCTCCAAGTCAATACAGCAATCACAACCTACCTGTGGCACACCGCCATCTTGAGCCGAACCCAAGAGAATGACTTCTACCATGGAATCAAGCCTCAAATTCTACGAATCCACTGTTTGGTGATAGCATCCCGAATATACCAAGCACCACTTGCTACAGGATACTCAAGCCATTCATTTCCATCGCTTCGAATCGAGCCTACTTCATACATTGTTGGCGCAGTAGGTGCTGCAGGTTGAGGCATTACTGCTTGATTGCCGGGCAACATCATAGGGTCAGGAGAAGCAGCCTGCACTACAGGCTGAATACTTGGTTGCTGATATTGTGAATAATCGGGTTGCGCAGTAATTTCTGGCATTACAGGCTGAGCATACAGATTTGGCATAACTGGTTGAGGGGTCATGTTAGGCATCACAGGTTGAGACAGAGTGTCTGCAAAGTTTACTCCATCATCCCAATTCTTCTCACCATCTGAGGACCTTACTCGCGAGATTACTAGTCCAAGAATGATCAAAACTAGAATAACTCCTACGGAAATTCCTCCGTATTTCAGGATACTTCCTCCCGATTCTTCTACAACAGCTTCGCATCCATCTTCTTTTGCAACCCCTAATACATCTGGGCACTCATCTGCATTTTTTCCTTCAGGGTTATCACCAAATCCGTCTCCATCTGTGTCATTCCATTGGCTAGGTTCATCAGGGAATGCATCGATGATATCGGCCCAACCATCGTTATCAGAATCTATGCAACCTAGAACATCTCCTCTGAAAGAATATCCAGTTTCAAACGGACAAAAATCTGGGTTTGTTCCATCTGGATTATCCCCAAAATTATCGCCATCTGAATCTAACCATTGAGTCGAATCCATTGGGGCCCAATCCGAACCAATTTCCGGGTCACCCCATCCATCCCCATCAAAATCAGGGCATCCAGAGACGTCAATCGTTGAATTTCCAAATACTTCAGGACAATCGTCGTATCCATCGGCTATCCCATCACTATCTGAATCAAGATATTCATTAGGGTCTGCAGGGAATGCATCCATGAAATTAGCCCAACCATCTCCATCACTATCAGGGCAGCCTAAGATCTCATCTTGCCATGAATTACCAGCAAGTGTTGGACAAGCATCTTGATCTTTGGCGTATTGGTAATATTCACCTGGCCAGTTCAAACTTCTATCAGTCCAAGAAGAGTTACCATAATTGTCGCCAAAGCCGTCTTCATCCCAATCAGACCATTGTGTGCCATCGCTCGGAAAAGCATCTGCGCCATCTTCTACACTCCAAGTCTCATCTGCGGTAGAATAACCATCACCATCAGAATCCGGGCAACCGTAGCGGTCTAGGACCGATGTTCCGGAGAGAGAAATACAATTGTCGGGAGTATTTCCGTATTCATTATCTCCGTAGCCATCACCATCTGTATCTATCCATTGTGTAGAGTCATAGGGAAGGTCATCAATACTATCTGCCCAACCATCACCATCAGAATCTGAACATGCTAGAAGACCTCCTTGTGTTGAATTACCATATTCCTGGGGGCATGAATCCTCTAAATCCGCATAACCATCACCATCAGAATCCAGACAACCTATGTAAGAACCAAGAGTGGAAGAACCTGCATCCTTATTGCAGTCATCTTCCGCATCATTGAATCCATCTCCATCGTCGTCTGAATCTTCGTCTGCATCTCTACAGCCATCTCCATCCACGTCATTAGATGGATTTGAAGTCCACCAATTCCTTGGCGGAATGTAAGAACTTAGACAGCCGTCATCTTCGTCTGGAACACCATCATTGTCATCATCTGGATCTTCACCTGAATCTTTACAACCATCATTATCAAAATCCGTAGTTGAATCACTTGTCCAATTCCAATCACCACCTCTTGGACAATCGTCTCCAGAGTTATCTGTAATTCCATCATTGTCATCATCCATGTCACACTCATCACCAGCTCCGTCAAAGTCAGAGTCCAACTGCAATGGATTGTTTGTATTTGGGCAATTATCATCAAGATCATTTACACCATCATTATCAGAATCTGCATTGTTTATTGGGTCTAATGACCAGATTACAAGGTCTAATCCAGCACTGCTTGTCACAGATTGTGTACCTTTGTTAATCGTAGTTTGGAACGAACCAAAAACCGTGGAAATATCGGTATCATTGACTGTCAAATCAGCGAATAAATCAGTGGTAGAACTCCCGAGGACCTCTACCCAATCCCAATCTCCGTTTGCACTCAATTGCGCCATGTATAGGTCAAGACCCCCATTCGAGGTAGCGTAGTGTATTCCAAAGTCTGCTGAACCTGAGATCAAGCCACCAACCATGATATCTCCGTTAGATTTTGCTTCAATTGCATAGGCTCTTTCTGTAGCACTGCTGCTTCCGGCACTGGCTGCCCAATCTGTTTGGCCGTTGTTTGCAATTTTTACAACATATGCGTCTCCATTGCCTTTGTCGGATAAGGCATTATTGTTCCCTGCATTCAATGAACCAAGAAATACTCCTCCAATGATAATTTCATTATTCGATGTAATTATGATATCTTCTGGAATGTTAATTTCACCAGCTGCACTAACTAATCCTTTGACACTCTGAACTACTCCCTGTTGATTCCATTTTACAAGAACTGTATCTGCCTGGCTTACTGCTTGATGAGTTTTCCCATTGGCAGAAAATGTCCCAGAAGTAGTTCCTGTTTGCCATATTTCTCCATATGAGTCAACAACAACACCACCAGAATTGTCATCTCCAATTCCCCCTGCGGTTGATACCCAACTCACTGAACCTGTGTTTGGATTTAATTCCGTAATGAAAAATTCGCTATCAGCATTTGAGATAATTGTACCATCGAAATCTGTTGGCCCCTTGTGCGTGCCTGAAACAATTAAATCTCCAGAAACTGGATCGACGTCCAGTCCAGTTACTACACTTGTATTCGAATCATTATTGCTTGCTGTGTCGAAAGAGGTTGCCCACAACCAATTTCCTGTTGCATCTATTTTTGCAATAAAGCCATCAAGATTTTGTGCTTGCAATGCATTCGAACCAAATGCAACTTGTCCAAGTACTGTTCCTCCAATGTAAATATTGCCTGCCGGATCTGTAGTCATAGCTTCAATGAATGTTAATCCTTGAGTTGCACTAGGCATTACAGCCCATTGCCAATTACCCTGGTCATCGATCATTGCAACATAGGAATCTGCATCTACAATCTGGTTGTAAATCGATGTTGCCTGCAATTGAATTCCACCTAAGTCGAGAGAATTCCTAGTATCTCCCGCAATCACTATTCCTTGAGGAGTCCATTCGATTTTTGTTCCATTGACGTGCCCTGTTGAAGAGCCTGCAGAGATTAACAACTCAGGTTCAGAATCGGCATAATAAGTAAGATTCACGTCGTCAAGTTCAGTATATTTTGTTACTGATAGAAGACTGGTCAAAAAAATTGCCACCATTAATACAGATAACAAACCACGATTGCCCATACTCTGCGGTCTTCTACAAAGGTGATGAATGCTTTGCTTAGTGGTTTAGATGTAATTTAGATGTCACACCATCTAAAATCCATTTTTGGCCAATGGCATCTTGTCCTTTGTGTGCTGGCACAAAAACATCGTATGTTTCAACAAACTCAGTTTCGCTATCGAATTTCCACCAATGTAACAAATCGCCCATTCCTTCAGAGTGTGGTCTCCTCTCTGAAAGTAATTCAGAAAAATCTGGTTTTTCATCTATAGGAAGAGAATCATGATTTAACATTGGAGGGCTACTCAGTAACTCCAATTCCTGTAAAATGTGTAAACCTCCACAATTCAATATCCATTTTTGAATTTCTTCCTCTGCAGGACCTCTGAGGAAACCTCGCACATTGTGTAGTCTTGCTGGAATCAAAACTGGTTTTGACATAGAGATATCCAAGCCTTTTGAATCCAAAGCCGAAAAATCATTTTTTGGTTTTAGAACAAACGGACCTGGCCCATCAAACAAATTTTCTTCAGTCACATGTTCCTCTTCAATTTCTTCTTCGATTATTGTAAGTCTGCCATCAATCACGGCATGACCAATAAATGCAGCAAAATCATCCAACTCCCAAATCTTGACGGCTCTGCCATCCCTAGTCGGCGTATTCTCAATCTTGAAATTTACTTCTCGTTCAGCTACAATCAAATGACTTCCACGAGGTGCGTCAAACAACCAGGTCTCAACCCCAACTAAATCCAATGGTGCAAATCCAAGCCCAGTGCTCCAAATTTCCATTCCTTCTCTCATTCCGAGATTGTATTGACTGGGAGTCACATCGTAAATTCGACCGAGCCATGAGATAACCCCTGGTTCTGTGATAGGCGGAGAATTGGTCTCAATGCTCACGCCCAGCCTCCTTAACACAGCGACTAGTTCAAGGGCCACAACCTGTCTAGGTTGAAGCCGTCTTTAATCTCACTCTAGGTTGCCATTAAGAGTTAACAAGTCTGAATCACCAGCATCGATGACCGTAATGGTCGAGATGCTGAATGGCTTTCCAGATGCAACACCAAGGTCTCTATTGACTATCATAGTTCTGTGCATTGTTACTTCAGGATGCTTTGCAGCAAGATCATCGATGTAGTCTTGCGGGCAGTTTGCCGCAAGAATCACACACTTTGCGTCTCCTTTAGCACATGCATCGATTGCTTGGCGTTGGCCAAACAATAGTTTTCCTGTTGCGCTTGCAATCTTTAGTTGTCTACTTATGTCCATTTTCATTCCTCCACAATTTGCTTCTCAATGTTGAATTTCACTCTGGAATGTAATACAATTCCACAGAACCAGTTCCTAGGCTGATAGGCTGACCGACGATGATGTTCTCAGCGACACCTGTCAAGTTGTCTCTTTCACCGATAATTCCAGCCTTCAACAAGTGGTTTACAGTAACTTCGAATGCAGCACGAGCAAGAATTGAGTGCTTTGTTCCTGATACACCGTGTCTACCAATTGCCCTAACTTCGCCTTCGCTAGTCATAACGTCAGCAACCATCAGAAGGTGGCGAACATCTACTTCTAGACGTGCACCGTCTAGGGTAGCTTGTAGTTCGTTTACAATAGCCTGTCTTGATGCTTCGATACCTAAGTATTCGTAAATTTCTATGATGTTATTTGTGTAAGTTCGTGACCTATCGATTCCTTCCATGTCAGAGATTCTAGAAAGGTTACTTCCAATTGTTGATAGGTAATACTCTCCAGTCTTGTCATCCAACTGCACGTTTGCACGCTCAATGTTTGGAACGCCCTTCAAACGCATGTCACGGATTTTATCTTCTAACTGAAGCAATTCTGTGTAAGAAGGTGGATTTTCTGCCAGAGTCTTCATGTCATCTTCTGTTTGAATACCAGGGATCAACGTAAGTGTTGAAGGGTTCTTCTCTTTGTCTGCTTCAACGTACAATCTTAGAGCACGCTCTAGTTTGTCTTTTACTTCAGCAGGAGTCATTCCCTTTTGCTTCAAATTTCCTTTCTTCAACTTCAGAACAAGTCTTCGCTGTGCAACGTCTGTATCAATATCAGCAATATTCACTGTTGTTGTGATTTCAATCGCTGCTGCAAGTTTCTTGGCTGCATCTGCAGATTGGCTGTTATCTCCTTTCAGACGAATTGTCATTGTTGGAGTGTTTGGCACTTTTCTTGCGTCAACAATTTCAATGATTCTCGGAAGACCTTGAGTTACGTTAACTGTTGCAACACCAGCATAGTGGAAAGTACGCATTGTCATCTGTGTTCCAGGCTCTCCAATTGACTGTGCAGTGATAATTCCTGCTGCTTCGAATGGGTCAATCAATGCCATGTCTTGAGCACGGGATGCTTCAGCAACAAGTGCTTCAGCTTGCTTCTTCGTCAACTTTGCCATGTCTCTGTTGTGGACTGCTTCTGTTAAATCGTGGATTGTTTGCTGGGACAAATTTGCACCAGTATCCTGTGAAACATCCTTGATAGACTTGAATACAGCATCATTTGCTAATTCGTCATCGTAGATGGTTGGAATTCCATCATCGTTCATTTCAGGATTGTATGCCTCCAATTCTTGGACTGTCTTCGCTGTTCGGCGGCGGCGTGTACCACGGCGTAGGCGAACTGATGTAGTTGCAGAATTGTCACTTGTTGCGTCACGACTTGGTGATGCAGCCCCTGAAATAATTCCATGAATTCTTGCTGCTGTATCAGAATCGGTTTCACAAAATTGTGCGATTTCCTGAGCTGTCAAGATCTTGACGTCATCCCACTTACGGTCATCCGCTAACTTGTGTGCAAATTCCTCAGGAACTAGCATATCCATGAGTTTCTTCTTTGTTGCGCTCTTTACTACCATCACAAATCACCTCCGGCTGCTGCTTCAGAATCTCCATCGCCCCACGAGGTCGTTTCGAAGTCTTTGTCGCCTCTGTCAACGTATTCTTCATCCTTGACCTTAGTAGGACCATCAGTTCCTAATGCTTCATCGACAACGACATCGATGTTGAACGGCTTGCCATGCACACCACGGCTTGGGTCGATTCCGTCTTCACCATATGAGAATTGGATGATACGATCTGCTGTGTTTCTAACAGATAGATTCTGGTCATCGAATACCTTTAGGTCATCCATTGCGCTGATTAGCCTTCTCTGCATGTAACCCGACTTACTTGTACGGACCGCTGTATCGACCAGTGATTCTCTTCCCGATACAGATAGCATGAAGAATTCAGTTGGCTCAAGACCACGCTTGAATGATGAAGAAATGAATCCTTTTTCTGTAGCACCCAGTCCACCGCGCTTGAAGTGAGGTAGAACACGCTGATGGTAACCACGCTCTAGACGTGCACCACGAACCTTTGCTTGTCCGATACTACCTGCCATCATAGTTAGGTTGTCCATTGAACCTCTTGCACCAGAAATCGCCATACCGACCGCAGCGTTGGAGTTCCCTGGATGGTTCAACTCTTCCTTAGCAACGTCACCCGCTGCTTGCTTACCCTGATCTAGAATAACCATGATGTTCTCTTCTAGAGTTTCTTTGGGTGTGCGTCCAGGACGTGTTTCATATCCACGACCATCTTTTCCGAATTTGTCAAGTTCAGCACGAACTTCAGCGCGTGCTTCAGCGTTGTGGCGCTCGATTTCGCTCAATGCATCTGCTGACAAATCTTCGTCATCAATTCCTGTTGTGAAACCAAGTGAAGTACAAGCTCCAATTGATAGTCTTGTAAACTCATCAAGGAACCTTGCTCCATCAGTAGGACCATTAGTTTGGACGATTGCATCGAGCAAGCGTCCATCTTCAGCTCCAATGGCACGCTTATCCAGGGTTCCTGAAACCTTACCGTTCTTGACAACAACATCATCATTGGAACGGCTTCTGAATCTCAAATGGATGTTTTCCGGGATGATTACAGATACCAAATCTTCACCCATGAAGTATTCACCTTCTTGTCCCTTGTGGACCTTAGGTAGAGCACCGGTGTAGCCGATATTTCCTAGCATCTCAAGTCCATGTCTCTTGGAAATCTTAGTTTCCGGTCGAGATAGTAGATAGGCTCCAGAAATGTGGTCGTGTATACCACCGATAACTGCACCACCATATCTTGGTGTTAGAATGTGTTCTTGAACACGCATCAAAATCTTAGCTTCAGCACGTGCTTCTTCACCCTGAATTACGTGGAGGTTCATTTCGTCACCATCGAAGTCAGCGTTATATGGTGTACAAACAGCCAAATTGAACCTGAAAGTGTGACCTTCCATAACTCTAACTTCGTGAACCATCATCGACATTCTGTGCAGAGATGGTTGTCTGTTGAAAATTACGACGTCGCCATCGATCAAGTGCCTCTCAACCAATAGACCAGGCTTAGGATTGCCATTCATGTCAACTGTTGAAAGACGATCTTCAACACGAGTGCGCTCTCCCCATTCATTATCCGGGCTACCACAGTGTGGGCAAGTAACCTCTAGATGTTCAGGGTATGGAGAATCCGGGTTAGCAAGTTCATACTTCCAGCGGTGATGAAGAACTGCTCTTGGGTCATCCTCTGCGAGAGGGTTTCCATCTATGTCTTCACCACGAAGGTTTGCCAATGTTGCTGCTTCATCAATTGCATAAGAGACCATTTCGTCTCCACCAGCAACTGCTTCTTCTCGAGAGACGAATTTCTTGACAACAAGTCCAGGCAAAAAGTTCGGTGCAGGCATTACTGAATGCAAATCGAATCGCTGAGTTGTCTCTTCCATACACTCTGGGTTGTGGCATCTGAAACCTGCATTGATTAACCTGCTTCTTTGATTGATTCTTACACGGCGTCTGTCACCACGGATAACGTAGTTAACACCAGGGTGCACCTCTGGTCCACGCATAATCATCTGGCGCATTTGCTCACGGTTACGAGTGGTTACTCTGATTGGAACAGTCAATTCCTTAGCAACCTTTGTTGGAACACCAACTTCGTTCACACCTAGATATGGGTCTGGTGAAATAACCGACCTTGCACAGAAGTTGACACGCTTACCTGAAAGGTTGGAACGGAATCTTCCTTCCTTACCTTTCAGACGCTGTGTTAGTGTCTTCAGAGTTCTACCAGATCGGTGTCTTGCCGGTGGAATTCCACTAGTTTGGTTATCGAAATATGTTGTAACGTGGTATTGTAGTAGTTCCCATAGATCCTCAACAATCAATTGTGGAGCACCTGCGTCACGGTTCTCTCGAAGTCTTTGGTTGATTCTTAGAACGTCTACCAATTTGTGAGTCAAATCGTCTTCAGACCTGTCACCAGAATCCAATGTGATGGATGGTCTAACTGTGATTGGAGGAACCGGTAATACCTTCAATACAATCCATTCAGGTCTGTTTTCCTTATGCATTCCCAAGAAGATTAGATGTTCTTGAGGAATTCCTTGGAGCCATTCGCGAATGTCCCGAGCGTTCAACTTTCTCTCAGTTGCTTTTGCACCACCTTGAGCGAGAATGTGTTCCTTGAATGTTGTAGGCTTGTCGAGAACAATCTTTCCTTGCTGTGCATTACAATGCATACAAATTGTTCTTCTAGCTTCTGAGGTCTTCTTCTCAATCTCCTTGATAATCTTGGAAAATTCAGTTGAACCAACACCGTGCTTTAGGATAATGTCGTAAACTCTCTTACGGTAGTAATCTTGCTCAGATGGCTCATCCTCACTTGTCATTCCAGGTGCGGTTCCACCAGCACTGTGTAGCAAAATCTTACTGCATGAGTTGCATGTTGCCTTTAATGCAGTCTTGATTAGATTAACGAAACCGATGTGGATAACTGGCAACTCAAGTTGGATGTGACCAAAGTGACCCGGGCTTTCGTCATACTTACAGTTGTCAGTTGGGCACAGAAGACCTGGCTCGATAACACCCATGTGAGGGTCCATCAACCCTTGTCGGTATGCGTGGCCATCGTCCTTGTATGTGTCCGCAGTCTTGACCTCAACAGATGACATCTTGCGAATCTCTGTTGGGTCCATTAGGCTAAAGCGGATGCTTGCGATTCTCTTTGGAATCATTGTTGTGCTATTTCTGCTCATCTGCGGTCCTCCAGTTCTAGGCGCATTGCCACTCCGAGACTCTTCATCTCGTCAAGTAACAACTTGAATGCGTATGAGGTCTGTACCTTGTACACCTCCGCTCCGTCGCCGTGTATTGGCGACACGTATGTTCTACGTTTTGGATCATACCATGCAATGTGACCAGATTGAGCACATACGAATAGGTCTATACCGTCTGATTCGTCTAGGAGTCTATCCTTGATAACCATTGAAGCACCGTGAGCAATTAGACAATCACGCTCCATTTCTCCGAATCTTAGACCACCTTGTCGAGCACGACCTTCAGTCGGCTGACGGGTTAGAATCTGGACACGACCACGACTTCTTGCGTGGATCTTTCCAGATACCATGTGGTGTAACTTCTGATAGTAGATACAACCGACGAAGATTTCTGCAGGGTATGTTTCTCCTGTTTCTCCGTTGACCATTACTTCTCTACCTGTGTGTGCGTATCCATTGCGAACTAAACTATCACGTAGGCTGCCTTCCTTTTCTCCTCTGAAAGCAGTACCATCGATTCTGCGTCCTTCTAGAGAACCAACCTTTCCACCAATCATTTCTAGAACGTGTGCAACGGTCATTCTTGATGGAATTGCGTGTGGGTTGATGATTAGGTCTGGCACAACACCGTCACGTGTGAAAGGCATGTCTTCAGCATCTACTAGACGACCGATGACACCTTTCTGTCCGTGACGTGAAGCGAATTTATCTCCAACTTCAGGAACCTTGTGTGACCTGACCATACATCTGACAAGCCTTCCAGAGTCTAGTGATTCTGTGACATAGACATTGTCAACCCAGCCCTTTTCACCGTGGCGAATAGGCATGGATGATTCACGGCGTTCTTGTGCTTGTAGGAAAGCACCTGCACCTGTTTCTTCCAAGAATCTTGGAGGGCTGGTCTTTCCAACTAATACGTCTCCACCTTCGAGATATTTCTCAGGATGAGGTAGACCGTCTGCTTCCAAGTGATCGTATGCACCAACTGGCTTCAAGCCCTTGACTTCTTCTAGGCCAGTCCCTGGAATTTCGATTTCTTCTACTTGGCCGCCAGGGAATCTTCTACGCTCTGCGTTGTAGGTTCTATTGAATGTAGAACGTCCAAGTGCGCGCTGTACACTGGAGCGATTCATGATAACAGCGTCCTGCATGTTGTAGCCGTGAAGGCTCATGACTGCAACGATGAAGTTCTGTCCTCCAGGTCTGCTGTCAAACTTTGTGGTATCCATAGCTTGCGTGTAAGTAATCGAACGCTGCGGGTAATGCAGAATGTGCAACCTTGTATCTGGACGTAGTCTGTAGTTTGAACTTGGCAGACCAAGTGACTGCTTTACCATTGCAGTTCCACCAGTAACACGAGGTGTTGAGTTGTGCTCCGGGTATGGAATCAATGAAGCACATACACCCAATACAAGTTGAGGGTCGATTTCACAATGTGTGTGTTCGCTAGAGTATAATAGTGGCACATTGAAGATCGCATCTGCCTTCTCGCCGTTTGGCATAGTAATCCTAGCCTGCAAGTTTGCTTCCTCTGCTCCTGGTTCTCCAAGATTTAGCCAAGTTACTGCCGAGTGGCTTAATGGCCTTCCTGCATACTCATTACCTTCCGGAACTACCTCTGGTAGAACGAAAGGTCTTGGAGCGATGTAAAGATCTTCTTCTTCTTCAGCGTCAATCCATTCAACTACACCCTCATTGACTAGGTCCTTGAAAGTGAGTTCACCTGAACCTACCATTTCCAAGTGCTTCTGAGTAAGTCTTGGTGCACCATCATATAGGATCAGAACTGGGCGAAGAATTCTTCCTTTGTCTGTATTGATGAAAATGTCCTTGTTTACATTGTCATATCTGATTGAGACCTCTGACCTGATAGCACCACGGCGGCGAGCATTCTTGAACTGGGTAACCAAGTTCTTACCACGCTTGTGCACACCATAGATGTCACCATTGACGTGAATTCTGTCACCGTCTGTCCAATCGTCAGGTTGGAATACGTCCATTTCATCTAGGCGAGTTCTAATTTCTTCCTCAGGAACGGCCTCAGAAATATCAATCATCTGTGCTGCATTCTTCACCAGACCACAGTTTTGACCTTCGGGCGTCTCGTTTGGACACAAACGGCCCCACTGCGTTGGGTGCAGGTCACGTGCCTCAAAGTGAGGTTGACTGCGAACTAGTGGACTAGTTACACGGCGCATGTGTGATAGCGCAGATAGGAACGTAGTTCGGTCTAGAAGTTGGCTTACACCAGACCTTCCACCTACCCAGTTACCTGTGGCTAGTGCGTGCATGATTTTGCTGGTCAATACATCCGGTCTTAAACAGGAAGTAATCTTCAACTCACGCTTTCGATTGTGGTGTCTCTCCAATTGATACTTCAAGTCACGAGCGAGTTGCCCCATAGATACTCGGAATAAATCTTCAACAAGGTCGCCAGCTAGGCGAACTCTCTTGTTTGCATAGTGGTCCTTACCGTTTGGTTTTCGACTTGTAATTGCCA
>Ga0163110_10000232_pt1 | contig 25350 bp, 16 predicted proteins | sample CRUFie1St17metaG_FD_108703 | JGI IMG/M metagenome (GOLD analysis project Ga0163110, IMG submission 108703) | Marine microbial communities from the Costa Rica Dome - CRUD Field 142mm St17 metaG | ecosystem: Environmental > Aquatic > Marine > Oceanic > Photic zone | place: Costa Rica: the Eastern...
ATGGATGCGCTGGATCTTTCGAAGGAAGATCCGCGCATTGCCGAGCGCTATGGCGTGAACATTCCCAAGTACCAGCGGGACGGCGCGCCGAAGATGATTCGTAATTTCCTCGTCGCCCGGCGTCTAGTGGAGGCCGGCGCCCGCGTGGTGACGCTGAATTACAGTCGCTGGGATTGGCATGGCGGCGATGGCCTGAACTTCCCGCGCTCGCGCGAGGAAATGCCGCTGCTCGACCAAGGCCTGTCCGCTTTGCTGATGGACCTCAAGGAACGCGGCTTGGACAAGGATGTGGCCGTGGTGATGTGGGGTGAATTCGGGCGCACACCGAAGATCAACAAGAACAACAGCCGCGACCATTGGCCGCGGGCGAACTTTGCGTTCCTCGCCGGCGGCGGCATGCGCCACGGTCAGGTCATCGGCGCTACCGACAAGCACGGCAATGAGCCGGTGGATCGTCCGGTGAAATTCCAGGAAGTGTTCGCCACGCTCTACAACAACCTCGGTATCGATACCGCCACGGCCACCGTGCTTGATTCGCAGGGCCGGCCGCATTATCTCGTGGACAGCGGCATCAAGCCGTTGCCGGAATTGATCAGCTAGAATTATTCTCAACGAGGAGACACAGACTTTTTTCCCTGTGCCGCCTTTGTTTCTGCGGGTAACGTTTCTCATGCGAATGCTTCTATGCATTTTGGCCGTGGGCACCGCGGTGCTCACTGGATGCCAATCCTCTCCATCCGTGCCGGCCAATGCCGTGCATGTGTTTATTCTGGCCGGTCAATCGAACATGGAAGGGCAGGGCGTGGTGGATATGGATCACCCGCGCTATTACAACGGCGGCAAGGGCAACCTGCTTCAGTCGATGGCGGCGACACCGGAACGGTATGCGCACCTGAAGGATGCCGATGGCAATTGGGTGGTGCGCAATGATGTACACGTGCGGTTTCGTAACCGGCAGGGCGTGATGGCGGGCGGCTTGACGATTGGCTACACCGGATACGGTTCGATGGATAGTCGGCATCATATCGGGCCGGAACTGCAGATCGGCCATCGGTTGGGCGATGCGCTTGAGGCGCCAGTGTTACTGGTGAAAACGGCGTGGGGCGGTAAAAGTTTGTTTAAGAATTTCAGGCCTCCCAGTGCTGGTGGGGAGACGGGCGAGTTTTATACCAAGATGCTGGCGGAGGTAAACGAAGCGCTTGATGCGGTGCCGGAAGAGTTTCCTCAACTCGCCGGTCGCCCGCTGGTGGTACGCGGCTTTGTGTGGTTTCAGGGCTGGAACGACATGTACGACGAGGATGCCCGATCGCAATACGAGGACAACCTCGTGCATCTTATCGGGGATGTGCGCGCGGAATACAACACGCCGCGTCTGCCGGTGATCATTGGCGAGCTTGGCAACGGCGGTCCGAAAGCGAGCGACAAGATGCTCGCCATTCGCTTCGCGCAACAGGCGGCGGCGGCGCGGCCGGAGCTGCAGGGAAACGTGAAGTTCATCTCCACCACCGCGTTTGCCCGGCCCAAGGATGAATCGCCCAATGTCGGCCACGGTCATCATTGGTTTGGAAATGCGGAGAGTTATTTTTTGATCGGAGATGCGCTGGGGCAGGGCATGGTGGAACTGCTGCAGCCTTGACCTTGAGGCTCAGGCGGATTCCGGCGCGGCGTAGGACTTGCGGTTGGCGTGAAATTCGCGGGCCAGAGCGCAGTCGTCGGCGAGGAGTTCATCTAGTTTATTGAGGATCGCCGTGTTGTCGCGGGCCTCGTGTTGGGCTAGGGCGGCGCGGTATTCGGGCAGGCGACAGAGGAAATCGCTCACGGCTTCCCGCGTGGGTTCTGGCGCGTTTTTGCCCAGCCCCATTTGCTCCAGGCAATGGCCGTTGAGCTGTTGTTCGAACTGGCCGGCCATCGGTAGGGCGAGCATGGGTTTCTTTAGCCAAAGCGCCTCGCTCATTAGGGTAAATCCGGCCGTGGCCATCACGGCTTTGCTGGAGGCAAGACCGTTCATGAACCCCTCCTTGCTGAATGGCCGGTAATGTAGGTTATCGTCCTGCGCCTCTCGGTCGTAGCCGTACACGCGAAAGGTTTCGTTGGGGAATTGTTTGAGCTGCTTAATGAAATCGTCGAATCCAAAGCTGAGGTACACGAGGATGTGATCGCCCTCGGCGGGTTGGGTTGCGAGCACTTCATCGCGCAGGATGGGCGGGAAGAAAAGCGTGCGGCGGTTGGTGGCAGGCGCCTCGTAAAAGGTGATCACCAGCGATACATCCGGCCGCGGCACCATCGCGCGGATCACGCCCTTGGTTAGGCGTCGGTCGGTATTCAGGTGAGCTGGGCCATCGTATTGCATGTAGCGCATGCGATGTTGGTTATCGATGGTGATCAGCGGCAGATCGTTCGTGTAGGCGAGATAAGCGGTCATCGGCTCGAAATCTGTGATCACCACGTCCGGCTGGAATTTCTCAAACAACGATTTCTTTAACCGGCGAAACGTCTTCAGGCCGGCGCTCAGTTTTCCCAAATTAGCAGCCAGTGTTTTGGATTTGGAAACCTTGTTGTTTTCATTGGCGATCACAAGGCCCTCGATCTCGAGCATATCAAACTCTTCCCTGAGATTGCGATAGCCGCGATCATAGCTAGCCATCTTGACCTCGTGCCCCTGCGCCACCAGATGCCGTGCCATTTGCTGAGATCGGGAAGAATGTCCCGAGCCTTCGCCGGACAACCCATAAACAATTCGTGCCATACCTCAGTGTGCCCCGCCGCTGGCGCGCGGTCAAAAGTCATTTGTGTGACAAACCGCCGTGAATCCGCCACACTCATGGGCGCATGAAGATGTTTCTCCAGGGCCGATGGCAGGAACGCGGGACGGTTGCTGAAGTGGTTCATCCCTACGATGGCGCCGTGCTCGACACTGTGCCGGTGGGGGTTCCGGCGGATATCACCGCGGCTTTGGACTGTCTGGAACAGGGCGCGGCGGTTATGCGCGCATTGCCGACCCACCGTCGCGTGGAGATTCTTCGGCGTACTGCCCAACTCATGGCCGAACTACAGGAGGACCTTGCCCGCCTGATCAGCCGCGAGGAAGGCAAAGTGTTGGCTGAGGGCCGCATCGAGGCCGGGCGCGCGATGGAGACCCTTGATTTATCCGCCGATGCCGCGCGTGATTTGCATGGTGAAACCGTGCCGTTGGATGCCACCTCCGGCGGTGTCGGTAAACTGGGATTTACCCTGCGCGTACCGTGCGGCATCGTGGCGGCGATTACGCCCTTCAACTTTCCGCTCAACCTCGTGGCGCACAAAATCGGGCCAGCCATTGCCGGCGGCAACGCCGTGCTCCTCAAACCTGCCAGCGATACTCCGCTCTCGGCACTGAAACTCGTGGAGCTGTTGCTCGAGGCCGGGTTGCCTGAGGAAGCCATCGCTTGTGTCACCGGCCCTGGCGGCGAATTGGGCGAGGCGATTTGTGCCGATTCGCGCGTGCGCAAAATCAGTTTCACTGGCAGCACCGAGGTGGGCGAGGCCATTACGCGCGCGGCCGGGCTCAAGCGCGTGACCATGGAGCTTGGCTCCAACAGCCCGGTGATCGTGCTGGACGATGCCGATGTGGCAAAGGTCGCCCGGACGCTGGCTGTGACCGGCTACGCGAATGCCGGTCAGGTGTGCATCTCCAGTCAGCGCGTGATTGCTACGCCAGGGGTGCATGTGGATTTGCTAGATGCCCTGCGCACGGAGGTTCAGCAACTGGTAGCCGGCGATCCGCTAGCCGAGGGAACGCAGGTGGGGCCGCTGATCCGCGAACGGGACGCGGCCCGCGTGGAGACGTGGCTGGGCGAGGCGGTGACGCAGGGTGCGGAACTATTGTGCGGCGGCTCGCGCGACGGCTCCGTGGTGCAGCCGGCATTGCTGGCGAATGTGGCGTCGGAAATGAAATTGAGCTGTGAGGAATTATTCGGGCCGGCTCTGGGCGTGACGGTGGCACCGGATGTGGAGGCTGCCATTGCTCTGGCAAACGAGACACGATTCGGCCTGAGCGCGGCGGTGTTTACTCAGGATATCGACCGCGCTATGCGGTTTGCGCGCGAAGTGGATAGCGGCAATCTGCACATCAACTTCGGCACCGCTTGGCGTGCGGAAATCATGCCTTACGGCGGCCTTAAGGACAGCGGCTTTGGCAAGGAAGGCCCCCGCTATGCCGTACAGGAAATGACCGAAAGTAAGATGGTGGTCATTCACGGATGAGCGGCCCTGTAACAATTTGCCTCGGCCCGGCGTATTGATACGACACACGATCTCAGTATGGAATCCCCACCCATTTTGGAAAAGAAACGGTATCATGACCTCGACGCCCTGCGCGCGACGGCGATGTTGTTGGGCATTTTGTTGCACGGCGTGATCTCGTTCATGGGCGAAAAATACTGGCCGATTCAGGATACCCAATCGCCGTACTGGGAGGTGCCGGCCGAAATCCATGAGGCCGGAGCCGTAATCGGCATGGAATTGCCGGAAGAATTTAGTCCATACAAATTTGTCTTCATGCAGGCCATCCACGGCTTTCGCATGCCGTTGTTCTTCGTGGTGAGCGGTTTCTTCGCCGCCATGCTCTGGCGCCAACGTGGCATGAAAGAAATGCTCAAGCACCGTGCTAAACGGATTTTGCTACCGTTGTTTACGCTGGGAGCTGTGATGATTATTGCCACATGGATTGCAATGATCACCGGTGGATTGCTGGCCAACATGGGGGGGGAGACTAACAAGGGAAACCCATCTGATCTGTGGAGCTCAGCGGAACAAGGGGATGTGGAGGGTATTTATCGAGCATTGAAATCCGGAACCGATATCAACGCAAAAAACAAGGAAGGCCAATCGGCTCTGAGCTTGGCAGTATTTTGGCGTCAGAAAGATGCGGTAAAGGCACTACTGGAGAAAGAAGCTGACATCAATTCTTCCAATGGGTCGGATCAGAATACGCCGCTGCATATGGCGACTTTTGTGGCGGACGCGGAGTTGGTGGAACTGCTTCTGGAATACGGGGCGAATCCCCTCGCCAAAAATACTCGTAACGAAACGCCCCTCGCGGTTGTGAGGGGAGAATGGAGCAGCGAGTTGGAAGGGGTGTATAAATTTATTGGCGGTCTCACTAAGCGGAAATTTGATATGGAACGGATCAAACGGGAACGTCTCCGGGTGCGAGACATACTGGTTAATGACCAAAGGGTAATCAGGCAAGAAGACACGGCATCAACCGAGCCTGAGCGGAATGAGAAGAAGGAATTTCCCGGTGGTGAACAATTTAGGCAGTACTACGAAGATTTGCCTGGCTGGGCCAAGCCGATCTCTTGGATTATTGGTGGGGTAATCGGAGTAATCTGGGCGGGTTCAATGGTGCCGGCTTTCCACCATTTGTGGTTTTTGTTCTATCTGATGATCATAATTCTCCTTTTCGCTCTGGTGATGTGGATTGCGAAGAAATGGAAGTTCCGTGCCTGGGCCGATTGGACGATCAAGATGCCGCTGTGTTTACTCTGGTTATTCCCGCTCACATTTATTGCGCAGGTGACTATGTGGCAATCGTTCGGACCGGACACGCATACTGGGCCAATCCCATGGCCCCCAAAGGTATTGTACTATGCTATCTTCTTTGGGTTTGGCGCCTTGTGCCATGGTCGGGATGTCTTCGAGGAGAGATTGGGAAAATACTGGTGGTTGAGCTTTTTGATCGCCGTGCCGGTCCTGCTGGTGGGCGTCGGTTTTTTGGAAACACGCAATGTGCAACTGGGCACGCAATTATCTAAGGGAAATTTCAAGCCCATTGTCATCAGTCATCTGATTGCGAGTGCGTGTATAGTGTTGTATTGCTGGCTGGTGATCTTTGGGTTCATCGGGGTGTTCCGGCAATTTTTCTCCGGTGAAAATAAAACGATCCGGTACTTGTCGGATTCGTCTTACTGGCTCTACGTGGCGCATATGCCTTTGATGATGTTTCTGCAGGGGCTTGTAGCACCTTGGGCGATGTCGAGTCTGGTGAAATTCCTGTTGGTGTGCGGCGTGACGGTGGGGCTGCTATTGCTCATGTACGAGTATGTGATCCGGTACACGTTCGTCGGCACGATGCTCAACGGTAAACGTACGCGCGAACCGGCGGATTCCTAGATTGCTTGCCTCTTCTGATAGCACGCGGCACCCTATTGCATGCATCGTCTATTTTACTTTTTGGCCGTGATGGCATTTGCCGCGCTGGGCGCAGAAGAGTCCAAGGAGAAACTCAATCCACTCTTGTCGCTGGACCGGCTTTACGGGAAACCTGAGTTCAGCGCCAAAAGCTACGGCGTCAAGTGGTTGGAGGCAGGGCAGGGATATGTGCGGTTGGAGAAATCCAAGGCGACAAAGGAGGCGCGGGATATTGTGCGGGTGGATCCGGCGACGGGAAAGCGAGAGATTTTGGTGGCGGCCAAGGCGCTGATTCCAGAAGGGGAAAAGAAGCCGCTGGCCGTGAGCGGGTACACGTTTACAAAAGATTTGGCGAAGGTGCTCATTTACACCAACACACGCCGCGTATGGCGGGTGCATTCGCGTGGAGATTACTGGGTGCTCGATCGGACTAGCGGCAAGTTGCATCAGCTTGGCGGTAAGGAGGCGTCTGAGGCGACGTTGATGTTTGCCAAGTTCTCGCCGACGAACAGCAATCGCGTGGCGTATGTGCGCGATAAGAATGTGTACGTGGAGGATTTGCCGACCGGCCGGATTGAGGTGTTGACCAAGCGCTCCCGCGACACGGTGATTAACGGAACGTTCGATTGGGTTTATGAGGAGGAACTGGGTTTACGCGACGGATTTCGCTGGAGTCCTGACGGTAAACGGATCGCCTACTGGCAGATGGATGAGGAGGGCGTGAAGGAGATGCACATGATCAACAATGTGCCGGGTAATTATCCGCAGGTGGTGACTTTTCGATATCCGAAGGTTGGTGAAACCAATGCGCGCGCGCGGGTGGGCGTGGTGTCCGCGGACGGCGGCGAGACGACCTGGATGCAGATGGAGGGAGATCCGCGCAATCATTACATCGCTCGCATGGATTGGGCGGATAACTCAAAAGAGCTGTTGCTGCAACGGCTAAACCGATTGCAAAACCGCAACGCGGTGATGATCGCCGATGCCGCCACGGGCAAGGCGCACACGGTGTATACGGACCGCGATGAGGCGTGGATCGAAGTGCGTTTTGGCTTCACGGGTTGGGTAGAGGATCAGTTCACCTACGTGAGCGAACGCGCGGGGTGGCGGCAGTTGTATCTTGTGTCCCGCGCGGGCGAGGCGAAGAAAGTGACGCGGGGGAAGTTCGATATCATTCGCATGCTGAAGCTCGATGCGGCGAACGGGATCGCCTATTTTACCGCGTCCCCCAAGAACGCCACCGAGCGGTATCTCTATCGGATTAACCTGGACGGCACGGGGTTAAAACGGTTGTCGCCGGCCAAGCAGCGTGGCTCGCACAGTTACAGTATTTCGTCCGATGCGAAATGGGCGGTTCATACGTTTTCCAGCATTCATTCCCCGCCAGTCACACAATTGATCAAGCTGTCCACTCACGAACCTGTGCGCACGCTGGAAGACAACGTCACCTTGCGCAAGAAATTAGCTGCTTTGGCGCAACCGAAGCGGGAGTTTTTCCAGATCGATATCGGCGACGGCGTGAAGGTGGACGCGTATGCGGTGTTGCCGCCGAATCTGGATCGTTCCAAAAAATATCCGCTCTTCCTTTACGTGTACGGCGAGCCGGCGGGGCAGACGACGGTGAATCGCTGGTCCGGCCCCGGCGGCATGTGGCACTGGATGCTAGCGCAGCAGGGTTACGTGGTGATGAGCATCGACAACCGCGGCACCACCGCGCCACGAGGCAACGCCTGGCGCAAGAGCATTTACCGACAGGTCGGCATCCTCGCTTCCAAGGATCAAGCGGTCGCCGTACGGCAGGTGTTGAAAGATCGACCCTACCTTGATGCTGATCGCGTGGGCGTGTGGGGCTGGAGCGGTGGCGGCTCAATGACCCTCAACGCGCTCTTTCGGTATCCCGATCTGTATCACGCGGGCATCTCTATCGCGCCCGTGCCGAATCAGTTGCTCTACGACACCATTTATCAGGAACGCTACATGGGCCTTCCGGACGATAACAAGGAGGGCTATAAAAACGGTTCGCCGATTACGTTCGCTAAAAATTTGAAAGGCAAACTTCAGCTCATCCATGGCACGGCGGATGACAACGTGCATTACCAGGGTATGGCCAAGCTCGTCGATACGTTGGTGGCGCACAACAAGCCATTCGAGATGCTGGCTTACCCGAATCGGTCCCATTCCATCCGTGAAGGCAAAGGCACCACGCTGCATCTGCGCACGGCGATGACAGAGTTTTTACGGCGCAACCTGCCGCCAGGGCCGCGTTGACATTTGCTTGGCAGCCGACTGGACCACTGCTAGTTTCGCGTTCCACCTGATTGATTCATGAAAAAACTGTTTTTTGTCCTCACCCTATTGGTGTCGCTGAATGTTTCCGCTAAGGATAAGCGCCCGAACATTCTGTTTGTGTTCAGTGATGACCACGCCACACACGCCATTGGCGCGTACAATGGCTGGTTGAAGGCAGTGAATCCCACGCCTGAAATCGACAAGCTGGCTAAGGACGGCATGGTGTTCGAGAAAAGTTTTTGTTCCAACTCCATTTGCGGGCCGAGCCGCGCGGTGATTATGAGCGGCAAGCACAGCCACAAGAATGGGTTTATGAACAACGGCAACACTTTCAATTGGAACCAGCAGATTTTCCCGAAGCTGCTCCAGAAGGTGGGCTATCAAACGGCCATTTACGGCAAGAGCCATCTCAAGGGCAATCCCCAGGGGTTTGATGACTGGAAGGTACTGCCGGGGCAGGGGCTATACTACAATCCGGATTTCTTTACCCCCGAGGGTAAGGTGCGCATCGACGGCCACGCGACGGATGTGGTGACGGATCTCGCGGTGGATTGGCTGAAGAAGAAGCGGTCTGATGACAAGCCCTTCATGCTCATGGTGCAGCACAAGGCACCGCACCGCGCTTGGATGCCGGCGTTGCGCCATCTGAAGCTCTACAACGACATCGACATTCCTGAACCCGACACGCTCTTCGACAACTATAAGGACAACGCCCCCGGCGTAAGGCATCAGGAGATGGAGATTGATCGGCATATGGATCCAAACTACGGCCTGTTTGTGGATCTCACTGCCGACTTTGCCGGTACGCCGATTCAAAAGCGGCAGGACCGTTCCGCTCGTGGCAATATGACCCGGATGACCGAGGCGCAAATGAAAGCCTGGCGTGCCCATTATGGTCCGCGTGATGAGGCTTTCCACAAGGCCCAACTCAAGGGCAAGGATCTTGTTCGCTGGAAATTTCAGCGTTATGCAAAAAACTATCTGCGCTGCGTTAAGGGAGTTGACGAAAGCGTCGGCCGCCTGCGCGCCACGCTTCAGGAACTGGATCTCGACGACAACACTGTCGTCATCTACAGCTCCGATCAGGGCTTTTACATCGGCGACCACGGCTGGTACGACAAACGTTGGATGTACGAGGAATCGCTGAAGATGCCTTTCATTGTCAGCTGGCCGGGTGTTACCAAGCCGGGCTCACGCGATCATCATCTCATCCAAAACATCGACTATGCCGAGACTTTTTTGGAGATCGCCGGGGCTAAGATTCCCAGCGATATGCAGGGCCGTTCTCTCGTGCCGTTGCTTAAGGGGCAAAGCCCCAATGACTGGCGCGCTAGCATTTACTATCATTACTATGAGTACCCCAGCTTCCACATGGTGCCCCGCCATTACGGCATCCGTACCGAGCGCTTCAAGCTAATGCACTTCTACCGCTTCGGGAACGAGTGGGAAATGTACGATCTGCAGAAGGATCCCGATGAGCTGACCAATCTGTATGGTCAACCCGGCCAGGCCAAGCTCACCGCCGATCTCAAGAAACAACTCTACGCCCTCCAGAAACACTACGGCGACGAAAGCGACCTGAGCGAGATGCCCAAGGAGTGGAAAGACAAGGTCCGGCCGGGTACGGCGCAAAAATAAGCGGTCAGCTCACGCCGTTCACTACATTATCCAGGCGCTTGCCTTGGATCGCCTGCTTGGCGATGCGGGCGGAGGTGGTGCGCATCTCGATCATCCCTTCGCGACTGCAAAATGCCGCGTGACAGGTGGCAATGAGATTCGGCGTGCGGGCCTCGGCCTTGGTCTTGAGCGGTTCGTCCTCAATTACATCCAGCCCCGCGCCGGCGATGACGCCCTGTTTTAACGCCGCCAGCACCGCCCTCTTTTTCACGATGCCGCCGCGCGCGGTGTTCACCAGATAGGCGGTGGATTTCATGTGGGTCAGCTCCGGTTCCGCAATCAAATAATGCGTCTGGTCATTGAGCGGACAGTGAATGGACACCACGTCGGATTGTTTCAGCAGTTTGGCCAGCGAATCCACGCGCTCGATGCCGACCGCCTTATGGACGCCGCTGGGCAGGTGCGGGTCGTAAAACATCACACGAAAGCCCAGCGTCTTGGCGCGTAATGCCGCCGCGGTGCCGATGCGGCCAAGCCCAATCACGCCAAATGTCAGCGTGCTGGTGCGGCGCAGCTGGTCCTTGGCCACCAGCCTCCACCCGGGCCGCTTGGCCTCGGCATTCAGCGGAAAGAGCTGCCGCGTGAGCGCCAGCGTCAACGCGATGGCATGATCCGCCACCTCCTCCGTTCCATAATCCGGCACATTGCAAACGGGAATCTCTCGCGCCGCCGCGGCGGCGATGTCGACGGAATCAAACCCCACGCCATTGCGGATCAGGGCCCGGCAACGTTTCAGTCGGTCCAGCGTGTGTTCGGTGATCAGCGTGTTCTGCCAGACAATCAGCGCGTCGGCACCCAGTATTTCCGGTGTAAAATCCGCTTCAGTATCGATTAGGTAATACTTCGTGCGCACGCTCTGGCCGAGCACCTTGGCCTCGAGCTCCACGCCGCTGTTGCTGGCGGGCGCGGTTTTCCAATCGAGCACCGCCACCAGAGGTTTGCGTTTGGCCGCCGGCATTATTTCCCTTTGCGCAGCTCAATCATCGTTTTGCCAAACGCCCGGCCGATGCGGGTGAAGGTGATGGTGCTGCCGAGGTAGTGATAGGGAAAATCGGATCCGAGCTTTTGCCATTGCTCAAAGTTTTTTCGCCAATTCGGAAAGGCTTCGTTGGCCGCCTTGTCCCAGTAGATGTCCGTGGGGATGGCTTTCACGTTGCCTTTGAAATCGGCGACGTCGTTCATGGAAGCCTGTGCGGCCTTGACGATCGCCATGTTGCCCTGCGCTTCTTTAAACCCGTTCTGGCCCATGAGGCCGATGACGATCGGGAGGTTAGGCGCCTTCAGGTCTTTGCGCACATCGCGAATGAGGTTTTCCATGTTCTTCGCGTACTGCGGCGGGAAGGGGCCGTACATATCGTTCCAACCCTGGAACCACACGAAGCCGGCCAGCTCGTAGCCGCGTCCGTCGTAATCCGGGAAGCGCTGCTTCAGTTCCTTCAGGTTCACGGCGATCTCCTCCATCATTAGCCGATAAAAATGGCCCTGACTGTCGATCACCTGTTTGCGGAATTCTTCGCTTTTTTCCTTTAGGATCATTTCCTTGGTCACCTGAAGCTGCGCTTCGATGTCCTTGCGCGTGACCTTCGGATTTTCCTTCTTGGCCTTGTTCATGGCGTCGCGCACGAGGTTGTTGTAGTCGCGGTTCACCAAATTGTTGACCGCTTCATCCAGCTCCTCCTTGGGGGGCAACCCCGAGCTGGGCGGCCGGAAATCGCGCCCAATGCTCTTGCCGCCCCATGCGGTTTTGATGATCAACACCGGCTCCTCGTAGTGATCGCCCACCACATGGCCGAACTCCAGCTCCGGTCCGATACGTCCGGGCGAGCCAAAGCCCACTGTCAGTCGGCCGCGCCGGTTCAGAAAATTGATCCACACATCCTCGCGCTCGATATATTTTCCATCCTTATGTAAGTGCGCAAAATATTCCTTAGTCTCGGGTGCGTGGATTTGATGGTTCAATAACGGATCCACCTTGCCCTTTCCTTCCATGTTCGATTGACCAGCGAGGATGAAGACCTTGACCGGTTTCTTGTCCGCCGACTGCGCGCTTATGGCGGCCAACAGTATGAGTGTGCAGAGGATGTTTTTCATAAAATTCAAATTAAGCCAGCAGCTCGCGGATCACGTGACCGTGGACGTTGGTGAGGCGGCGTTGGATGCCGTTGTGGTAGAAGGTGAGGCGTTCGTGGTCCATGCCGAGGAGGTGCAGGACGGTGGCGTGGAAATCATACCAGTGCACGCGTTTGTCGGTGGTTTTCCAGCCGATCTCGTCCGTGCTGCCGTACGCGGTGCCGCCTTTCACGCCGCCGCCGGCCATCCAGAGGCTGAAGCCGTACATGTTGTGGTCGCGCCCGGTGCCGAGCTTGTTGTCGCCGGTCTGGGTGAAGGGCGTGCGGCCGAATTCGCTGGTGAATAGGATCAGCGTGTCCTCGAGCATGCCGCGTCGCTTGAGATCCTTGATCAGGGCGGCAACGGGTTGGTCAATACGCACGGCTTCGCGGTTGTGGTTGCGGCGCATGTCCTCGTGGCCGTCCCAGTTGATGCGCGGAGAACCGAACGAGCCGCCGGAGATGAGCTGCACAAAACGCACACCCTTTTCGAGAAGCCGACGCGTCATCAGGCAGTTGCGGCCGAAATCTTTGGTTTCATTTTTGTTGAGGCCGTAGCTTTCGCGCGTGGCGGTCGTCTCGTGATTCAGGTCAGCCACTTCAGGAATAGCCAGCTGCATGCGGGCGGCCAGTTCGTGGCTTTTCATGCGGGCAACAAGCGCGTCTTCCGCACCGAAGGTCGCCTGATCACTTTGGTTCAGAGCCTCCAGTAATTGACGGCTGGCGGCCTCAGTGTCGGCGGCGATCGGCTGGGCGGGCTGAAGATCGGGGATGATCGCGTCGCCATTGCCAAAGGCCACACCCTGATGGGCGGAGGGCAGGAAGCCGTTGGACCAGTTGATTGTGCCGCCGGCGGGATAACCGCGCGCATCAGGCAACACCACGTAGGTCGGCAGGTTATCCGTTTCTGATCCCAATCCGTACGATACCCATGAGCCCATGACCGGGAAGCCGTTCAGCTGGAAACCGGTCAGTTCCTCAAAGGTCGCCGGCGTGTGATTGGCTGAGGTGCCAACCATCGAGCGCACCACCGCCAGTTCATCGGCGCAGGTGGCTAGGTGCGGAAACAAATCCGAAACCCACAGGCCGCTTTGGCCGCGCTGCCTGAACGCCCAGTCGTTTTTGCGGATCAAGCCGATCCGGTTGAAAAAGGTCGCGGGCCGTTCCTTGTACTGCAGCGGCTTACCGTGAAACTTCGCGAGGTCCGGCTTGTAATCAAACGAATCGATGTGGCTCAAACCGCCCATCAAAACCACATGCACCACACGCTTGGCGGTGGCGGGAAAATGACTGACCGGCTGTGGGGCCCCCTGGACGAGACTCGTTAAGGCAGCACCTGTAAGGCCCCACGTGGACCACCCGAGCATCTCGCGGCGGGAAACAGAGGTAGAGGGTGTTTTCGTTGTCCCGAAAGGGTCCGGGCTTTTACCCGCAACAAGATCCTGTGGAAGTGGCGCAGCAACTGTTTTTGGATGAGATCGAAATTCCACCTGAAATAACGCGTCGGACCGGTTGGCCCGTCTGTGGATGTTTGGTGAGAGGTTCGTCCTTCATCCATTGCCAATATTCAAATTGAGTTGGCTTTTCCCTCGGGCGTCGAGGAATGGTTTCGTAGACGTAAGTTGGCATGGACAGCGTAAAGTGAGATGGTTTATTTGTCCTCTTTACTGACTTCTTTTGATTCCTCTTCATCGTTTGCCTCTAAAGATTCATCTTTTACATCTTCCCCAACCAATTCCTCTTCAGTGCCGTTCTCGGAAGAAATTTTGGCATCATCACTGACTGAGGCAGATTCCCCATCGGTTACATTTGAACCATCTTTTTTGTCTACTAATTCAGTGCCACTCTCGCAGTGGGCGCATTGCTCACACTCCTCGGCGGCTTTATCAATTTCTCCGCCTACTTGACTAACGAGTGCTTCCCCGCAGGCTGTAAATAATGCGACTGCTGTGATGGTTACCCCTAAGGACTTCATAAAATTTAACATGGTGAAGAAATATTCTCACAATTTTGGAAAATCGCAACCAATCAATCGCATTAAAAAATCTCGAGAGAATCTAGAGTACAAACCTTAAGAGGGAACGCTCAAGTCAGATGCAAAATGGAGAGATGGAGAATGTCGAAACTGGAACCAGCTTTCGCGTCCTTTGAGAGGGTATATTGGTTGGCAATTTCCTCGACTTTGAGGTGTTTCAAGATGCCGCCTTTTACAAAATCAGTGCGTAGTTGGGACAAGATCAGGCTGTCTAATACGGGGCGAGAGAGTAATATTATTCAGCCGAAACTTCGATCCACAAAACCTCTCCGCCGTCGATTTCAGCAGTGAGGGTCAAGGGCCGGCAGCACACTTCGCAATCACTAATGACGGTCTGTATGCCATCCGTTTCGTCTAAAGCTACTGCTGTACGTTGTCCGCAAAAACAGCATTGCACATAGGTGCCAGACATCACACCCCAACCCTACGTCACCGAACTCGAATATCCAGCGAAAATGAAGTACTTTGGATATCCATCTCTTCCTAAATGGTCGGCGGCCTTAAAGAAATGGAAACGCACTTTTCGCCCCACCGTCTCATGAAACTTTACGAGCTACATGCTACACCAGCGAAATTCTTTGCCATGTCGAGGAGGGTCATCTAGCGTTCTTTCGTGAAGCACAGCACGTGGTACAAACAAGCGACCTGGTCCTGGTCTCAAACAATCTTGATCTGGTTTTTGGTGTTGTGGGCATCAAGGAATTAGCGAAGTTGCAGAAGCTCGAGTGGCTTATGTTGGACCGCACCAAAGTCACCAAAGCGGGCGTGGCAGAATTAAAGAAGGCTTTGCCGAATTGCAAAATCGAAGGCCGACCTTGGGTTGGAGATCGACCTAATCCTCCCCGTGAAACTCCTTGAGCGCGTTGGCGAGCCGATCAGCGCCCGCCGTAAATCACCCAACGATTTCCGAGAAATCCTTCCGAAACCACTTTGCCTCTCCACCTTTGAGTGGCTGCGGGTGAGTTATGGCGACCGATCGGAGTGCGTCCGTTGGCGGCATTATAGATCGCCCACGTGATGTCCTTGTTGATGCTGTAGCTCATCCCGTTCGCCATGTCGCGTTTGGCTGCGGCTTCATACGACGGGTAGAGCCGGTTCAATGTGGAGCGCTTAAATTGCATGAAGCTGATGCGCGCCGGAATGCACGAAGGCAATGGCGTGGGATTGATTTCGATTCGGTCGGTTGGCGGTTCGGGTATGGCTTGATCCACCGGACTGTAAGTGCCGTCGCCGTTGGGCGTGTATCCTGCAAAGCTGTTGTAGGCTCGCGCGGGGCGTCTGTTCACCGGCGGATAGTGGTGCATGTAAATGCGTCCATCCATCGCCTGAAGGATGAGGCCGTTTTTATTGGCGCCGACGTTCACTCCAAACATGCCGCCGCTGAAAACTTTCCCGCGGAATCTGGAGCCGTCTTTGAACTCAAACAAGAACCCTGCCGGATTGGCTGGCGCTTTGACGGTTGGTTTTGGTTGCCCGAATGTTGAGGACATTGAGGGCGTTGGCGCTGGAGTTTGCGCGGTGAGTGACAAGGTGAAGAGAAGTAGGCACGCGGTTGCTCTTAATCCCATAACTCAACCTATACCTGTTTGCCTGATTTCGCAAACGCGGTTGCTAATACAACTTCAATCCTCCCCGTGAAACTCCTTAAGCGCGTTGGCGAGGCTCCAAAAGGGCTGGACGGTTGAGGGCGATTATAAAATTACTCCACAATTACAGTATGCAAAAAATGCGGATTGTGGGTATTTTAATGGCCATGAATGAAGAGGAAATCAAGTATTGTAAAATCGGTAATGCTTCAGCGATTGCAGCAATAATAGGAGCTTTATTTTTTTGGGGCCTAACATTTGAATTTGCAGTTGGTAAAATTGCATTTTTTGGAGGTTTGGTTTCCGCATTCTTTTCAGTCGTAGCCGTAATTGCAGGAGTCGGATCCTTCATTTTTGGAAAAAAAGATCACTCAAAAAGGTATGCAACTTTTGCGGTTTTAGCTGGCTGTATTTTTGCGTTTTTTACGATTCTTCCATTAGTCAGCATGATTAAAAACGCTAACCAAAAAGCAGAAATTATGCGCGAACTTGAAACCACGCGTGACTTTACGATTGAGGATTAAGAAGGGCTGGACGGTTGAGGGCGGTGGTGTATGTTGATGAGCATGAGGGATTACAAAAAGGCCGCAGGTTCTCACAAGTTAGGGACGCCGGTAAAACTAGAAATTGAGCCTCGCTCCCCTCTTGAAAGATTTTTAATAGGCATATTCATTGGCTTGCCAGCTGGCTGTATTGGCATAGCTTGTGGTGCCTTTGGCTACGAAATATTGTTTTACGACAAGAGTTATTGGGGGTTGCTGGTATTCGTAATAGGATTGGTTCTGATTTTTATTTCTTGGCAGATTTTGGCAGGCAAAACTAAGGGATACACAAAAGAGCTAGTTGACCCCCCAAAAGAGCGAGAAGACCCCACAAAAGAGCAAGAAGGCCCCGATCCGTACAATTATATGATAGGGTTTGATAATGATGACTAATCCTCCCCGCAAAACTCCATAAGCGCGTTGGCGAGCCTCCAATAGGGCTGGACGGTTGAGGGCGGTGGCGTAAGCTGATGGGTATGAAGCAGATTCTCGTGATGATGGCGGCGTTAGTGTTGGTGGGGTGCGGCGATAAGTCTGCGTCCCCCACGCCCAAGGGTGAACCTAAAGTTCCTCCTCCAGCCACAGAAGCCGAGGTGCAAGTAACCCCCGTGTTATCACCAGAGCCTAAAACGGTTCCTTCATCGGAAGAGAAGCTCATTGCCGATCTCATTGTTGAGCAGGCGATTCGGGAGTCACTCGGTAAGCCTCGTGGCGAATTAACCGAGAGGGATGCCGCAGTAATTAAAGACCTCCACCTTGATGGTAGTCAAATAACCGACGAGGGCCTCAAGAATGTTGCCAAGTTACAGCATCTCGAACGGCTTGACTTGAGTGACACCAAAATCACCGACGCAGGCCTCAAGGAAGTGGCCAAGTTGCAGAAGCTCAAATCGCTTAGATTGAATGATACCGAAATTAGCGACGAGGGCCTGAAGGAAGTGGCCAAGCTTAAGAAGCTTGAGAAGCTTGACCTGAACTTTACCCAAATCACCGACAATGGTGCGGCTGAATTACAGAAGGCGTTGCCGAATTGTAGAATCTCCGCCCCTAATCCTCCCCGTAGAACTCCTTGAGTGCTTTGGCGATCTTCACAACGTCCAAACGAGCGTCGCCAACAAAATAAGAACCTGAAGCATGTCGGTTATCCCTTCGATGAATGTAGTGGCCGCGATTAAGCCGCTTTGGCGCCGTTAATTATCTCTACGCATTGCGGAACGTAGCTTGACCCTTTTGAATAAGGCTCAGACATCTCATAATCCGCATGTCCAATACACCCCATGCGGTCTTCGACACTCGCACCGCCTTCTTCGAGGCGTTCAGCCATTACAAAACGATAGTTGTGAAGTGACACCTTCGAGGTTTCAACCAATCCACTAACCACGCAAAGATACGCGCCCGTTCGCTTTATTTAATCTTGGTGAGAGCAGGGAATAAATGTCCTGCTTTAGGCCGGCTTTCTGAAACGGACCGAAGTGCGGGGCCAATCGGTGCGCGAGAAGTAAGAATAGTATCCGTGATACCGTGCTCAAACGACTTTTTGTCGTTTACCTCACATATAAAAACGCATTGGTATTCAGTAGAACTCGGCAATAAGCCGCCATTCCGTGCTTCTTTACGAAAGCTTCAGCCAATGTCAATTGGTTGGGTGCCAGTGCACGACTTAGCGTAAGCTCGTGGGCCAATCGTAGCTGGGAAGTAATATCATCACCGGTCTGATTGGCAAGTCGCTCGGCAAATAGTGCTGATTGGCTCAGTACAAAGCGGTTATTCATCAGTGCAAGGGATTGAAGCGGCGTGGTGGTGGAGGCGCGGTTTGGAGCGAGGGCAGAGGAGTCGGGACAGTCGAACGTGTCCAACAGATTCCGCCGGGCGCCGCGCGGACTGAAGCGGTAGATTGTGCGACGGAACTGCTCGGGTTTATCCTGCGCGATGATGTCGTAAAAATTGCTGCCCTTGAACGAGTACGCGCGCACATCGCGATAGCCAACACCGCCAAGTTGCCGGTCGAGTTTGCCGGAAGCCACAAGCATGGTGTCGCGCATTTCCTCGGCGGCCAACCGGCGCGGGCTCATGCGCCAAAGCAGGCGGTTGCCGGCATCCACGGCCATGGCGTCGGGTTGGGGGCGCGAATCCTGCCGGTAGGTAGCGGAGGTTACGATGTAGCGGTGCAACGCCTTGAGGCTCCATTTTTGATCGGCAAAATAGGTGGCCAGATGATCGAGCAGGGCGGGGTGCGACGGCCGCGTGCCGCTGAAGCCGAAATCGTTGGGCGTGTTCACGAGGCCCGCGCCGAAGTGATAATGCCAAACGCGATTGGCCATTACGCGGCCGAAGAGAGGGTTGTCCGAATGCGTAATCCACTCGGCGAGCTTGGCGCGGCGCTGAGCGTCGGGCGCGTTGTCGGTCAGGCCGAAGTCGGCGGACAAGCTCTTGATGGCCGGGATGCCCGCGGGTGCCACGGCGCCGATCGGCCTGAGCACATTGCCGCGGTCGAGAATCTGCATGACGCCCGGGTTGCGCGCTAGAACCGTGTAAACCTTCTCAGCCTGAGGGCCTTTGGTGGTGATGGCTTGGATCGCCTTGCGCACGGTGGCGAGTTGGTGGGAGTGTTGGGCGCGCGATTCGCGTTGCTCCGGTGTGAGGGCCTTGGCGACCTCGGCTTCGCTAATGGTGATCGCGCCTACCCCGGCCAACGCAGCGACTTCCTCCGACTTCAAGGCGCGATCATAAAAACGCGCTGCAGTGATGGTGCCCTTGAGCATGCGATTGGCCCCGGCGGTCGTGCCGTGGCGGATACCAAAGGCGAGGTGCGCATTGTTCTCGGCGTGATTTTGGAATCCGGTTTGGTACGCCTTGCCGTACATCTTGCCGTTGCGATAACCGGTGATGGTGCCGTCGGCCCGGTACACGATCGCGAACTGCACGGCCTGCTGGTCGGCTTCCGTTTCTTCCGAGCCGGCGAAGGATTTGGTGCGCGTGAACCCGTTACTGCCGGCCATCCAGCGCTTGGGTTCGCGTTCGCCGAAGACAATGCTGTCAAACACCACGCCGTTGTTATCCTGCAACGTGATCGCGCCACCACCGCGTTGGTTGAGATCCTTCAGTTTCACCCACACCTCCAGTGTCTTCTCGGCCACCGCCATGGGCAACGGCTCGGTGACCGCCCAGCCGCCGCCGTCAAGCACCAAGCCTTTGTTTATTTGCTTGGCGGACCCTTTCAAGGTCACCGGCAGTTTACCGTGGGCGTCATTCAGGCCGGCGGCAAAATTCCACGCGGCTAAGGGCTTGGGCGTCGGCGAACCTTTGGGCCCCGCCTTCTGCACGGCCTTGAGCAGGCGTTCGCGCACGGGATCTTCCACCGCAGCAATGGCCTTCAGCCAACGAGCTTCTTCCGTGCGCAGGGCATTCAGCTCGGCGGCATCCTCGCCGTTCATCATGCCGCGCAAATCACGTTCGCCGGGATTCACACCGGCTAGGGCGGCGGCCATCGCGTAGTAGTCCTTTTGCGAAATGGGATCAAACTTGTGATCGTGACACCGCGCGCAGTTGAGCGTCAGGCCGAGAAACGTTTGCCCAACCATGCCGACGAGATCCTCCATCTCATCCTGCCGCATGGTCTTGCGCATGGTATCGTTATTCGGGCGGGTGGTGTTGTGGGGGCCGGTGACGAGGCAGGCAATGGCAATCACGCCGTCGGCCGAGCCGGGCTCCAGCACGTCGCCAGCGATCTGCATTTTCACAAACCGATCGTAGGGTAGATCGGAGTTCAGCGAGCGGATCACCCAGTTGCGGTACGGCCAAGAATGGTTGCGGGGTTGATTGTATTCGAAGCCGTGGCTTTCGCCGTAATGCACCACGTCAAGCCAATGCCGCGCCCAGCGCTCGCCGTAATGCGGCGAACCCAAGAGGCGATCGACCACCTTTTCATAGGCATTCGGCGCCTTGTCATTAACGAACGCCTGCACTTCTTTCGGTTCCGGAGGCAGGCCAGTGAGATCATAGCTGAGCCGGCGAATTAAGGTGGCTCGGTTGGCGGCGTTCGAGGGTGTGAGTTTGTGTTCCTTCAGCGTGGCGAGCACGAAGGCGTCGATGGGATTACGCGCCCATTTCTGGTTTGGCACCAGAGGCACTTCCGTCCGCTGCACGGGCTGCAGCGACCACCAGTTGGTGTCGGCTTTTTTTTCTTTTGCGTGCGCGGAGATGAGCCCCGCCACCAGTGCCGTCAGCACGGCTGGCGCGGCGATGCGGCTAGGCCAGGATATCTTTGATAACTTCGCCATGGACATCGGTGAGCCGCATGTCGCGGCTGCTGAATCGGATGGTGAGCTTGGTGTGATCCATGCCGAGCAGGTGCAGCATGGTGGCATGGAGATCGTGAATCTCGAGGCGTTTATCGACCGCCTTGTAACCGTATTCGTCGGTGCCGCCGTAGACGGTGCCGCCTTTCACGCCGGCGCCGGCCATCCAGAGGCTGAACCCGAACGGGTTATGATCGCGGCCGTTACTGCCCTGGGCAAACGGCGTGCGGCCAAATTCACCCATCCAGACGAGTAACGTACTGTCAAGTAGGCCGCGAGTCTCGAGATCGGCCAACAGCGCGGCGATGGGTTGGTCGACGGACTTGGCATTTTTTTCGTGACCGGCCTTGAGTCCGCCGTGTTGATCCCAGCGATCGCCATTGCCGCCGGGGCAGGTGAGTTGAATGAACCGCACACCGCGCTCCACCAGCCGGCGGGCGATTAGGCAGTTGCGGCCGAATGTGCCGGTGTTGCGGAATTCCGCGTCGAGGCCGTAACTTTTTTTGGTTTGCTCGGTCTCGCCCTTGAGATCCATCAGCTCCGGCACGGCCGCCTGCATGCGGAAGGCCAGTTCCTGATTGGCGATGGCCGATTCGATTTGGTCCAGGCGTCCCACGCGGTCAACCACGCCGGTGTCGAGTTTGCGAATGAGATCGAGCTTGTTTTGCTGCAGCTCCGGCGTGGTCTCGGTGCGGCCGATGTTGGCGATCGGTTTGTCGCCGTACTTAAACACACTGCCCTGATAGGCCGCTGGCAGAAAGCCGTTGGAGAAACACCCGAGCCCGCCCGGTGGAATAAGGCCGCCATTAAGCACGATGAAGCCTGGTAGGTTTTGGTTGGCCGTGCCGAGGCCGTAATTGATCCAGGACCCCATGCTCGGCCGGCCGCCCTGGCCGAAGCCGGTGTGCAGAAAATAATTCGCGTTGGTGTGCTCGGAAAAGCCGGAGGTCATCGAGCGGATCACGCACAGTTTATCGGCGTGCCGGGCCACGTGCGGGAACAGATCGCTGATCGGAATACCCGACTGTCCGTAATGTTGAAACTGCCACGGACTGGCGAGTGTTTTGCCGCGGCTGTTGAATTGCGTGGCCTCCATCTTCAGCCCGAACGGCTGGCCGTGCTCCTTCGTGAGCCGGGGTTTGGGATCGAAGGTATCCACCGAGGACGGACCGCCATCCATGTACAGGAAAATGATGCTCTTGGCCTTGGGTGTGAAATGGGGCTGCTTGGGCGCAAGCGAGTTAACCGCCTTGCCCTGCGCCTCTCTCGCCAAAAACGAGGTCAGCGCCAGTCCGCCAAAACCATTGGCGCACCGCGCCAGCATATCCCGTCGCGTCATTGGTGACTGAGAAAATTGACCGCAATGATGCATGAGAGAATTGTAAACATGACGGTAAATGGCGCAATGCAGAAAGCTTGCCAGCGGCGCTACTGCGGCGTATCAGCAGGGATGCGTTTTGCGGGGTACATCTTGGGCATCGGCCTACTGTTGGGGTGCCTGCAAATGGATGGACCTGTGACGTTGGGCGGGGGCGATCGAGTGACCGAGCCGCCGGTGCGTGTGCGGCAGGCGTTGGCGCTTAATTCTTTTTACACCAAGCATGTGGATGTGGACGGATTTTCGGTGGTGGCTTCAGATAATGTGTCGGATTTCGCCTTGTTGGAGGCGGCCTATCTCATCCGTAAAATGGTCGGTCATCGGAAGGATATCCTACAGGCCATGGCTCGGAACAAGGTGCGGTTTGCTATCATGGCACACAACGAATACACCACGCACATTCCGGAACATCGTGACTTGCAACCGCGCCTTTATTGGAACCGTCGTGCGCGTGGGCTGGGTGCCACACCGGAACGGCCGGCCGTGAGCTGCGGTGAGGAAAATCTGCTCGGCTACGTCAACGATCCGTACGCCTCGGAAAACATCCTCATCCATGAATTTGCGCACGCTATTCATCTCATGGGCTTGTCCGAAACCGACCCCACTTTTGATGAGCGACTGGAAGCCGCTTACGCCGCTGCCGTGAAGGAGGGGTTATGGAAAGGCAAGTACGCCGGTCGCAATCACCACGAGTACTTTGCCGAAGGCGTGCAGTCGTGGTTTGATACCAATCGGGAAAATGATTTTGAACACAACCACGTCGATACCCGAGAGGAATTGCAGCAGTACGATCCGCGATTGGCTAAGCTGGTGAAAGAAGTTTTTGGCAGTGGCCCGTGGCGATATCGACATCCTCAACATCGCCAGCCGCACTCGGCCCATTTGGCTGGCTTTGACCGAGCCAAGGCGCCGGTGTTTGGTTGGGCAAAAAAATCCGTGGCTTGGTACAACCGCTTTAAGGAAGGCCTCGAGACACTTGCACCCGGTAATGCAGTGGATATCGACCTCCAATCGCCCGAGGATCGCGTTTATCGTTCGCCGGCTTCCGCCGAGGAAACGTTTCTCTATATCTCCAACGCCAGCCAGCAGGCCATTCGGTTGGAGTGGATGGACGGTGCGGGCCGGGCGCTTCCGCGCGGCTCGGAGCTCCGACCCACTGACCACAGCGAGCAGCAGACCTATGCCGGCCACATTTGGCGGATCGTGGATGATAAGTCAGGCAAGTCATTGCATTACTTTGTGGCGCCAAAGGCTCCCGGGAAATTGATCTACAAGACGGCCCAATGATTCCGGTTCGTTCATGGCCTGTGTTGGGATTGCTGCTACTGATGCCGTTGCGGGCGGCGGATTTTCAGCGGGAGGTGCGGCCGATTTTGGCAAAGCATTGTTTCAAATGCCACGGGCCGGATGAAAACACGCGCAAGGCCAAGCTTCGTCTGGATGAACGGCCCGACGAAGAACAATTACAACAGGTTCTGGAGCGTATCGATCACGCCGAGCCCGAAGAATTAATGCCACCGATGACGGCCAAAAAGCCCCTGAGCTCAGCCCAGAAAAAAGTGTTACGCGATTGGGTAAATAGCGGGGCTGCGTACACGGAGCATTGGGCGTTCATCGCGCCGAAACGGTCGGCGCTACCCAAGGTGAAACAAGCGGGCTGGGTGCGGAACGATCTGGACCACTTCACGTCGGCGCGACTGGAAGAGTTGGGGCAAAAGCCGGCGGCTGAGGCGGATCGGTATCGGTTGATCCGGCGCGTATCACTGGATCTCATCGGTTTGCCGCCAACACCGGCGGAGGTAAAGGCGTTTGTGACCGATCAAAAGCCGGGGGCGTATGAACGGCTGGTGGATCGGTTGCTGGCTAATCCGCATTTTGGTGAGCGCTGGTCGCAGTCATGGCTGGATCTCGCGCGCTACGCAGACACCAACGGCTACGAAAAGGATCGCCCGCGCTCCATCTGGCCGTGGCGTGATTGGGTGATCGAGGCGATTAACCGCGACCTGCCATTTGATCAATTCACCATTGAACAACTCGCCGGCGACATGTTGCCTAACGCCACGCGCGCGCAACGGGTTGCCACGGGTTTTCATCGCAACACTATGGTCAATGAAGAAGGCGGCATTGATCCGCTAGAGTTTCGTTTTCATGCCATTGTGGATCGGGTAAATACGACGGCGACCACATGGCTGGGGCTTACGCTGGGTTGCGCTCAATGTCATACACATAAGTTTGATCCGGTGCCGCATCATTCTTACTTCGAGATGATGGCGTTTATGAACAATACCGCCGAACCTGAGTTGCCACTGCCTACGCCGGAGCAAACGGCCCTGCGCGCTAAGCTGGTTCGGGATATTGCCGCTGCCCAAGCGAAGTTACCTCTGGATAAAAAGAAATTTGAGGCGTGGTTAAAGACTCACCAAGCCGAAGCGATCGACTGGAGATTCCTCCGCCCTACCCAAGCAAAAGCCACACGCAGTTGGCTGGAGATTGAAGAGGATGATTCTATTTTCGTACAGGGTGATGCCAGTAAGCACGATACCTACGAGCTCGAATTTGCCAACCTGCCTGCCGGTATCACTGCCCTGCGGTTGGAGGTCTTGCCTGATGAGCGCCTGCCCAAGAACGGTCCCGGTCGCGCTTATTACGAGGGACCCAAGGGCGATTTTTTCTTGAGTGAAATCAAGCTCTCCGCCAATGGCCAACCTGTGAAGTTGCAGAATGGCTCGCATAACTACGCCAAGCAGTGGATTGGGAAAGGTGATCCGGGCGCGATGGCGGCATTAGATGGCGATCTGCAAACTGGCTGGTCAGTCAGTGGGCGGGAAGGCAAACCGAGTCAGGCCGTGTGGCAACTCACGAAGCCGCTTACGGCCAAGACTTTGAAAATTAGAATGGATTTTAGCCGGCACTATTCGGCAAGCCTTGGCCGGTTCCGGATTGCTGTCACCACCAGTGGTAAATTGGCTAAAGCAAAAGATGTATCAGCAGAAATTGAGGTGCTACTGGCACGACCTAATGAAGCACTGACCGGTGAGGAACAGGGTATATTACGATCATGGTTTTTGGATCATTCCAAAGACGTGGCTGCGGCACGCAAACCGATTGAGGCGATGCGCAGGAAGTTTCCCAAACCTTCGACCACATTGGTCATGCAGGAACGTCCGCAAGAGCACTTGCGCCCTACGCACCGGCATCATCGCGGTGAGTTTTTATCCCCTCGCGAAGTGGTACGACCGGAAGTCCTTCCGTTTTTACCTCCGTTG
>Ga0163110_10000233_pt1 | contig 25333 bp, 15 predicted proteins | sample CRUFie1St17metaG_FD_108703 | JGI IMG/M metagenome (GOLD analysis project Ga0163110, IMG submission 108703) | Marine microbial communities from the Costa Rica Dome - CRUD Field 142mm St17 metaG | ecosystem: Environmental > Aquatic > Marine > Oceanic > Photic zone | place: Costa Rica: the Eastern...
CCATTTATACATTCTTCCTGCTGTCCAACAACAAGGCAATGCTAATCCTTCAGCAGTAATGAATAAACTATTTTCTTTTTTAACTTTACATACAATTGGAGCCGCGTCATAATAAGCATCCATAGTACCATATTTCTTAAGTATTGCTTCTTGTTTTGTCAATGCTTTGTTCTGGTACTTTGCTTCTGGTTTCTTAAGTGTGGTGGTATCTTGTCCTTTACGATTCTTTGCTTGATGTTTTTCTTTTTTATTTGAATTAGCATCAATAAATCTTCCTGTCTTTTTAGCTATAAATCTTTCAAATCCTTTTTGTTTAGAAAGTGCTTCTGCTTCTTCTACTTGATGCTGATTGTGTTCAAAGACTAAAAAGTCCCAACGAGCTCTACCGCCAGCTTCTATAAAAGCGTCCATAGAGCGTTCTACAATTTTCCAATTGACTCCTTGCCTATACAAATGATTAGTATCTTCTAGTCCATCAACGCTAAAAATTACAGCACCTTTTCTCCCAAACACTTTTGCTAATTCTGCCCACCAAGTTTCTTCTCTTGCGCCTGCGTTTGTGTTCATGCTTAACCACATGTCAGGATTATGTCTTCTAAAATATTTGAATATTTCTAATGTATCTTTTGCTACAATAGGATCTCCTAAATTTCCACACATATACATTGTGTCAAGTTGTTTCACAAACATAGGTGAAAATATATTCATACAATCTACCAAAGATAACTCGTCAAGATTTATATGTGGATTTATTCCAACACCATTCATATTTCTATCACACATAGGACATGCGGCTTGGCAATTTTGTGTTACTTCTAAATGGATACTTTTTATGTCTTCATAGTTGTACATCTGCTCTCCACTTAGGTATTCTTATATCTGGTAAACATGTACAATAATCAGTATCACATGTAACAGGCTCTGTTGGTATTTGTATGTTTTCGTCCCAAATTGTTCCGATTTTCATCCTTTTTGCTGTGCCACATTGTGCTAGACTGATTGATCCATCATGCCATATAACTAATCTAGACTTGCCCAAAGAACATTTCCATCCTTTAAAGCTATGTAAATTTTTTGATATTAGCTCTAAACCATATGAATAACTTTTAGGCACACCATCAATTACAAGGTGTGTAGGTATTCCTTTAAGATCACTGCCGTTTTTTTGCGTTTGTTTAAAATTTTTAATAAAGTCTTGTTCTTCGTCTGTGTAGTCTTGAGCTAATCCGTCCAAACCTCTTATAGGTTTGACATACACAGAACAATTTATGTCTTTGAACATAGGAGCATATTTTTTTACTAGATGAAAATTTTTTCTATCTGCTAATAATAATATAGTAAGGCTTGTTTTGTCATGTAATAATTTAGATACCTGTAATATGTGTTCTATTTTAGCAAATTCTAAATGAGTGCTTATAGCTACTCTAGCTAAATTATCATAATTATCAAGCAAACGGCTCCACCATTTTACTGTCCTGCTACCGTTTGTTGTAAGTTGCGTGAAATAACTTTTATCTAATCCTTTTAAAAAAGGAATTAGCTTAGGCCATACTGTAGGTTCCCCGCCTGTCAAATTAAGCAGTTTTGGACCGGATACAATTTCTTTGTGTAAGTAATCAAAAAACTTTAATGCTTTTTCATGATCAGGTTGTCCTGAACTTCCACCATACAAATCTTCGACACAATAGCTACAAGAATAGTTACAGACATTACTCACTACCCATTCTATATTCATTCCGTTCATTACGTCAGGAAATACAGTCTTCATTTTATGCCTATCCTCATGTATCTACAATATTTTTCTAATTGTAATTCGCCTTCATATAGAACTTCAGTCATCGGAGATGCTAAAGAAAATTGGTGTAAATCTTTTACGCAATTTACATGTTCTTCTATTTCAAAAAAATTGTTAGTTTGTAGCACTATAAGTTTTCCGTTAGGTATTTTGCTATACCAACTGTTGAAATCTAATATGTGTTCACAGCTGGTGTTTATAATTGTATCTGGCACATCAGTCAAAGAACATTGTGTTCCGTCTGCTCTTGTTACAGTATAATCATGAGAATTAAAATCTATGTCATGAATGTCTTGTGTCACTGGTTTAAACATCCAGTCTTGTAATACCCAAGGCTTGTTAAATGTTTCAGCAATTTTTCTACATGAATCATCTGTGTCAAAACTTCTAATTTTCTTTATTTTAATTGGGCTTTCAAAAAGTAATGTTGCTAAAGTAGCATACCATCCAGCACATAAAAAAACTGTTCCTAAATTCTTATCTATTTTTTGTAATTCGTTTATAAGCCACAGTTTACTTTTTAATTGTCCTCTACTAATACAGTCCTTATCAAAGGTATCATCATTTTTAAGTTTTCTCAATGCTTCAATAAAAGCAGTTTCTCTTTGTCCTTGAATTAACCTAAATAACGCATATTGATCGTCACTAATTAATGCTTTTCTAAGATCAGCTATAAATGACGATGTAGGATATATTAATTCTAACCTATCTAATATTTCATGCGTTTCCATTAAATTTTTCCTTAAGCCAATTAAAATCATTTATTAGCCGAAGATCAGACCCCCCAGAAAGGCCAAACTCCATACCAGCGGTAGCGCCTGCCAAAGCGTATTCGCCATACTGTCTATCGTGTCCCACGGTTGTCCAAGTTTTGAGTCTTTCATTAGTTTCCTCCTCATTTTGATTATTAATTATTTTGCTTGATAATTTAGCACATTCTCTAAAAGCACTTTTCCAAGTGTTAAATGGATCAGTATTGAATGCTGTAATATTTGATATTTCATTCATCACTTTAAACTTACTAGAAATACTGGTTGTCATGTCGGCTGTATTTTTATCCATATTTTTTGTTAGGTTGGTTGGGAATAGCTTTACTCCTCCGTAGCCATATACCAAATCATTTATAGGATTCATACATCTATACACATGTACCATATCCTTTTCTTTTGTTGTATATTTAAAATCAAACTCGTCTACAATCACAGCATCTCCATCAACAACAAAAAAGTAAGGAGTGTTAGCAATCATTGACGCTTGTACATGGGCATTATGAATACCTTTAACATTTTCAATTCTTTTGACTCTATCTCCTAAGACTCCAACGCTGTTAAATCTATTGTAAAGTTTTATAAAATTTTCTTCTGCGTTTGGTTCGTAATAGCTTATGAACACTATATCATACATTTTTACAAAACTCCTTAAACTGAACTAGCTCAGGAAATATTAAATTAAAATTTTTTCCTCTCCTAGTATCATATTGTTCAATCCATTCATAGAACATTTTTCTGTTCACGTTCTGCATTCTTCCAGCTGTTTCTGGATTGTTTATTCTTCTCTCAAGGTCTTCTATTATTCTAACAAAGTCACTTATTTCACGTCTTTCAAAATAATCTTTGTTTAATTTCATGAAATCTCTACAAGGATATAAGTATTTTTTTATTAGATCTTTAGTCGCTATTTGTCCATCTAAAAATCCTGGGTTTCTTACGTAAGGAATAGATATATCAATCCTTCCTTCAAATGCTTTTTTTAATGATAAAACAAAAACTAAAAAAGGCATAAAAGTAGGAAAACTGAGAATATTAAACGCACTCATAAAACAAAGCCTGCCTTTTACATTTTTCAAATAGTATTTTACATTAGCAACAAACGCTTGCCAATCCATACCATCTCTATTATATTCTGCTTGTTTACCTTTACTTTCAGCACTTACAAATAAACAAAACTTTCTAATACACTTGTTTTCTTCCAACTTTTTTACTTTATCGACAAATTCATTCCATTTGTTTCCTGGTGGACAAGCGTTACTGTTAATAGCAAATTCTAATTGTGGTTGTGGATTTTCTAAGAGATAATCTAAAACTCTATCAGTGTGCTTACTTAAAAGTGGCTCACCACCTGTAATCCTAAAAGTAAACATATGGTTGACAGCTTCTGGAAACCATTTCCAAAATGCTTCTATATATGGATTGTCCTCTCTTTCAGGAATTTGCTTTTGATATTCATCAAGTAAGTTGTATTGCCAATTAGATAATTTAAACTTGTAAGGTCCGTGTTTTTTTATTTCGTCATGCCATTTACTGCTAAAAGCAGGTCCACAATAACCGCACATAAAATTACAAACATTTGAAAAACTAACTTCTACGTATCTTGGATAAAAATCTTCATCTCCTGTAGACTTTGCTATTTTATGATAATCTTGCCAGCTCCATGGATCTCGACTCTTCCATATTCTATCACTGAAAGAATCCGTGTTATCCTCTACTCTCCAACAATAATCACACTCATCAGGACGTTCTCTATTAAGCATTTGCTTTCTAGTATTCTTTTTAAAGCCCGTGTTGTGTAAAAGGTGGGGATTATCAACTACCTTATCTGCAGGAATAGTATGAGCTTTGACATGGTGACAACTATGATTGATTCCTGATCCTAAATGTATGGTAACTTGTGTCCATTTGGCTAGACAAAATCCGCAACCAACCTGGTCCAGCTTTTGTTTTACCTTGTCTGGTTCTACCATGCTTACCATTATTTTTCCTTGTCAATAAACTGTTGTTTGCTATTTCTACTAGGATTTTGATATACTGTTTTAAAAAATATGCTTTGTTCTTCTGATAAAGGTTGTATAGCAATAGGTATTTCTAATTCATTTACAAGATCAGATCCTTGGTTCCAAATTTCCTGATGTAATACATCTTCTGGCATACTGTCTCTACCAGCCCATAACTGTTCTAAGTAATCAAAATCTCTTACATTAACATAATCCCAATCAGAAAGCATTGTCATATTTAATCCTTCTCTGGCACCCAGTATTGCCCAGTTTCCGTTCTTGACGTCGGCACCTACCATTAACCATATCCATAACCTATGTAAATTTTTCCAATGGCCGTTTAAAAATTCTTCTTTCGTTGGCTTGACTCCTCTATCTAAAGCCATCTTTACTCCTTCCCTAAAACCTGCTCGCCAGGCTTGTTGTGGAGTTTTATTATTATACACATCAGAGTAACAACTATTTTGTTGTATGTACTGGAGGTCCCAACAAAAATCTACTTGAGCTGATTGATTATTAGGATCAGCATTTTCATGTGTTTTCATATTCAACACAAATTCTTTAGGCCAACATTTAAGCCCTCCGTTGCCGTACATCAATCCATTAATAGCATTTCTTCCGCACCAGCTTATAACACTATGTTCTAAATCTGTATGTTCATCAAAGTCTAAAACTTGATTAATAAAATCTTGCCTTATCTTGTTATCTCCATCTACTGTGACAAATCTATCTGTTTCTGAAAGTTTGGCACAGGCTTTGTGAGCGGCATCTGATCCTTTTATGCCATGTACACGTTTTGCCCAGGGAACCTTGGCTAGTAAGTCAGCGTAGTTTTCTTCAGCGTTTGGTTCATCATAGCTGAGGTATATGATGTCTATTTCTGCTAGTTTTAGTTTCATTTTTAAACCTATGTGTAAGTACCTTTTGTTTATATGTATCTATGTAATCTTGTTCAATAGTAGTATCGTTCTCGGCTTGTTTCACATATTTTGTGTATTCAAATCTATCCATATCTATTAATTCATTTATACTTTTTCCATTTTTTTGAGAACCTAACCAACTATAGTCTCTTGAAAGAGCAAAGCCACCTAGTTTTACTCTTACTGTGTCATTAATTCTTTCTTGGTATTGTTTTTGAATTACTTGTGCTTCTTCAAAAGATTTAACCGGACCTTTAGAATTTCTCCAATCATATATATTTTCAGTTGGCCAATTGTATCCATAGTCCTTACTTTTCTTTTGAAAATCACTTTGCCAAGGATTATAACTTCTTGAAGGATCAGATATGACTAAGGCATTAGCTGTTACTCTGTCAACGTTATTATTTTTATCTGATATCCAGTCCATAGCTTTTTCATGTGATTCATAATCCTCATTAGGTAAGCCTGTAATCAATCCAACTGCCATTTTAACTCTCTTGCCCCAATGAACATCTTTCAATTCAGCAATAAAATCTTTTTGCTTTTCTCCTAAACTTTTTCCTATAATTTTTCCAGCATTTTTATTAAATGTTTCTACACCAAAGTAAGCACCTATTAAGCCCATTTGCTTTAACAATGGTATTTGATTCTTATGAGAATGTAATAGATCTAATCTTAAATAAGCAGAAAAAGTTAATTCAAAAGGCAGGCTAGTAAAAGTTTCATGGAGAAGATTAATCTTGTAATCGCTATCATTTAATGTGTCGTCACTTAATATGTAATTTGTAACGCCGTGGTTTTCATAATTTTCTATAAGTTCCTTTTTAAGAACTTCTTTGTCTTTTATGTAATCAAATTTTTTCTTTCCATTAAGCATGTAGGCACAAAAAGCACACTTAAAAATACAACCTCTAGCAACTTCTAAAATAGGAACGTCATACGGAGTAAGGAAGTCATTATGTTCATAGGTTGTAAAACTTCTTGTAAAATCAAACTCACCATGCATTGAATTATACGTAGGAATATTTTTTGTATAGGAAGCAGGTTTAGGAATAGGTAATCCGTCACGCAATGCTATCATATAATTAGGAATGTCTTGCTCACTTAAACCTTTAAAATATGCGTCTACATGTTCTGCGTATGTATCATTAAGTACTGCGGCTACACCTGGACCTCCAATTATAATTTGTATGTGCGGATATTTTGTTTTGACCTGTTCACAAATATATTCAAATTTTTCTAAAGTTGATTGACGTTCTTTTTTACTATAAGCGTCCCAGAATATAGTTCCAAAACCTATTACTAAGGTATCTTGATTTACATAATTGATTAAAATTTTATCAATTTCGTCATAAGAAAATCTATTAAAAAATTGAACAACCTGTGTTTGTATATTCAGGTTTCTGATTTCGTGGGCAACTCTGTATATTCCGTAATTTTTAGAACAATGGTAAGATTTTTCTCTTGGAGTGGAGGCAAATAGAACAGCTGATTTCATTAGATTTCCTCATACACACACCTTAGATTTTGGCAATCCGTGTATACACCATAATTTTCTAATTCACATTTTATCTGTGCTGTTGCTTTGTTCTTCATATTAAAATCCAAACACTGATATAGAATATGCGGATCATCACTTTTCGTTATACTAAACATAATATCTTGATCTAAATTCATATCCTGGATAGTACTAATATAACATAAATTCTGTGATTTGTCAAGTACCAATTTTATATCAAATGTTCCATCTTTTTCAACTTTTACCAAATTAAAATATTTTTCTATAGAAGAAACTTTTTTCAAAACATATCTATTCCTTTCAAAAATGACTCTGTAATCTTCCATTTTATCTTTGAAAGTTTTAATAGGTTCCAATTCTTGTTCTGTAACTTCTAAGTGTTCATATCCATCTTCCACAGATGGTCCTACACTAAACAATTCTCCTGTTTTAGGTAAAAAATTTACGTACTGTTTTGTGATAATTATTTCACGCATAATTTTTGACTACCTTTTCACAAAAAGCATTTTCTACATAATGAAACAAACCTAATTGTTTGTAGTTACCAACCTTTAGTTGTTTTTCTTGATCAAAATAAAATTGTATATCTTCTAACCAATTTTCTGTAGGGTTTTCCCAATCTTGAACTCTTGATTTCATATGGATAAATGATAATGTATGTGAAAAACAATCATTTAGATTAAGATGTGTAACAGCTATAGCATGATTTAAGTCCATACTACAATATTTAGGCTTTGCTTTTTTTACATATATGTTATAAAAGTCTTCATAATTTTTACAAATTAGTTCTAAGATATTGTAGTAATTGTGTGCTTTCGTACTTTTTTTAAAATAGTGCTGGGCACAATATATCATAGGCAAATTATTTTTTACAAACGCTTGTCTGTAGAAATTATCAGTAACAATTTTATTTCTATAATTTTTTACCGAAGTTGGAAAACAAATGTCAAAAGGTTTCATGTATTCCCATACATAATCTTGGTTTGTAAGAAATATCATATCAGTGTCTAGCAAAATTGATTCGGTAAAAGGTGAAGCATGGTATACTTTCCATCTTTCTTGTGTCATATAGTAATCTTTATCTATCGTCCATGGTATAGGAATAACATGATCAAACACTTCCTGATATGTTTTTGAAAGTTTTTCATTTGTTATTAAACAAGTTGTATTAATTTTTTGTGTTTGTTTAATTGATAAGGCACAAAGGTATGCTTGTTGAATGTAATCTTTACCCATTGCCATCATTACATATCCTTTGCTCATTTTATCATTTCCTCTAAGCTAAACTTGTTCATTACATGAACATTCATTCCTTTTGTTGAAGCTAAAGTATATTCTCCGTGACATTTTTCTTTTTGTAAAAGGAAAGTTAGCTTATCATTTGATATATTTGTAATATGATCACGGTCAAGAGTATAATACAAACTTCCTGGTAGTTTTTTTATCCAATCATTTTCTAAAAATCCATTAAGAACATGAATAGCAATGCTGAAGGCATGATCATTTCTAAAATTACGTGTGCCTAAATCATACACATTAGAAAAATGCTTATAATTTTCTACAACATAATTAAGCATAACAAAAAATCTTTCAGATATATCATCTTTCGTAAAGCAAAAAGCTGTTGCCCAATAAAATTCTATTCCTTTATCATTTATGTAATCAAATTCTGGATGATGCCTCCATGTTGTTAAATCAACACAATTACTGTATATCTGAAATGAGTGGTTGTTTGTAAAGGCATGCTTTAAACTGTCATTACAAATTATTACATCTGTATCCAATACTAAAGTTTTAGTATATGGACTATAGGCATAACTGTTGCACCTATCATTATTTTTAAAAAGTAAGCTCTCGTGCTCTGTGCCGTTGTAATATCGTTTTGTATTTTTATTTTTATCCTGTATTTCTATGATCTTATCGAACAATTTTTTATTGCTTACATCTTGTGGAGTGGAGGTAACCAACGATGTTGGTAAACCAAGATATTTCTTGACTCGAGTAGCTAAAAATTCTGCTTGTTTTACGTAGTCTATTCTGCCATTGTTGTTAGCAAAACATAATACACCATTATTCATTTACCAAATCCTGGATACTGCGTTTAGAAGTAAGTGTTTTAAAATCATCTAGGTACGTATTAGTGGCAAATGCGTATTGATTTTTAACCATATCCAAGAAATCTGATACATTATCAATTTGTACTGGAGTGTTATTCGTGTCAATAATTACAGTTTTATCTATACCGCATGTCCATAGACTGACAACAAAAGAAAACAAATCTTGTGTGGCAACAAAAGCACCACCATTAAAGTAAAAAACTAAATCATCTTGGTATTTTTTGGAAAGTATTTGTTTTTGGTTATTCAAAGTAGCAGAATAATTAGAAAAATCTAATGCTTCTTTTAACTTGTTGTCCATAGTTATACTCCTAGTTTATAGTATAACTATTTAACTTTATAGATTGTTTGTAGTATTGAAAGTTGGAGCCGGAACATTTACCGAACTTGTATTATTCGGTCTATTCATTTGTGCTGTGCTTGATGTAGTTGCTGTAACAGCTTCGTCAAAGTTTGGATTACCACCTTTATCTTCATTAAATGTTACCCTAAATGTCAAAACATTTGAATTTTTTCTAGCTTCTATCAAATAATCATTGGCTCCATAAGCAGAAGCTGTTTTATTGAAAATAGTTACATAACTTGTTGGTAAATTTACATATCCGTAGCTTGTGCCAACAGAACCATTGCTTGTATTGTCTCTATCAAAAACAACAGTACCCACAGAAGACATCAAATTTCTCCAGTCATTGTTAATTGGAGTGTTTCCCGAACCAATTGATCCGCTTAAATTAATAGAACCGCCTGCGTTAAAAAATACTCTCATATGATCTGTTGAACTTACTGAAGTGGTCGATCCATCTCCGTTAGTAACTGAATATCCACCAAAAGTAACTGTGAATATATGGTTAATGTCCGTCGACCAAGAAGAACCCCTACTGCTGGATGTACCTGATTGTAAACCTAATTGACTAGAAGCAACATTCAATCTACTTGCTTGGGCAGTAGTACTTGTACTTTCGTATTGTACATAACCTTCTTTTGTTGATGTATTGCTGTCTTCAATAGTATCACCTGCTGATGGAACAGCTAACGAACCAGAAATATTTGCTCCTGTTTGGTGTACTATACATTTATTGATGTCAGTGTAAAGTGCACTCATATGAGCACTTGTTACAGTTGCTCCAGCGGCCACTGCTACACTAGTAACACCTTGTCCGTAACCTTCGTCTCCTGCACCTACCCCAAGTACACCTGCTATTCTTGCTCTAATAATATTGTACCTTGCGGCGGTAATTATATCACCTACTGCCATTTTACTTCCTTATATTTTATAACTTCAAAATACACTCAACTAATGTTTCTTCATGTCTGTCGTTGCTTTCTAAAGCAATTCCAACCATGTCACCGTCTCCAGTAGCACTTGCTGTACCATTGCTGGCAATATAAACTGGCTCACCTTTATTTACCGGACCAGTAATTCTTACTGGCACTCTTCCGACCAACGCTATTGCTTGGCCTTCGGCTTCTGAATTCATTAGGTAAGCTGGTTTTGTACTGATTACTCCAACACAAATAGCATGAGCGTCTTCACATGCTGTTGCTTCTTTTTCACCACCTATACAAATTAAAGTACCAACTGGATAATTTTTATCAGTTTCGTATTTTTCTGCTAAGTCAGCGTATCTTGCTTGAGTTGAAATGCCGTTGAAAACATTTGCTGAAAGATTTCCGCTTGAATCTCTAACTGCTACTGTATTATTTGTAGCACTTACATCACCTGTTCTATAATTGGAACCAACTTGTAAATTTGTAGCGTTAGTGGCTAATCCAATAAATGATGTTGCGTAAATTGATCTAAATTTGTAATTAGTATCACCTATGTCATATGTTGTAGTCGCAGTTGGCACAAGTCCTTGCGACTGTACATGGAAAGGTTCTGTTGTAACTCCTCCACTTGACTTGACTTTGAATCTAATTTTTTGTCCTACGGTGTTTTCTATTACACCTTCGTCTCCTGATCCAGCCGTATCAATATATACAGCAAGGTCATTGGCATCTCCTACCGTAAACCCAGAGTCAGCAAACCTAACAACACTTGTGAAAGTCGCCGCACCTGCTAAAGCATAATCACTAGCTGGTAATCCATTTAATTTATCCGAGTTTGTAGCTGTTCCGTAAAATCTAAAAGCACCTGAAGTAACTCCGTCTGTGCCTGATGTAGTATTTCTCAGTGTCAAACCTTGTCTGACAACATCAAATCCTGTAATGACGTTTTGTGGGTCTGTTGAGTCAATTGTAAACTCTGAAGGGCTAATGATAAAGACTACACTATCTTCTACTGTACCTTTAATAATTGTTCTGTTGTTTTGTGCGTTATCTCTTACTTGAGCAGTAACCATAGCTGTTACTGTTTCACCAATACTTTGTGGACCAATTAAAACAAAACCGCCGTCTGAGTTTTGTGCGTATAACTGGTTATTTCCTGTATCCCACCAAAAATCTCCAGTGGTTAGTCCGACTGGTTGTGTTGTCGAAACTTCTGCGCCACCTGTTGTTCTAAATTTAGTTCCATCATAAAATTTCAGTTTTTTACCTGAACTGTCAAACCAAATTTGCCCTGTTAACGGAGCCGCAGGTTGGTTAGCACTGGAAAAGTTTTCAAGCAGATGAACAAAGTTTTCGTTTTGAATCTCTCCATAGCCGGCATAGTTTTTACCAACTAGTTTTAGAGATGTGCTTTGATCAATAGTACCATCTTCAACAGTTGCTAATTGCGATCCGTTTGTTAAGTTAATTACGTATGCCATCTATAACCCCTAGTCATTTGTTACATGTATTTATATTAAAGTGCCCGGAGTTAAGTCTTGTACATAACCCCAAGATCCACCTGTAATTCTAAATAATTTAAGTGTTCTTGTCACAGTAGATGTAATACTACCTGTAACATCATTAAATGTAGCATCTCCAATGACCGATGCTGACCCGTCATCGTTGCCACTGCCGTCTAATTTTTGTACTGTTTCTAAACTTTTGTTAAAACTTGCGTTCAAGTTAGCCGCAGATAGTGTTGCTTGGGCTCCTACAGTAGTTGTACAGTGAATTCTTGCTTCGCAACCGTTTACTTTAGTACTAGCTGGTACTATATCTTCTAATATTGTACCAATATTTGTATTCAAAGTACCACCTGTACCCAATCCTGTGATATCTAGTGTAAGTGGTATTACTTCTGTACCTATTGCTGTATCCACGTAATTTTTTGTAGTAACATCAGTAGCTCCTGTAGGATCTGATACTCCGCTTATTTTACGTGGTGTAACAAAGTTCATGTTACCTGCTAGTGTAAGATTCAATCCATTGCCACTTCCATCAACAACACCTGTTGAGATTCCAATTCCTCCAGTAAAACTAATATTTCCAATGTTAGCACTTGTCAAATTACCAATTGATGTAATACCCGGAGCATCTGTACCGTCAATAATATCAACTCCGTTTGATTTTAATTTTCCTGATCCTGTTAAATTTATACTTTTATCAGTAGTCCATGAATTTGTAGCTTGTCTCCATAAAAATTCTTTATCGCCATTTGCTGATTTAACAATTATACCTGCTGAATCAACTTGAGAATCAGTTAGCAATGTGCTATCAGAACCAATACCTAATTCTATATTTTTATCCTCGACTCTCAAAGTAGATGAATCAATAGTTGTAGTACTACCTTCTACTGTAAGGTTTCCTGAAATTTTTACATTGCCTCCTACATCCAAAGTTTCAGCTGGTGAATCGTTATAAATTCCTACTCTGTTATCTGCCGACTTAACTGTAATAGCATCTCTTTTACCTAAGCTAGTTGTCATTCTTAAAATGTAATCTTCGCCGCTAACATTATTTTCAGCAACAACACCTAGATTAGTTACTTTGACAACATGGTTATCTGTTAAACCAACTGTCATTCCGTTGTTATTTCTAATAGAAAGAGCACCACTGGTTGAATCATCAGAGTCACTAGCTAAAAATTGTGCCGCAGTTCTTACAATACCTTGTGAATCAACAAGTGATTCTGTTTTACTTGCTGTACCAGCAAAAATAAAATCTGTGTCAACAACGTTAAATCCTTTTACAACATTTCCTGTAAAGTTTGGAATAGTGTCTATGTTCTGTGGGATAAAAGCAATCTTGCTCCAAAGTCCTACTAAAGTTCCTCCTACCCAATATTTTACAATAGTTCTACTTGTACCTGTGTTATCTAGTACAGTGGCAACCTGTGGACCAGAACGTCCTTGAAATGAATTATAAATCGGTCCTGCTAATTCTAAGTCTGTGCCGTCAAAAAAGTAAAGTTGGTTTTCATCGTTGTTTATCCAAAGGTCACCAGCAACCATACTAGGTTGTCTTGGTCCAACAATTGGTCCGCCACCTGTTGTCCAAGCTGTGCCTGTATAAACTTTTAATCTTAGTTCTGCCGTATCCCACCAAATTTGTCCTGCCATCGGAGTGGACGGAGCACTAGAATTAGCAAAATTTTCTAATATATGTAAAAAGTTTTCATTTATCGCTTCGCCAAATCCAGCATAATTTTTTCCTATCAAAGAAATGTCTGTTGACGTTGTGTCTATTTGTCCGTCTGCTAGATTAACTAAAAGAGTTCCGCTTGTTTTATTAATTTGATATGCCATTAGCCCCCAACTCCTGTGTAAATGATATACTTAACTGTCAAGAACGGGTTCATTACATTATAAGGTGTACCAAGTTCAGTAATATCAAAAGTTTCAAATTCTTCTAATCCTGTTTGCTGATTGTATTGTATATTTCTTCTGTTAAGTAATCCACCACTTGACGTTCTTGCTTGTCCTGCTTGGTTACCTGTAGGAGCATCATATATAATTGTATCAGCATCTTGTGGTGTACCACTGTCGTCTAATATTACATAGAACTGGGCACCTTTCGGTGATCTTAAATCATGTTCGTGTTCTGGTAAGTTTTTAACATCAATAGCCCTACTTTCAACACCTGATGCTAAACCAACTGTATCAGCGTTTACATCTGTAACTCTATTAGCACTTGTGCCTCCTAAGTTATCAGCACCTAGTGGAAATCTACCTCGCAAATCAGGTAATCCAAAAAATCCTGAAGTAACCTGGCTTTGGTCCTTGAAAGTAAACTGTATTGAATTGTACAAGTCTAAATAATCAGCGATTCTTTTTTCACTTCCATCACAAAGTAGCCAACCGTTTGGAATGTTAACACCTCCGAAAGGCATTATGCTTCCGATTGGAATAACTGGTACACTACTTACTAAAGCACTTTGAGATATTTTAAATACCCCTGTTTCATCACCCGATACTCTGTTTATAATTACTTCGTCATCTTGTCTAGGAACAGTAGCTAAAGTTTTGTTTGCTATAAAATTATTGCTGATTGCTGTCGTAAATACTTTTGTTGTTCCACCTGTGCTTCCATCAAATGTAATTTGATTAGAACTAACATCTCCTGACAATTGAAATGTAGACGCTGTAGTTAATTTATTTGCATTTGCCGCACCGCCTGTCACTGTACCTGTTACGTTACCGACAATATCTCCTCTAAACTGTACAGCATGAATAGTTTGCCAACGCTTATCTGTTGATCCTAAATTATACGTTTGTGTAGCTGAAGGTTCAATTGATCCTGTTGAGCTTGTTCCTGCTATGTTTACATCACTGCCAACCCATAATTTTTTAGCTATACCTACACCACCTGAAATCTTTACAGATCCTGTTCCAATGCTTGTGCTATCTGTAGTACCTTGAATAATTAAATTATCACTTGCTTGTATAGATCCACTTACGTCTAATGCTTCTGATGGTGTAATAGTATTGATACCGACTCTTTCTGTAGAATCAACTCTAACAACATTCTTTTGTACACCGTCATCGTTTTTAATTTTAAAATCTAAAGGAGCACCTTGAGTCTGGTTGACCATTTGCCCTGTGCCGTTACTGACAGCAATATCTATTGTGTTTGTGACACCAATCCTTAAACCCTTATCATTACTAATAATTAATGATTCATTAGTGGTGCTTGTTTTATCACTTCTTAAAAATTTACTTGCCGCTACCGGTAATTCATTAGCTGATACAACAAGATTTTCTGCCTTTTCTGCTGTACCATAATATTTTCCTACGCCTGCTCCGGCAATATTTGCGGAAGATAAGTTCAATCCGGGTTGTATAATTTGAAAGCCAACAATGGTTGCCTTTGGTGAAAAAGATCTAGTTGAATAAATTGCTATAGGATTACCAGCAACTTCAATTTGTAATATTGTGTAATTGACTTCATCTTTACCTGTGACAGTAACAGGTTTTGCTCCTGTCAATAAACCATCACTGTATTCAGGACCAACAAGTGTCCAAGCACTTCCTGTAAAGATATAAAGTTGATTATTATCAGTATCTGCCCATAAATCACCTGCTAGTGAAGTTGCCACATCTGGTGCGTTGTTTCCTTTTTTAAGTCCTCCTGCGTTGACCCACGAAGTACCATCATATAATTTTAAAGCATTGACTCCGATTGTGGTATCATACCATAATTGTCCTTGAACAGGATTTCTTGGTGAACTTGTATTGGCAAAATTTTCTAAAACGTGTAGGAAACTTTCAGCAATGACAGATCCGTAACTTGTCGTATTTCTACCTGGTAAGTCTAAACTTGTTGTTTGATTAATAGTACTATCTTCAATTGAAATAGTACCTTTGTTAGAATCTGAATAATTTATAGAATAAGCCATTACTCATTAAATCCTGTTAAGCTCTGTACTCTAACTGTGTAATCTATCTGTACTAGTCTGTTCAAACTTTTTTGTACAGGATGGAATACGACATGAGTAAGCAGTCTACCTTGACCTGACGCACTATAGCTTACTAAGCCAAGTTCATCAAATACGTAAAGACTGTCTGCGTTTGTGGCATTATCAACAGCATCTTGTCCTGCTGGTTCACCATAATCTAATAAACAACTTACAAGTATATCTGTGTAATTTGTTCCGCTTACGTGTCTTGATTCGATCTTATTTCTAGCAGGATCTGTGTTGTTGACACTTCTGTCATCAACTACTTTTATAAATGTTTGATTATACAAACTAGCATTAGTACCTGTGCTATTAGGAGTCAAATAAGTAATAATCCCTGTTGGATCAATACTTGTTCCACCATTTCCAAAGGCCATTTGATATATAAAGCCTTCTCCTGCGTTTCCTAAGCTCTCAGCCAAAGAAATACTCATATTTTCATAATGAATAGCATTTCTTTTATCAACAATTATTTCACCATTAGTTGGGTCAAAGATCTTGATATGGCCTTGTAAAAACACTCCGTTATCTTCTTTAAAATTGTCTATCATATTACTTTCCTACAACTGTATTTATTTTGGTAGCTCCACCTTTTCTGCCTTAAAGAAACGTGCTACCAAAGTTTCCGAATCATTTAAGGATTGTCCGCTCTCAGCCCAAATTGTACCTTGGCGCCTAATAACTTGAATTTTAGCATTGTCAGCTGGAATATTTGTTAATGTTAGCTGATTTGTAGTGCCATCAACACTAAATTGTGCCGGTGATGTAATATCAGCTTCTGGTGAATCTTGATCCTTAGTAACATCAAACATCTGAATAGCTGTTTTTCTCAAGCGTTTGCCAGCTACAAATACTTCAAATTCGTTTACCGATTTTGGTATAAATGACATCTCATATACACTAGTTGAACCATCACCAACAAAGTCTTCAACTAAGGTGCTATCAGCATACGGAGCAGTTTGTTGAATTCCTTGATTATACACATCGCTACCTGCTTTATGAACTTCTGGAGCACCTGTACCTAGTGTTGATCTTTGTATTTGTTTTAACACATTACCTTGTTTAATTAAGAATGTTATCCTTTCTCCGTTAATGAATACTATTCCAGGTATACCACTATTTTTATCAGGAGCACTAACAGTAGTAGCATCTACTAGATTTATAACCTTATCTGTAATTTTCAAATCTTCAGCAAGTTTTAGTGGTGCTACATCACCAAGCCTTTTGTATATGTTTCTATTCAAAATATCCTTAAACTGACTAAATCCAAACTTAGGAGTAATAGGCCCATCAGCACTATATTGAATAACTTCAACAACATCATTATCAATTAATCTATTATTGTACTTTACAAACTGTTTATCATCAGTAAGATAGTAATCTACACTAGGAGTTTTTAATTCACCGTTTACTACAAACCATACATACTGAGCATCGATAGCAGGATTACGTAATTTTATTAATCCTGCTTTTAAATGATTATATTGAATATGGTCTTCACTTCCTACGATTAGCGTGGATCTAGCAACAAGATCAAAATTCTGTCTTTCGAAATCTTGTATATCGTGCTTACTATATGTAGTGATTTTTACCTTTTCTCCAAGGGCAGGTGCTACATCTAGTTTCAACAGACCTGGAGTTTCTACCCAAGTATTTTGATTATCGATTACCTCTACAGAACCAAAAGCATATTCTCCATCATCTCTAATATAAATTTCTAATATATCTCCTGCTTTTCCAATACCAGGTTCTAAAATAATACTACTATTAGCTGGTCTAATGTTAAACTCAGTTGCTATCTTTAATTCAACACCATTAAGTAAAGCAAGAACATTTGAATTGTCAAAACTTCCAATCGGCGTTTGCCAAATTTCTAAGAAATATTCTCGGTTAGTATCATCGACTACAAATTGTTGATTGTATCCTGCGTTTAGTACTTTATTTCCAACTTCTACTATTACGTTATGAGTGTGAGGAATGGAAGAATAAGGAGTCTTGTCTAGTGTGAAGTTAACTGTGCTTCCGTCTCCAGTAAACTCCTGTGTTTCTATCTTACTAAAGTTATCAACAGCTTCATATACAGCAAAATTTACAACGCTATTATCTCTTGGTGCTTGACCAAATACAATAACAGCTTTAGGATCTTCCAATCCACTGTCTTCACTTGATATTAAAACACTTTCTGTTTCGACACCGTCTACTGTCGCGATGTAATCTAATTTTGTTGTGTAATGAACTTTTGTTTTAAATTGTGTAGTACATCCATCTCCAATGAATTGATCTAAATCAAGAACTTTTTCTCCGTTACCACTTACACTAATAATGTTTACTGATGTACCGTTAGTTGGAGCTGAGTTGAAAATAACTTTTTTGTTTTTGTAATCAACTTTGAACGTACTTGTATCCTGTACTACTCTGTTCAAACGTACATAAAGTCCATTTTGACTTTGTGGTTGTATTCCAAATCCAAATTCAAATGTAGCACCATCAGCATTATAACAATTACTTGATAATAGGCTTCCGCCTCCTTCTGGTCGATGGAATACCTTAATGTCTACTGTATCTAAAACTTGTCCAGGAACTTGTTCTTCTGGTCCCTTAGATGTTGTAGGTGTTACAAATCCATCACCATCAATAATAATTTCTTCTGGGTTGATTCCTTTAGCTGTGCTAAATTGTAAATCACCACCACTTAATACTGTATCATATGATCTTGGATCTGGCAAGAAAGATCCATCTGATGTAGTTTTTCTAAATACCACAACGTCATTAATTTTAAAACGCTGTACATCGTTTGTAATTGTAATAGTATTACTTGTGCCATCACCAGTTATACTAGACATAACAGCGTTTGTATTTGTTTGATTAGCTGTGCCAAAGTTTGGATCGTCTATTCTTTTGCCGTTTAGATATACATTATAAACTACATTATTTTCTAAAGGTTTACTTAAAGTAAACACTTCTGTGCTTCCGTCCATTTGGAATATTTCGTCATCAAAGGTAGTATCAAACGTATCGTATGTAGTTGTGAACCAAGCGTCTGAATCCCAACCTGTACCTGATCCAAAACTATAACTGCTTACTTCAACTCCTCCGTAATCTACTCCGTCAAGTAATTGTCCTAAATCGTTACCAAACATTCCTGTTGTTGGATTGTAGTAAAAATTAATTCTATCCTGTGCCTGTAAAAGCTCTGCGGACTTGTTGTAAGTAATAATTACACTTTGTCCTGCTTGTAAAGGATCAGTGAAAGTAATTCTTCCATACTTTCTTGTATATCCTTTTGTCGTATCAGTAATATTTTCAAAAGTGTATTCGCTTCTAAGTGATTCTAATCCATCTACAGTAACAGAAATTTCTGTGTTTTTTAACTGCATTGGCCATTTCAAATTAAATATTTGTTGATTAAGTGACGTTGTAAAACTTTCACTCGCTGACAGTTGACTAAACAAATAAGTTCCTGTAACTCTATCAAACTTACATCTTAAATGAACTGTTCTAGCTTTTCCTCCACCAAGCACAGGACTTAACCTAGCTGGAGTACCACCGTCTTCTAAACTACCTTCTAAAGTAATTGTAGGTTGTGATAGATATCCTGAGCCTTTTTTAGTTACTTTTACAGCAGTAAGTCTTCCGTTTGTTCCTATGAAGGCTACAGCTTCTGCTCCACTTCCTCCGCCACCTGAAATTTTAATTACAGGAGCATCTAAGTAGCCTGATCCTGCGTCAGCAATACTTAAACTAGATAATTCAAATCCAATATTATCAGCCCAGTGTTTACCTGGATATTTTGTTATCTCAGAAAATCCTGAAACAATTTCGTCATTAATTACTTGAACTGATTGTGGAGAAATTTTTCCTTCTAAAACATTATATACAGGAGGCAAATCAAAATCTGTAATAATTGTAGAACTAGGATCTACTTTTTCATAAGCACTTAAATATTCTCTTACCTTAGTTCTATAAGGTTTTACTTCGTTCACGTACTGTTCGTAACTAGGTAGACTATCATTCTTAAATGTAAGTCTTTGATCAAGTTCTCCTACGTTGTGTTTTGCTTTAATAAAGCTGGTTTTGAATGCCCAGTCAACACTAGGTTGCTCAGTAAATACATATCTTAACGAAGCAAAAAATAATTCATTCCAATATCTAGCTAAGTCGTCAACAAATATTTGATTCTCAATGACATCTATTATCAAACGCATTTCAGCAACAGGCTCTGTATCATAAAAAATCTTATCGAAACCACTTCCGTCATACGCTATATTTTCATTGCTTACATCGTAAAGACTATTTTTAAATTCAATAGTACCGTTCTGTCTGCCAATAGTTCTGTAGTTTATTGTATAATCTTCAGTATCTTGATCATCTTCTTTTTGTAATAATAACCATCCACCAGTTCCTACGTTGTTAATTTTTACTACATCGCCTATACTGTCTCCTAATCCGTAGAGTTGGTAACTAGCATCAATAGTATAATTAATTGAAGTAAATTGACTGTATCCTGTTAAGTACCAATCTATGTACTGCCAATAAGCATTTACGTCATATGCCTGAGTAAGTGTACGTAACCATTCTGTTCCGTCCCAAGCAAATACAGCCCATTTACCTCCAACTGTTTCGTCTGTTTTAACAAGTACGCTGAACTTTCTAACTTCTATTGTAGGCGCAACATAGTTAACGCCAGCATTTAAAATATTTACAGAAGTAACACTTCCTGCTGAATCTAACACAAGTTGTAACTCAGCACCACTTCCTGTGGTATCTTTGATAGTGTATGTTGGTGGTGTAATATAACCTCTTCCAGGATCAGTAATCAATACATTTACAATAGATCCATTTTCTACCTCAAGCGTTAAAGATGCTTGTTTAACATTTGCTATTGATACAAATTGTATTTCAGCAAAAGTATCTGATGTAGTATCATATAATCCTGTGATGCTTGAAGGTTGCGGATCTACCTGTGTCAACGGTGTAAGATTTTTTTCATCTACTATGAGTTCTGATTTAAGTACTTTGTTGACTCTTTCGATAAATTGTTTTCTAGCTTCTGTCCTGTTTACAAACCAACTTTGTCTTGGTTCGTTTAAATTACCGTAACGTTCTCTAACCGGTAAATCAATATCAGGTACAGGCCTATCGTTAATATCAAATCCAACTAAACTGTCAATCCATTTTTGTTTGATTGTATCATTAGGAATGCTTGTTTCAAGTCCATCTGATATAATTTGAAATTCGTTATGTGTATTTTGTTCTTGATTTTCTATTGTCCACCAATTGAATGCTATGCCAACATCTTTGTCTCTAATAAGATTTTCACAATTATATAAAGAAAATCTATTGTTTCCTAATGGAGCCACAAATCTTCTATTTTGTGCCGCAGGATCAGTAATCAGTTTTGCCACATCAAAAGCTGTTGTAAATCTAGTAACATCACTAGGAAGTGTTGCTTTATTTTTCACCCAATAATAATACGCTGTAGTAAATGTTTGTGATGCTTCGTCATAAGACCTTCTCACAGAATAAGCAGAATCTCCATATTTAGAAGTACCACTTATGCCTTGTGTTAATGCTTCTTCAGTTCCTGTTTGTGCGTCCCATTCGCTTGGTAAAAGTGTGCTTTCTACCCATTCATACACATCAGCCGTTGTACCAGGAAACAATGTATTAAAGTTTGCTGTTGATTCTAATATATCACCCTGGTGATGATTTATAAATTTAGCACTACCTATATCCCACCAAACTTTTCCTATCCAATCTGTTGAATTGAAATCCATTGTATCTAGTGTAGCCGAAGCGTCTGTGCTGATTGAATACTTGGCAGGATCATAACTTGTTTTAAAATTAATTTCCTGTTCTGCGTTTCCAGCTATTTTACCCTGTAAAGGATCTATGTAATCAAGATATGATACTAATCCATTTGTGGTTTTGTCGTATAGATACACGCTTTTGAATTTAGATGTATCCATAGGTAGTACAGGTTGTCTTGTTACTGTCCAGGATGTAGCATTAGGATTTTTTCTATATTCAGCAATTAGCCCTTTATCTAAAATGTTGTTAGTAGATACCTGTTGTTTTGGTAGCCCAAGATACACATGATTTTTCTTAACCAACATGATGCTACCAAAGTCTTGAGTGTCTTTATTGTATCCAAAGTCCTGACTGTATAGTAATGTATCATTAACAGTTTCGTATACACTTACAAGTCCACTATCATTATCAATTACTTTAAACTCTGTATTGCCGTTATCAAAAATTGTTTGGCTCTTGTCTATTGTTGTGACACGTTCTAGGTCTCCTCCTTTAGAACTTATAGCAAGAGTGTTGCCGTCGAAGTCTAGTTTGCTACCAAATCTAGTATTAGGAGCAAGATCAATTGACCTTATAGTTTGATTTTTTACAAACTTGCCATCACTGTTTTGTATATAGATATACACACAACCGCCTCTGATTGTATCAACATTATTATCAGGAGCACCTATGGCAATCTTTTTACCATCCTCTGATATAGCAATAGACTCTGCCCAATTTTCAGTGATATCATCGGTTTCTAATAATTGATGATATTCATAATGATTATCATTTTTTCTATAAACAACAACTCGTCTATTTGGAATACTACTGTCTTCAGCATTTAGATATCTAGCAGTTGATATTAAAACATTTGCATCAGAACTAACATCAAACTCTCTTCCAAACTCTTCAAGAAACTGTTGTTCTAATGTGCTTTCTGTAATGCTAAAGTTTGTGTCGTTAGGAACATATCCTAACAAATCAACACCACTGTTTACTGTATCATAAAGAGCAACATTAAACATGCCAGGAACTGTGTTTGACTTGGCTCTGTAGATTGTTTCACCTACTCTTACTAAATCGTTTTCAAAATATGTTGACGCAGTATTATAGAATCCCCTATAATTGTTGTCGTTAGATAAAACAAAATCATCAGTTGGTGTCTTATCAAATATATAAATTCTTCCCTCATTCAACTCAGTTTTGTTGCCAGCCGCATGTACAAATAATTTGTATGTATCTGGTCCTAACTGTGTAAATTTAATTTTATTTCCTAATCTTCTTTCTGTATCAGCATTAGGAACTGTATAATATCCTTTTAAGGCAAAAGTTAATTCTTTTCTTTCATAGATAGCAAACACACCTTCTTTGTCCTTACCGGAACTATATCCCGATGTTGATAAAGGAATATTGTAAACTCTATTCCAATTTAAATTTAAGGGTCCTGGAGGATTTGCTTCGTCTGTGACTCCTTCAATTGTTCTAGTGTTATAAATCCAATACTCTCTATCCTGTAAGAAGATAGCTGTACCTACAGGAATATTTTCACCTTTGTCTACTACAAGCATTACGCCTGCTTGTGTATTTTCTAAGTGTGAACTGCTAATAGGTCCTATTGTTCTCACAGTACTATCGTTTTCAATAAAAGTCATATTAGACGATTCGCCAAAGTCAACCCCTTTACTGAATGTTCCATTTCTGTTTTTAAGATACATTCTTACAGTAGCAAATTCTCTTTGTATATACGCTACTTCTGCTGTGCTTTGAGTTGCGGAACATGTAACAGTATCTCCAATGTTCGGAAGGAACGGATCACCGTTGAGATCAAAGTTTGTTAATCTCACTATACAAAAGCCATTCCAGATATCTGCTATTGTATGTTCTGTACTGTTTAGGTAATCGTAACTTAAATTTAGAACTGGTTCTGGATCTTGTCTTACCCCGCTTGTATCATATAGCGTATTTGCCCAGAATCTAAATTTATCACCAACTTGATATGTTGAACCGTGTGATAATTCTGTCCTTACAAACCATTTAGAATCAATAACATTTGAAGATGTTGCTCCATTAAAATGACTTAATATACCATAGTATGAATTTCTGCTTGGTTCAGTAACCTGCTGGTCTACAACTATATCAAGTATATTTGTAAAAGGACTAGGTGTTGTTGGAGCACCAACTTCAGCTAAATTAAAATCTTGTATCACTAAGTTAGGATTTGTTTCTTCTAAGTTACTTGTGTTAAATGTTGATCCTACGTTTATTTGCCACCATCCTCCGTGATAGTCGTCAGCAATATGGTTTACAGTTGTATACGATCCTACCCTTACATTGTTTCTCTGAACAGTTCCTGATGTTTGTAATTCACCGTTAACATTGTTTAGATAAAGAATCATTTTATTATCACTATCAATGTAACGATAAGCAACAGTTGCTCTTGCTGTTTCCGTTGTAATTTCGTCTCCAGGATCTGGCACATCCAAGGCACTTATAACTTCGATTACCATTTTTACTTTGTTTGTAATAATATGATTTCCATTTAGGAATGCTTCATTCAGAATCGGGTCATTATTAAAAGGAAACTGTCCTCCTAATGCTCCAGTTTTATATCTATTCCATTTTAGTGTTAAAATATCGCCAGGCTTAGAAGCTTCCCATTGTTGTGTTTCAGCACGTATCAATATATGATCTGTGCTATCATTTGGCATACTGTAATTTCCACGCATCATATAAGGAATGACAGGATATCCTTGAGACTCGGCATCATAATCATTTTCTGCCGCTTGGGCGTTTGAAGCATGACTGGAACATGTTTGAACATCTTGTGCTTCTATGTTTGTATCTGCCTGCCATAATTGTTCATTGTATAGAACAACATCGCCCTTGACATAAGCATCTTTAATACTATAGTCTCCTTTGAGCAAACTTTTAGCATTAGAAGCTTCGGGTGATCCTACGACTAACCATTTACCATCAGGACTTAATGCGGCGCTTGTACCAAAACCTCCATTTTGATCAAAGTAAAAAGCATCCTCGTCAATTTGTTGTAGCAACTTAGGTTCAACATTATCACTTGGCCTATTATAAATGTATACAGTTCCGTTCAAATCCTTAGGAGCGGTAATTGCTATTATATTGTTATCATTTGTAACACTAATACTTGATCCGAAATCTTTTTCTGTGCTATCTAATAATCCTGCTGTTGTATTTGTTATATTAGGCTTGAGTTCATAAACCTGTTTATAATCTAATACAAGCCATTTGCCTGTGTCATCATCGTCAACCCAAATTCTATCTGTAGATAAATTTTCTGATCCAATTGAAAATGTTCTTGGTCCTTCACCTTTGATGTTTTCATTACTATCAGCTAGTCTTTTCAATCTAACATTTTTAAACTTTGTACAATATCCTTCAGCAGTTTCTGTGGCAGATATATCAACTCCGTCTGATAGTTCTAATGTAACAACATTTAGACTAATACTTTTAACTTTGTAATATCCATCAGTCTCATCGTCAATATCATTTACTCCGATTATATCTCCGATAATAAAATCAGGTGCTTTATCAAGTGTAATTGTAAATTCATTATTTTGTGAATCGCTTGTGCTTGAGATCTTATATGGAGTAGGAAGATATTTGTATACTGCCCAAGA
>Ga0163110_10000238_pt1 | contig 25089 bp, 21 predicted proteins | sample CRUFie1St17metaG_FD_108703 | JGI IMG/M metagenome (GOLD analysis project Ga0163110, IMG submission 108703) | Marine microbial communities from the Costa Rica Dome - CRUD Field 142mm St17 metaG | ecosystem: Environmental > Aquatic > Marine > Oceanic > Photic zone | place: Costa Rica: the Eastern...
AGGAGAAGACATAGAAATTGGTTTTAATTCAAGATTTTTAATTGAAATGACTAACAACTTGGAATGCAAAGAGGTTAAATTGGAGATGAGCCTACCTAACAGAGCAGGTATCTTAAGACCTTTAGATGGTTATTCAGAAGACGAAGAGTTAACCATGTTAGTTATGCCTGTAATGTTAAATAATTAATCTACTTTTTAAAAACCACCAACTTAGCTTTATAACCTGTTGAAATTGCCCATTTTTTATTGGAAAGCTCCTTTCCAAACTCATCAAGTACTAATAATTGTGCAGTATTAGGGCTTGAATCACCTTCATTCAAAGCAATAAAATCAATATTATTATAACCTTCATCTAAATCTACATCAACAACGAAGAACATTGAAGAAAGTAGAATATTAGGGTGGATTATTGAACCATTTAAAATCAACCGTATTCTATCACCATCAACAAATTCATGATCTCTACATTTTATAATTATGTATTTTGAATTTGTTTCTAAGTCTCCTAAGTAATAATCATTTCTAAACTTTGATTTATTTCCATTTCCTTCGTTAAAGCTCTGCCTAATCACCCAAGTTGGTGTTACTAGATTTGTTTTACCAGTAATATCGATTTCTTTGCGAGATCCGTTCAAATCAACATCTAGATTATAATCAAAATATTTTTTTGGTTCTTTATTGGTTAATCCAATTGGCTTTATTCTGTTTAAATTAAAGCTATTCATATTGACATTAGAAGTGTCTAAAGATTTTATATTCAGTGACTTAATAGCAGTTTCTTGTGAGAAGGATTCTGCAATGAATAAAATAAAAAGAATAAATAATATATATAATCTCATTTAAAAAATAAAAAGCTCGTGTAAAGATATTTAAAATGATTATCAGATTTTAAAATATTAAACTTATCTTAACAAAACTACAAAACAAACTAACTAAAAATATTTCTTGGAAACACTTGAGATTTTAGGATTTATAGGGGCTTTTATTGTTGGATTAATTTTAGGGTTAATTGGTAGTGGTGGTTCTATATTATCTGTTCCCATTTTGGTTTATCTATTTGGAATAAATCCGGTAACAGCTACAGCTTACTCGCTTTTTATTGTTGGTACTACTTCTTTGATCGGATCCATAAGAAATCTAAAAAATAAACTTATAGATTACAAAACTACATTACTCTTTTCTGTATCAGCTATCATATCTGTCTATATTACAAGAAGATATCTTATTAATTTGATTCCAGAAATTGTTGTTGAATCTGATTTTATTGTAGTTTCTAAAGATCAATTAATTATGTTGTTGTTTGCTCTATTAATGATTGCAGCTGGTATTTTAATGATTAACAAAACACCTAAGACAATAGTTAAGATTAAACAAACAAAAACAATTGCTCCTAATAAGCTATTGATTTTTTCTGAAGGTTCATTGATAGGTTTTTTGACTGGATTAATAGGTGCTGGAGGTGGATTCATAATCATTCCTATTCTTGTAATTCTCTCTGACCTAAGAATGAAAGCTGCTGTAGCTACTTCACTAGCAATTATTTCATTAAAATCACTCATTGGGTTTATAGGAGATGTGCAAAATTTAGAAATTAACTGGAGTTTTCTTCTAATCTTTACCTTAATTTCAGTTCTGGGAATTTTTTTAGGACAAAAATATTCTCAAAACATTTCTGACAATACCCTTAAAATAAATTTTGGAACTTTTGTGATAGCAATAGCTTTCCTGATAATATTTGTAGAAATTATTTAGTTTTTTTTAAGAGTAACCCCAGCGGAAAAATAAGTAACAAGGCATATATTTTAAATAATAAACCAACAAGGGGTATTAAAATCATCAAAAAAACAAGAAAGCTTTTATTTTTAAAAAAATCCATTACTTTCTTTTGATCGCCATACACTCAATCTCAAGTTTTGCTCCTAGCGCTAAACCACTTCCAGCAAAAGCACTTCTTGCAGGCAATTTATCAGGATTAAAAAACTTTTTATATTCCTGACTCATAAGTGGCCAATCTTTTATATCAGCTAACATACAAGTACATTTAAATATATCATCCATCGATCCTCCCATTTTTTCCAATCTATCCTTAATGTTCATCATAGTCTGTCTAGTTTCTGCTACAATACCCCCAGAAACCACTGAACCATCAGGTAATGTGCCAATAGCACCAGATAAATAAATTATCCCATTTACCACTGTGGCATCAGAAAAAGGGTAACCTTTTTCCTTTGTATCATCTGAATTTACATATTGAATTTCATTTTGACTGCTTTGAGAATTCGATGCAACCTTTTTATTTGCAACATTTAATGACAAACAAGACTGTAACAGAACGATAAAAAATAAAAATTTAACCTTCATGATTATCAATTTTTGAATTTGAGACAATTAGATAAACAAAAATCAGGGTAGATATGGTTCCCAAAATAAAAGATCCCGTATCGTATTTTAATATTAAAATATCTGAGATTACATCAAAAGCTACAACAGCAAAAAATATATTGTTTCTTTGCTCATAAAATAACGCTGAAATTCTTTTGTAATAATTTGCCAATCCAAACCATATTATAGGCACAATACATACTATAAAAACTAGGATCCAAACAGCTGAAAATGAATTCATAAAATCATTCAGATAAAACTCAGGATTCTCAGCTATTTTTAGAGCTAATTCATCTCCAAATTTTTGTATCTCCAATTGGTTTTCAACACTAGGATCTGAAATATCAAATTCACTTAAAGACATAAAGTAAGTAGTCCATTTAGCGATTGAAACTATGATTAAAGGAATACACATTACAATTATAAAAAGTGTTCTTAATAAGAATGTTTTACCGCTAATTGTTCCAGAAAAAGTAAAGAATTTTTTCATATTATTTTTTGTTTTTATTTAATTCAACCCCAGACATTGAAAACATCTTCCATGTTTTGTCTACTTTCTTGTACATATAAATTCCTCTACCGGTATAAATTCTCTCGTAATTGGCATTAAATCTAGAATAAGTAGCGTCTACCATACAGATATCTTTTGAAATCCATATTATCCTGGATTTTTCTAACATACTGTACTTATACCCCTCTTGTACATCATTTCTAATTTTTTTGTACCAATTCATTAAATCTTTTTCATTATCAACTATTATGGGATCACCAAAAACAGATAAAGTGACTGGATATGTGAAATAAGTTTTAATTTTTTCAAAATCTGAATATTCAAATGCTTTGCTATACTCCTCCCATCTATTAATAATCCTGTTTTCAACCATCTTTTTTGTGTTAAACGGATTGGAAGAACGTTTATCATTCATCTTGGATTTATTGGCAATCATTTTCTTTTTTGTCATGGCTTGTTGTGCCATTTTTTTGTTTTTCATTTGATTTTGAGAAAATCCAAGTATCGGCAACAGGATCAGAATTAATAATATTTTTTTCATTGATAGTTTGTATTAAGTAGGTTAATTAAAAAGTTTAAAAAAAAGTCTGGGTGTATTCTTTATGTATTCTTTATAAGATTCAAGATGCCCCCATTTCTTTAAACCTTGATCTTCTAAAATTCTAACTCCAGAAATGTATACAAGTAAAATATAAACAAACAACGGAGATATTAATGTAATGTATTGTAATCCCTCTAGAGATGATATTGACATCACAGCGATTCCTGACCAAAGTAAAATTTCACCAAAATAGTTTGGATGTCTAGACAATGCCCATAGACCCGTTGAAATAAACTTATCCTTGTTTTCTGATTTTTTTCTAAAATTGGTTTTTTGACGATCAGCTATAATCTCAATTGCAAAACCTAAAATAAACATCAATAGACCAATGTAAAATACATTATTGATAATAATTCCATTATATGATGATAAAGCTGTTAAAACGCACAATAAACACATAGAAACCCACATACCCTGCAAAGTCCACGTCATTAAGAATCTTGTAAAATTTATCTTAATTGTCCTAAACCTTCTATCCTCGCCTGCCTTATGAATTCTCATAAATAAAAAAGATCCTAGTCTGATGGCCCAAACCGCAACACATCCAACGATAATATAGTCAGCAATTTTATCTGTTCCTGTAATATATATGGTTGATAAAATTATTGATGTGTAAGTAATACTACCTGTAAGATCAAAGAATTTTTCTGTCTGAAAATAATAAGCAGGAATAAAGCTAATCCACTGAATACAAAAGATCAGTATTACAAGGTTTTTTACTAATATTAAATCAGTTAATAGAGCTAATTGAAAAGGAATGTAAAAAGCAATTACTGATGACAAAAGATTAAAAAGATGATTTTTCATTTTACGTTTATATATGTAATGAATAACAATAAATATACCGCTAGGTAAATTCTATACTGATTTCTTATTTTTAGATAAATTTTATCCTCAGGAAATAAATTAAAAAATAAACCCCTTAATTCCTTAACAAATACAGGTTTAATATTGATTTTCCAGTCGTTTGTCTTATAGACTATTTTTCTAAACTTATTTCTAAAATAAGTACTTGGAATACCCCAAATAAAAAGAATTAACAATAGAATATTTGAATAACTCATAAATATCTATTTATGTAAATAAAAACTTTTACTGACCCATATTTGCTACGTACTCAGCAGAATCAAATATATAAGTTACTTCAGAAACCTTATCACCATCCCACTTAAACCAGGCATGAACTGGATTTCCAACAACTACCTCTGATGACTTACTTGTACCTTCCCAATCAAACCAAGTGCTGGTATAAGTATCACCATCATCAAAAATAAATGTTGCTGTAGCTCTGTCAGAATTTTTAATATCGTTGTAAAATTCTCTTCCACCCATAAAAGCAGCCATCATTTCTGAAGGAGTCATTTCCTGACCGTTAACGTTTGCAACTGCATCTTCTGTGAAAATAGCTTCTTGACCTGTCATGTCGTTAGCAAGATAAGCATCATTAAAAGCATCCATGACTAAAGATTTTGCATCTCCACCTTCAATTATTCCAGTTTGAGATTCATTTTTAACCACTGTATCGCATGATAAGAAAGTTAAAAGAAATGTTAGTGTAAAAAATATGTTTTTCATTATTGTTTGTGTTTAATTGATTATTAATTTTTTAGTTGAAATTTTATTTTCGGATTCAACCTTGACAATATATGTTCCGGATTCTAATACTGAAACATCCAATTGACTTCCGTTTATAATTTTATTTAATACCATTCTTCCGCTTATGTCAAATATTTGAATAGTCTTGGATTTTTGACTCATAGAGTTAATATTTAATAATTGACCTTTTTCTAATGGGTTTGGATAAATATTAATTTCATCCATTGTATTTGAGTTTGTTGAAAGGGCTTGATTTTGGCCAATAACTAAATTCATTAAAGACGTATTATCAGGAACATAATTATAAAATTCACATGCTGAATTTGGATCTATACCTGTATTTGCTTGTACAGCTGGATAAGGATAATTTGTAGTATTGTCAGGACTCACTGTAAAATCAGAAGTATTACCTGCAATGAATTTCCTAACCCCACCTGGAAAACCAGTTGAAGCAGCATCTCCTGGGGCCATCCAAACCTGTATTACAAATTCGTCATCCGCTGACACCTCGACACCATTTCCATTTAACTCTCCAAAACCAGGTAAAAATGTCAATGGAACTGTAATAACAGACTGGTGATCTTCGGGAGTTATTTGAAAATTTAACGAAAATGCAATTTGTTCAAAATCAGCTTGATTTTGACCTATGTTAGAGGTTCCAACTCCACCTGTTGTGTGTCTATACAAGAATAGATTGTGATAAGCTGTTCCAGCAAAATCTTGAGTTGGCAAATCTGGATTATAATTTCCTTCAGCATCTGAATACCAGATACCTAGTTCTACTGCACCTATCGTTATGTTTCCATCATATCCAAAATCTGCAGGAATATACGACCTATGATAAATTTGACCAGCAACCGAAACTTCATCTATGGGTGCATTTTGAGAAATTATTGAATATCCTACCTCGTAAAACCAGGTCCCTTCATTTTGCCAAGATGTTGAAATCTCATCCCCAACTAGAGCATCAAATTCAAAGTCTTGTGAAAAACCATTCTCTAAAGTGATATCATCTAGCACCACGGTTCCGTTAACTAAAACATCAAGGTATGTTTCATTTCCAATGGCATTTCCAACCCATCCATCTCCATATGAATCTGATATGGTTATAGTGTAGGGACCATCTAAAGTAGCTGTAAAAGATGTTTCCGGGCATGAAACACCAGAATCTTGATTCGAGCCATTAAAAATAAAATCATAAGATGCGCTTATTGTTTCACATATTTGTGATGGCTCGTGAGTAATTTCCTGAGATGAATTATGAGAAAGAGTATTTTCAGGGAAAAATTCTCCAGGCTCCATATTGGTGTACCATAAATCTGGGCCATCATTAAAATTGTCATTCCACAAACTTACACTACCATCATTACAAACTGCTCTGTTAGTGAAGTAATAAGGAGTTCCAGGAGTTAAATTTGGTATAGTATTAGGGAAACTACTGAAAGTATAAATTTCAGCAGTACCATCTCCGGGAATAAATGTTTCATTTGCTTTATATTCAATTTCGTAATAATCAATTTGATCATTATTGTTTCCGTCAATATATGCAAAATCTTCACCCGTTTGAAACCAAAATATATCTGGGTTTGGACATTGTGAAAAAGAATAATGAGAAATAGAAATAAATAAGATTAAAGTTAGTTTAATTTTCATACCTGTAGTTTTTATCAAATATAGCCAATTATTCAGAACGATTCTAAACAACAATTTTTTTTAATTGATGTTTACTGAAAATATAGATTGGTTTATTAACCATTGTTAACAAATTATAAGTTTATTTAAATTAAGAGGTAATATTTTTTTTAAAATTATTAATAATTTAAACTGAATAAAAACAAACCAAAAATCATGAAAAAAATCTTATCATTTATATTTTCACTTGCTTTTGTTGGATTAACTTTTTCTCAGGTAACTACATCTAGTATCAAAGGAACAATTTCTGACGAAAACCAAGCTGAATTACCAGGAGCTAATGTAGTTGCTGTTCACAACCCAACCGGTACAACTTATGGTGCAGCCACTAATATCGACGGAAGGTTCAACCTCTTAAACATGAGAGTAGGTGGACCTTACACTGTTACTGTAAGCTACATAGGTTATCAGGATCAAGTTTTCTCAGATGTTTTCTTAGACTTAGGAAAATCTGAAAATATTTCCATAGCACTAAACCCTGATTCACAACAATTAGATGCTGTTGTGTTGGAGGGAAATGCAAATAGAGGAATATTTAGTAAAGCTAGAACTGGAGCAGAAACAAATATTGGCGCAAATGAACTTAGAAATTTACCATCTATTACCAGATCTGCAGCTGATTACACTAGGCTTGAACCTACTGCTAGTGGAGGTTCCTTTGCTGGAAGAAATGACCAATACAATAATTTCTCATTGGATGGTGCAATTTTCAATAACCCCTTCGGACTTGATGCTGCAACTCCAGGTGGGCAGACGGATGCTCAGCCTGTTTCATTAGATGCAATTGAACAAATACAAGTCTCCACTGCTCCATATGATGTTACACAAGCTGGTTTCACAGGTGCTAATGTAAATGCCGTGACAAAAAGCGGTACCAACACATTAAAGGGAACTGTATATGCGTTTAATAGAAATCAGGATTTTACCGGATCTAAGGTAAATGGAGAAGATATTTTTGTACCTAAATTATCACAATCTCAAATGGGTGCTAGTATTGGTGGACCCATCAAAGAAAATAAATTATTTTTCTTTGCAAACTTCGAAGTTGACAGCAGAGAAGACCTTGGTCAATCTTGGCTTCCCAACAGAGGAACTGGAGCTATAAATGAATCGCGAGTTGACGAAAGTGACTTAATATTGGTTCAAAATACGATGCAAGGACTCGGTTATAATACAGGCGCTTATGAAGGCTTTACTCATTTGACAGAATCTTCCAAAGCAATTTTTAAATTAGATTGGAACATAAATGATGATAATCAATTATCTCTAATTTATAATTGGCTTGACGCTTCAAAAGAAAAGCCTGCACACCCTACTGCGCTAGGCTTTAGAGGTCCTAATGCATCTATTTTACAGTTTGAAAACTCTGGTTACCAAATTAATAACGTACTAAATTCCGTTCAGCTAGAATTAAATTCTTTTATTTCTGACGAGTTAAGTAACAAATTTCAAGCTGGATTTTCACATTTTGATGATTTTAGAAATCCGATGTCAACTCCTGCACCAGCAATTACTATTCAAGATGGAGCGGGATCGAATTACATAATAGTTGGTCATGAACCATTTTCAATAAACAACAGATTAGATCAAAAAGTGTTTCAGTTTTCAAATAATCTGACTTATTCAAAATCAAATCATAATTATACTTTTGGTATTTCTTTCGAGAAGTTTGAGTTTGATAATTCTTTTAATCTTGGTGTTTATGGTTATGGAAATGCTAACGGATATGTTGGAGCATTTGGTGCTTTACCCTCGGTAGATGCATTTGTTGCTGCCGCAGAAAATGGATTAATAGCAGAAGCTTTGGCTAATGCACAGAGTGTTTATGATGCAGATTCATGGGCTTTGGCGGAGACTAATGTTGGACAACTTGCTCTTTATGCACAAGATGAATGGGATGTTTCTGATGATTTCAAGTTAACTTATGGAATTAGAATTGATAAGCCTCTTTATTTTGACACCGATGAAAAAGCTCAAGATGTTATCGATGGAACCGGTGATTATGCACCAAATACACCTTACATTAATCCAAATACTGGAACAACACAGTATTTAGACAATACTCAAATGCCTACAAGCAAATGGGTCATTTCACCAAGATTTGGATTTAACTATGATGTTAATGGGGATAGTTCAACTCAGCTTAGAGGTGGATCCGGATTATTTTCAGGTAGATTCCCATTTGTTTGGTTAGGTAATCAAATTGGGAATCCAAATTGGTGGTTTCATCAAATGGTAGATCCGGATTACCAATTTCCACAAGTATGGAGAACTAACTTGGGCGTTGATAAAAAATATGAAAATGGATGGGTATTAACTGCTGATTTAGCTTACACAAAAGATACGAACGGAGCACATGTTCAAAACTGGGGTTTAACTTCTCCAAGTGGTAGCTTAATCGGGGTTGATAACAGACCCATTTACACTTCAAATGATTATGTACAGGTAGATGTGCCATTTCCAGCAAATGCGAATGCATACGTATTCACAAATACAGACAAAGGCAGAGCATGGAATTTAGCATTAAGAGCTCAAAAAACATTCGATAGTGGTCTATATACTAGCTTAGGATATAGTTTCCTTGATTCTAGAGATGTAAATTCTATTGAGGCAGAAATTACTGGAGATGCATACGTATTTAACCCTGTTATGGGTGATGTTAATGCAGATGTTTTATCTCATTCTAAGTACGGAGATAGACATAGATTCGTAGGTGTTGCTAGCCAGACATGGGATTATGGTGAAAATGATAAATGGGGGACAACTATTTCCGCATTATTCGAATATTCACAAGGAGGAAGATTTAGTTATACATACGGTGGAGATATCAACGGTGATGGATCTGGACTAAATGACTTATTATATGTGCCAACTGGTTCAGAATTAAGTGAAATGAATTTTAGTGGTGAAGGAATGGCTACTGCATTTAATAATTTCATTAACCAAGATGACTACTTGAGTAAAAGAAGAGGTCAATATGCCGAAAGATATGGTGCTTTATCTCCATGGAAAGGTAGATGGGATATTCGAGTTCTTCAAGATTATCATTTAGAAACATCTAACGGAAAAAGAAATACAATTCAATTTAGTATGGATATATTAAATTTTGGAAATATGTTAAATTCTGAATGGGGAGTTTTCCAGCAACCTAATGCAGTACAACCAATAGGAGTTTCTGTTGATAATGGTGTGCCTACCTACACATTTGATCCAAACTTGACTGAAACTTTTGGATTTGATACTAGTTTAATGTCTAGATGGCAAATGCAATTTGGGCTCAGGTATATATTCTAGATTTAAATACATTTTAAATTTTAAAAAAGGCATTCATGATGAATGCCTTTTTTAGTTAATAAAAGTTAATTTTTTTTATGTTATCTGTTTATTAATCTTTTTTAATCACTTTATATGAAATTACATTGCCTGTGTTTTCATCAGCTAGCTTTACAAAATAAATTCCATTTTGCATTTGGGCTATATCAACCTTATTACCGTATGTCTTTAAAACAGATTTTCCAGCATTTGAAAAGACTTCGATTCGATAATTTTTATTAGAATCTACATGAATTATTCCATCGGTTGGGTTTGGAATTAGTTTAATATTTTCATCTTCAAAATTTTCTATACTTAAAAACTCATTATAAGATTCTTGCAATATGTCAATTGGTTCTATTCCAGATTGCTGTGAACCGATATTTATTTCAAGTGAAGGTTGATCCACAGAATCATTGGCGCTGTATACAACCAAAAAAGCAGTTGCAGAAGAAGTACCGTATTCTAGGCATCTTGAATCTGCTCCAGCTACATTGGCTCCCTGCATGGCGGCCATTAATTTATCAGAAAGTGAGCCTTCGGTACTTAAGAAATTATTTTCCATATTGTCAATAATACTTTGATCAAGTAAAATATTTCCCTGAATACTGTATGTTTCTCCTTGCCTATCCTCTTTATAGTCATCAGCAAAATTTCCAGTAAAACCTGCGGTTCTTACCTCACCGGAAGAATCAAAATCAACTATACCATATTGTCTGTACTGGAAATTTCCAGCACTACATTGATCATTATTATTTAACCAAGTTATAATTTGTGAAGGCGTGTATCCCTGATCCATTAAAGAAATAGCATTATTCATGTTAACATTTGGAATACAAACATAAGCTTGTGACAAAACCCCTCCCTTGCCTGGTATTATTGAGGAAATTATATCAATAATACCATCATTTTGCCCAAATAAACAAGTTGCACCTGCAGCACCAACTTCTCCGGTTTCTGGATCAACAGCTATTATCGAAAAAGTATCTTGAGAAAATGATTGAAAATTTAATAATATTAAAAAAGTAAAAAGTAAAGATCTCATATGGCATATTTTATGATTATAAATATCAAAATTTATTTCGTTAATTTAAAAGAATGCTTAAAATTTCTTATGATCAACTATATAATCATCCACTAAAGGAAAATCATAGATTTCCTATGATTAAATATGAGCTAATTCCAGAACAATTAATACTTGAGAACACATGTAATGAAAGTAACTTTTTTAAACCTGGACTAATCAACGAAGAAAATATACTGCTTACACATGATAAAATTTATTACGAAAAATTAAAAAATCAAGAATTAAATAAAAAAGAATTAAGAGCTATTGGATTTCCAATGTCAGAAAAATTAATTCAAAGAGAGAAATGTATTGTTCAGGGTACTATTGAAAGTGCTTTGTTTTCCGTTAAAAATGGAGTGGCTATGAATATAGCTGGCGGTACTCATCATGCTTTTACAAACAGAGCTGAAGCTTTCTGTATTCTAAATGATCAGGCAATTGCGGCAAATTTTCTTATTAAAAATAATCATTCTAAAAAAATATTAATTCTAGATCTGGATGTTCATCAAGGAAACGGAACAGCAGAAATATTTAGAAATAATAAAAATGTTTTTACCGTTTCATTTCACGGTGAAAAAAACTACCCATTTAGAAAAGAAAAAAGTGATTATGATTACGGATTCAAAGACGGTACATCTGATGAAGAATATTTAAACAAAATAACTTATGAAATACCCAGAATTATCGAATCTTTTGAGCCCGATTTCATTTTTTATTTATCAGGAGTTGATATAATTGAAAATGATAAACTTGGACGATTATCAGTATCAATAAATGGTTGTAAGCAAAGAGATAAATATATTTTAAATTATTGTAAACTAAATAAAATCCCTTTGCAGATAAGCATGGGAGGTGGATATTCTCCAATTTTAAAAGATATAATTGAAGCTCATTCTAATACGTTTAGGTTAGCTCAAGAAATTTACTTTTAACAACATCCACAGCTTTTATTTGAGATGTGATTTTTTGGTTTTTTAATATTACATGAATACATGGGATATTTAGCAAGAAACATCTCTCCTAACATAACATCAGAAATATAATTATCTCCTCCGTATTTATTTCTAATTGCCAAACCAAATTCTTCGATGCTATATAATTTATTTTCTAAATCTAATGGGTTGGTATTATCTTGTTTCATATCTTAAATTTACATTATTTCCCAATACAAAATTTTGAGAATATATTCCCAAGTATCTCATCATTGGAGATTTCCCCTGTTAGCTCACCTAAATAATAGATGGACTGTTTTATATCAATTGCCAACAAATCTGCTGAAACTTTATTATTAATTGCTGACTTAACCTTGTGAATTTCCTCATAGGTTTTATTTAACAAATCATAATGTCTTGAGTTTGATATTGTTGAATTATCTATTTGACTTGTCAGACTATTAACATGAGTTATTATTTCATCCTTTAATGCTGAAATATTAACCTTGTTTTTTGCACTTATTGAAATTGGTTTAAATTTAGATAAACTATCTATTTCTACGTTTGATTTCTCATCCTGTTTATTTAAAACTAGAATTAATTTTTTTTCAGGAAACTCATCACTAACACCGTTAAGATAATCGATGTAATAACCCATATTTGATGAGTTTAGTTGCGAATAATCAATTAAGTAAATTATTATTTCAGCTTCTTTTATTTTTTTAAAGGTTCTTTCAATTCCAATACTCTCAATTTCATCTTTTGTAGATCTAATCCCCGCAGTATCAATAAACCTACATATTACTCCGTTTAAATTTATTTGATCTTCAACAGTGTCTCTAGTTGTCCCTGGAATTGGACTGACAATTGCTCTTTCTTCATTCAATAAAGAATTTAAAAGAGTTGATTTTCCGGAGTTAGGTTCTCCAGCTATAACTACAGGAATACCATTTTTAATTACATTTCCGGTTTTAAATGAATCAATTAAAGTTTTAAGACTTAATGATATTCTATCTAACAAAGCAATTAATTCATTCATGTTAGCAAATTCTACATCTTCTTGTGAAAAATCAAGTTCTAATTCAATTAGAGATGCGAAATTGACTAATTCAGATCTAAGATCATTGATATCATTTTTAAAACCACCCCTCATTTGATTCATTGCTAACCTATGTGAAGCCTCAGAATTACTAGAAATTAAATCCGCAACAGACTCAGCTTGACTTAAATCCATTTTACCATTTAAAAAAGAACGCATCGTAAATTCACCTGCATTGGCAATCCTACAATTTTTAGATAATAATAACTGAATTATTGATTGCTGAATAAATAAACTGCCATGACAAGATATTTCAACTAAATCTTCACCGGTGTATGACTTAGGGTTACGAAATACAGTAATTAATACTTTATCAATTGTGTTTTTTTTGTTATAAATATAGCCAAGTTGAACCATGCTAGATTGTTGATCTTTTAAGCTTATTTTTTCAACACCTCGAAAAAAATTGTCTACAATTTCTATACTTTCTGGCCCAGAAATTCTAATAAGAGAAATAGCCCCTACTCCAGATGGGGATGCTAATGCAATTATGTTATCGTTGTCTACCAATTTCTATTAGTTTTAATGTAAAAATATACAATTGGTATCAATAGAACCGCTACTGTGAACATATTATTAATTAATACAATTGGGGAAATAAGTAAAGTAGTAAAGAAACCAGCAATAGCTCCTCCTAAATGTGCTTCATGGCCAATATTATCATTTCGTTTTTTCATTGAATAAATTGAATAAAATAAATAACCAATTCCAAAAAGATAACCTGGCATTGGAATGATAAAAAAGAATAGCGTCATGCTTGGATTAAGTATTATAGATGCATACACTATACCCATAACCGCACCACTTGCACCTACAGCGTTATAATTTAATTTGTTTTGATTTATCCTGTAAGTTAATATGTTACCAAATATTAGACTTGCAAAATAAATAATTAAAAAATTCATTTCACCCACCCTGTAAATGACTGAATCAGCAAAAAAATAGAAAGTAAACATATTAACGATTAAGTGTGTAGTGTCAACATGTAAAAACCCGGATGAAAGATATCTTATCCACTCACCTCTTTTTATGTAGGAAGGGTTGAATTTGTATTTGTTGAAAAAATTAATATCATTAAAACCCTTGTAGGAGAAATAAATATTTAGAATAATAAGAAGAATTGCTACAGAGTTCACAGATAATTTACTTAATCGTGTCAAATATAATATATATTTGTCTCAAATTTATTTAATGGATAAACTGGTATTCATCATTACATACCCATTTATTTGGCTAATTTCTAAGCTAAACTTTTCGTTTATATATATAGTTTCTGACCTTCTTTATTACCCTCTATATTACATCTTTGCGTACAGAAAAAAGGTGGTTAGAAAAAATCTAGAATTAGCATTCCCAAACAAATCCCTTAAAGAAAGAATAAAAATTGAAAAAGAGAACTTTAGAAACTTAACCGATATATTTTTAGAAACCTTTAAATCAACCAAGATGGAAGAGGAAGAATTGAAGAAAAGATTTGTTTTTAAAAATCCTGAGGTTTTAGAAAAAATATATAATAATAAGCAGGATGTTATTGTTATGTGCAGCCATTATTGTAGTTGGGAGTGGGTTTTTGGAGTAAGAAATATTACTAGCTTTAATATCAATGCTGTCTATAAACAACTTTCAAATAAGTATTTTGATAAGTTGACAAAATCTAGAAGAAGTCAATATGGTGCAAACATGATCACAACAAAAAATACATTTAGGGAAATAAGTAGATTATCAAAGCTAGAGGGATTAAATTTTTATGGATTTGCATCAGATCAATCCCCAAAAAAGAGTAAAGCAGTATACTGGACTAATTTTTTAAACAATTATGTGCCGTTTCATATTGGAGCAGAGGTTATTGCAAAAAAATATAATATGGCATTAGTTTTTATGGATGTACAAAAAATTAAGAGGGGTTTTTATGAAGCTTCATTATCATTAATAACTGATAAACCTAATGACTTTAAAGACTATCAATTAACGGAAGAGTATATCAAACTAGTTGAAAGACAGGTTACAGAAAAACCAGAGTACTACACCTGGACTCATAAGAGATTTAAACACAGAAAAAATAAGGCTATTTAATCATATTGATTTCGTCAATAAATTTTGAAGATAACATATTAGCTTCTTCTTGAGATTTTGCTTCAGAATATACCCTAATTATTGGTTCTGTATTACTTTTTCGTAACTGAACCCAAGAATTTTCAAAATCAATTTTTAAACCATCCTGATTGTTGATTTCCTGGTCAGAATATTTTTTCGAAATCTCATTTATTATTTTATCAACGTTAACAGTTTTATCAAGCATAATCTTATCCTTGCTCATAAAATAGCTGGGGTATTTTGACCTTAATTGAGAACATGAAATATTAAGATTAGCTAAATGACTTAAAAACAAAGCAATTCCAACCAATGCATCTCTACCATAATGTAGATCTGGAAGAATTATGCCACCATTTCCTTCCCCACCAATAACAGCATTTTTTTTCTTCATTAACTCAACAACATTTACTTCCCCTACAGCACTAAAAAAATGATTACATCCATTTAAACCTGAAACATCTTTTAAAGCCCTAGATGAGCTTAAATTACTAACTGTATTGCCTGGATTGTGTTTTAAATAATAATCTGCACAGGCAACTAAAGTATATTCTTCCCCAAAAACCTCACCATCTTCGCAAACAAATGCTAAACGATCAACATCAGGATCAACAACAATTCCTAAATCAGCAACATGATTCACAACCAATTTGGATAAATCAGAAAGATTCTCCTTTAAGGGTTCAGGATTATGTGGGAACTCTCCGGTTGGATCACAATATAATTTAACGGTTTCAACTCCTAATCTCTCTAACAATTTTGGAATTGCTATTCCACCAGTAGAATTTACCGCATCAACAACTACTTTAAATTTTCTTCTTTTAATTGATTCTAAATCTATGAATGGTAATTTTAATATTGAATCAATATGAGTATCAATGTAAGAGTCATTAAATGTAACTGATCCTAAATTTATATTTTCATCAAAGGAAGGATTTGAATCTGCAATAGACATCAAATTTTCACCATCCTCTGCATTTATAAACTCCCCTTTATTATTCAGCAATTTTAACGCATTCCATTCCCTTGGGTTGTGACTTGCAGTAATTATAATTCCTGCGTCAGCCTTTTCAATTGGAACGGCTATTTCTACAGTTGGTGTTGTAGAGAGCCCTAAACAAACAACATCATATCCCATTTTTGTTAGAGTTTCCAAAACTAATCCTTGAACCATTAATCCAGAAACTCTAGCGTCTCTTCCTACAACTATTTTGTTTGATTTAACTCTATTTTCAGATTTAAGCCACAAGCCAAAAGACAGAGTGTATAGAATAATATCATTCTTGGTTAGGTCTTCCCCTTCTCTATCTCCAATTGTACCTCTAATTCCTGAAATTGATTTTATTAATGGCATTAAAATTGTTTTTTGCAAATATACTTTTATTTAAACTACAGTAAAATAATTTGAATTTGTAAATTCGGACAAAATATCAACATTGAATAGAATCTTTAAAATTTTAATATTATTAATATTAATTACTTCTTGTAAGCACAATAACCAGGGGGTAATTTCAGAAAATGCAATGGTTGTTTCCGCTAGATCAGAAGCAAGTCAAATTGGAATTGATATTTTAAAAAAAGGTGGCAACGCTTTTGACGCAATGGTAGCAACAGAATTGGCTTTAGCTGTATGTTATCCATCAGCAGGAAATATTGGTGGTGGTGGTTTTATGATTTATAGAAAAAATGATGGTAAAGTTGGCGCATTAGACTACAGGGAAAAAGCTCCCAAAAAATCATCAAGAGACATGTATCTTGATGATAAAGGAGAAATTATTGAAGGCTTGAGCATGATTGGAGGTTTATCAATTGGAGTTCCAGGCACGATTGCTGGAGTCTTTGAGGCTCATGAAAAATTTGGAAGCCTTCCCATCGAAGAGCTAATAAAACCCGCAATAGATCTTGCGAATAAAGGGGTTAATGTAACAGAAAAACAAAGCGAAAAAATAAACGAAAATCTTGAATACTTTAAGTTAGCAAATAAAGAACCCATTCTATTTAGTAACGGATTTAAAACCAATGATACAATAAAATATAAAAATTTAGCTTCCACATTAACCAGAATAATGTTAAATGGAAAGGATGAATTTTACAAGGGAGAAACTGCGAAAAAACTTGTTAAATATATTCAGAAAAATGGCGGAATAATTTCCCTAAATGATTTAGAAGATTACAAACCTGTTTGGAGGGAACCTATAATTTTTAATTATGACGATTTAAAGATTATTTCTATGTCACCCCCATCCAGTGGCGGAATATGTATCAGTCAAATTTTTAAAATGATTGAGCCTTATGATTTGAAATCTTACGGGCACAACTCAGTTGATTACATAAAGCTATTAGTCGAAGCTGAAAGAAGGTCTTTCGCTGACAGAAGCCACTTTCTTGGGGATCCAGATTTTACTGACATACCTTTAAGTGATCTGTTAGATAAGGAATATTTAAAAATAAGAATGGAAGATTTTTCATTTGACAAACCAACTGACTCTAACGAATTATCTCATGGTAATATCAATATTATAGAAAGTGATGAAACCACTCACTATTCTATAGTTGATAAATTTGGAAATGCTATTGCTGCAACGACAACTCTTAACGGTTCTTATGGATCTAAACTTTATTGTGAAGAATTAGGTTTCTTTCTAAATAATGAAATGGATGATTTTTCTAGTAAACCAGGATTTCCAAACATGTATGGACTAATTGGAGGTGAAGCTAATAAAATTGAACCCGAAAAAAGAATGTTAAGTTCCATGACCCCTACAATTGTAGAAAAAAACAATAAACTCTTTATGACATTAGGTACACCAGGCGGATCAACAATAATCACTTCTGTAATACAAACTATACTTAATGTACATGAGTTTGAAATGGGCATGAATGAAGCGGTAAACTCTCCTAGATTCCATCATCAATGGATGCCAGATTCAATCAGAATCGAATCTGAAAGATTTGATAATAAAATAAAAAATGCACTTATAAAATCTGGATATAAATTAAATGACAAGGGATCAATAGGAAGAGTGGACGGAATATTAATTAACTCACAGAATAAACTTGAAGGAGGAGCGGATAAAAGAGGTGATGATACTGCTATTGGTTATTAAAAATTATGAGTGAAGAAGTGATTTCAATTTACGGAGCAAAATCCAATAATCTAAAAAATATAGATCTTAGAATTCCAAGGGATAGGCTGGTTGTAATAACTGGTTTATCTGGTAGTGGTAAATCTTCATTAGCTTTTGATACACTTTATGCAGAGGGCCAAAGAAGATATATTGAAACTTTTTCTGCATATGCTAGACAATTTCTTTCAAAACTTGAAAGACCCGATGTTGATAAAATTGAAGGTCTATCCCCAGTAATATCCATTGAACAAAAAACTGTAAACAAATCACCTAGATCAACTGTTGGAACAACAACCGAAATATATGATTTTCTGAGATTACTATATTCGAGATGTTCAGAAGCATATAGTTACGTTTCCAATAAAAAAATGGTTAGCTATACAACTAAACAAATTTTAGAGCTTGTTGAGTCAGTTTATAACGGTAAGAAAATTATTTTACTTGCTCCTGTTGTCAAATCTAGAAAGGGTAATTATCAAGATTTGTTTCAACAGATTATAAAAAAAGGATTTACCCAATGTAGAATTGATGGAAAAATCTGTGACATAAATAACAATACCAGTTTAGAGAGATATAAAAATCATGATATTGAAATTGTTATTGATAAATTATTTCTGAAAAAAGGGAACTTTTCAAAAAAAAGACTAAAAGACAGTGTTGAGACATGTTTTTTTCATGGCAATGATTCAATTTTAATAATTGATAATGATTCAAATGATGCAAGATATTTTAGTTTGAATCTTATGTGTGAAGAATCTGGAATTTCATATGAATTACCAGAGCCAAACAATTTCTCATTTAATTCACCTAGAGGTGCTTGTAAAAAATGTAAAGGGATCGGTGTATTAAAAGAAGTTGATTTAAAAAAACTTATCCCAGATGATTCTTTGTCAATTGATAATGGCGGAATAGAACTAATAAGTAATAAAAAATCCTGGGTTTACAAACAGGTTAAATTAATTTCTAAAAAATTAAATTTCTCCCTAAGTGATCCTATAAAAAATATTCCAAAAAGTGGAATGAATGCAATTTTATATGGCTTAAAAGATGAATTGATTGTTGAGAACAAATCAATAGGAGTAAATATTGACTACTCGATCTCTTTTGAAGGGATATGTAACTTTATAACTGAACAATATAAAAATAACGAATCAACCCGATTAAAACGATGGGCAAGTAATTTCTTTAAAGATGTAAAATGTGATACTTGTAATGGCTCAAGATTAAAAAAAGAGTCATTGTATTTTAAAATTGATAACAAAAACATCAATGACATTGTTAATTTAGAAATTAAAGAACTACAAAAATGGTTTATTGAGCTTCCTAAAAAACTAAATAAGAAACAATTAATTATTTCAAATGAAATCGTTAAAGAAATAAATGAAAGGCTGGCCTTTTTAGAAAATGTTGGATTAAGTTATTTAACACTAAACAGAACATCCAAATCTTTATCTGGAGGAGAAAGCCAAAGAATTCGATTGGCATCACAAATTGGATCACAGTTAACCGGAGTTTTATACATACTTGATGAACCTAGTATTGGACTTCATCAATCAGACAATAAAAGACTTATAAATTCCTTAATTAATTTAAAAGATATTGGAAATTCAATAATAGTTGTCGAACACGATAGGGATATGATATTGAACGCCGATCATATTATTGATATTGGACCCTTTGCTGGAAAAGAAGGTGGTGAAATAATTTTTTCAGGAACAAAAAAAGAACTTTTAAAAAGCAAGTCTTTAACAGCTGAGTATATAAACAATAAATTAAAGATCGATAAACCAGAAAAAATTAGACCTGGAAACGGAAAGTTTATTGAATTAAGTGGGTGTACCGGCAACAATTTAAAAGATGTAGATTTAAAAATTGCTTTAAATACATTGACAGTAGTAACTGGTGTTTCTGGTAGTGGAAAATCAACATTAATTAATGAAACATTGTTTCCAATAATCCATAATAAAATATACAAGGCTGAAAAAAATATTCATGGCTTCAAGAAAATTGATGGACTTGAATCAATTGATAAAATTGTAAATATCAATCAATCACCAATAGGAAGAACACCTAGAAGTAACCCTGCCACCTACTGTGGAGTTTTTTCTGAAATAAGGAATTTGTTTTCTAAATTAAACGAGTCAATTATCAGAGGTTATAAAGCCGGAAGATTCAGTTTTAACGTAAGCGGTGGAAGATGTGAAGAATGTAAAGGAGCAGGTTTAAAATTAATTGAAATGAACTTTCTCCCTGATGTTTTCGTTGAATGTGAAGTTTGCATGTCTAAAAGATTCAACAGAGAAACATTAGAAATAAAATACAAAGGAAAATCCATTAATGATGTACTTGAAATGAGTATAAATGAGGCAACAGAATTTTTTGAACACATTCCAAAAATATATCGCAAATTAAAAACTATAAAAGATGTTGGTTTAGGATACTTAACATTAGGACAACAAAGTACTACCCTCTCAGGAGGTGAAGCTCAGAGGATAAAACTTGCAACTGAACTTAGTAAAAGAGATACTGGAAACACATTATATGTGTTAGATGAACCAACCACTGGCTTACATTTTGAAGATATTAGAATTCTTTTGTCTGTAATAGAGTCATTAATATCAAAAGGAAATACTGTAATTATTATAGAACACAATATGGATGTAATTAAAAGAGCTGATTATATAGTTGATTTAGGTCCTGAGGGAGGTAAAAATGGCGGAAATATTTTATTTCAAGGTAATATTAATGATTTTTTAAAATGTAAAAAAAGCTCTACAGCCAGTTTCCTAAAAAAAGAACTAACTTAGATTAAAAAAAATGAGTGAGAGAAGAAACAAGAAATGGAATGAAACAAAAACTAATGACTCCTGGTCAATTTTTAAAATCATGGGGGAATTTGTTGAAGGGTATGAAAAGTTAAGTGCGATTGGACCTTGTATTTCTATTTTTGGATCAGCTAGAACAAATTCAAATCATAAATACTACAAGCTTACAGAGGATATTTCAAAAGCAATCGTTGAACGTGGTTATGGTATAATTTCAGGTGGTGGACCCGGCATAATGGAAGCTGCAAATAAAGGTGCAAGCAGTGTCAAAGGAAAATCTGTTGGTCTTTGTATAAATCTACCTTTTGAAGACACAAATAACAAATACATTGATAAGGACAAACAGTTAAAATTTGATTATTTTTTTGTTAGAAAAGTTATGTTTGTTAAATATGCACAAGGTTTTATTGTAATGCCTGGTGGTTTTGGAACTTTAGACGAGCTTTTTGAAGCCATTACATTAATTCAGACATATAAAGCTGAAAAATTTCCTATTATTTTAGTGGGTAGTGAATTTTGGAATGGATTAATTGATTGGATGAAAAAAACATTACTTACAGAAAATAAAAATATCAGTGAAAATGATCTTGATTTATTCCAAATTGCTGATACCAAGGAAGAAGTAATACAAATCCTTGAAAAGTTCCATAATAACTATAATTTCAGTCCAAATTTTTAAGGTTTTTTTCAGGTTATAATCTTCAAAATCCAACCAATTTCATGTAATTATATTGCATATGCATGCATGTTTGAGTAAATTTGCATGCTGCTATCCTAGATTTCTATGCAATTAAAAAATAATAAAAAGTCTATATCGTTTGAAGAATTTAAAGACGAGATACTCAATGACTATAGGTTAGCGTATACAAGTAGAGAATGTAGTATTATTGGAAGAAGAGAAGTTCTTACAGGTAAGGCTAGCTTTGGAATATTTGGTGACGGAAAAGAATTGCCACAAATAGCCATGGCTAAGTTTTTTAGAAAAGGTGATTTTAGATCAGGTTATTATAGAGACCAAACTTTTATGTTCTCATTAAATGAAGTCACTCCAACACAATTCTTTGCAGGTCTTTATGCTCACACTGATTTAGATCATGACCCAATGAGTGCTGGTAGACAGATGGGAAGCTCTTTTTCAACACATAGTTTAGATGAAAAATATGAATGGAAAGACTTAACAAAACAATTTAACTCTAGTGCAGACCTTTCCCCAACTGGAAGTCAAATGCCAAGACTACTTGGTTTAGCTCAAGCCTCAAAAATATATAAAAATGTAAAAATTTCTAACTCAGAAAAGTTTTCTGAAAATGGTAATGAAATTGCATGGGGTACAATCGGAGACGCCTCAACTAGTGAGGGTCATTTTTTTGAAAGTATTAATGCCGCAGGAGTTATGCAAATTCCTATGATTATAAGTATCTGGGATGACAATTATGGTATCTCTGTTTCCTCAGAATACCAAACAACGAAAGGTGACATTTCAGAAGTGTTAAAAGGATTTCAAAAAGATAAGAATAGTAATGGATTTGAGATATTTAAGGTAAAAGGATGGGATTATGTTGAACTGATGAAAACTTACCAAAAAGCAGAAGAAATTTGCAGAAAAAATCATACTCCTGTAATTATACATGTTAACGAATTAACACAACCTTTAGGTCATTCTACTTCTGGGTCTCACGAAAGATACAAATCAAAAGATAGACTTAAATGGGAAAAAGAATATGACTGTATCCTTAAGATGAGGGAGTGGATTCTTGAAAATAAATTAATAACCAAGACCGAATTAGAAAAAATAGAATCTGAAAGTAAGGATGAAGTTAGAAAAGCAAGAAGTAATGCTAAATCTAATTCTCTGGAGGAAACTATCGAAAACATTAAAAATTTTAATAATTTTTTTAAAGAAAATATTGATTTTTCAAATCAAAATATAAATAGCATTTTAAATTCTTTAAATGAAATAAAGGAGCCTTCTAAAAAAGATCTTTTTAGTTCTGTAAATAAAATCTACAGAGAAATGTTATTAAATAAACGTCAAAAATCTTCGTTGATTAATGACTGGCTGATAAAATTAAAAGAAAAAATTCAGTATGACTATAGTTCACATTTATACAGTGAATCTTTATATAGTCCTAAAAATATTCAAGCAGTAAATCCAACTTATGATGATAAACATGAGCTTGCAGACGGCAGAATTATTCTCAGGGATAATTTTGATAAAATTCTTGAAAAAAATCATAATGTAGTAATTTTTGGCGAAGATGCCGGTTTGATAGGTGGCGTAAACCAAGCTTTAGAAGGCCTTCAGGAAAAATACGGTGAGTATAGGGTTTTTGACACTGGAATTAGGGAGGCAACAATTATTGGACAAGGAATCGGATTGGCCCTAAGGGGATTAAGGCCAATAGCTGAAATCCAATATTTAGATTACTTATTGTATGCAATACAAATAATGAGTGATGATTTAGCAACTTTACACTACAGAACTAGGGGGAAACAAAAAGCACCTCTCATTATAAGAACAAGAGGTCATAGGTTAGAAGGGATATGGCATGCAGGATCACCAATGGGTGGAATGATCAATTTATTAAGGGGAATTTATTTGCTAGTTCCAAGAAATATGACAATTGCAGCTGGTTTTTATAACACATTACTTTCCAGCGATCAACCTGCTGTAGTGGTTGAATGTTTGAATGGTTATAGAACTAAGGAAAAGAAACCAAACAACATGGGTGATTTTAAAATTCCTATTGGTAAAATTGATACTGTCAAAGAAGGTAAGGATATCACAGTGGTTTCATACGGATCTACGTTAAAGCTTGTTGAGGATGCTTCAAAAGAACTTGAAAAGCTTAATATAGATTGTGAAATAATTGACTGTCAGTCTTTGATTCCTTTTGATATTGATCATGAAATAAAATTAAGTGTAGAAAAAACAAACAGGTTATTAATTGTTGATGAAGATTTTTCAGCAGGTGCTAGCGCATATATCTTAGATAGACTTATTAATGATCAAAATATTTATGATTTATTGGATAGCAAACCCTCAACTCTTTCCGCCAAAGACCATAGAACAGCATATGGAACCGATGGAGATTATTTTTCAAAACCATCAATTGACGACATCTTCAATAAGATATATTCAATAATGAATGAATCTAATCCTGAAAAGTTTTCTTATTAGTTTACGTCAACTATTTTACTTATTAATTCATTTAACAAGTCAGGAGTAGCCTTTTTAATCTTAACACCCTTTGAATACATATCATAGTCTCTAATTATTGAAATTATCTTTACAACACCTCTAAGACTATAATTTTTTGAAGCTATTGAATATTCATTTAAAAAATAAGGGTTTACTCCTAACAAAGAAGCCATTCTTTTCTGATCTACTGAGGGATTAGAGTGATAAACTAAAAGATTATTGAAGAAGTTAAAAATTGTAGAAATAGTCACCACTAAAGGATTAGAGTTTGGGTTATCAGAAAAATATTTAGATATCTGTAACGCTTTAACATATTTTTTTTCACCAATTGCTCTTCTTAACTCAAAATTGTTAAACTCTTTAGAGATTCCAATATGCATTTCAATGTCGTCAGAGATGATATTTTTATCATCTTTTTTTATAGTTATTAATTTCTCAATTTCATTATCAATTTTACTTAGATTGTTTCCAAGATGTTCATTGATAAGGATAATTGATTTTCTGTCAATATTATAACCGCTACTATTTAATTTTTCTGAAATCCAATTTTGAACCTGATTATCATAAAGTCTTTTAGATTCAAAAACTTTTCCAATTTTAGAGATTTCTTTAAATAATGCCTTTCTTTTATCAATTGTTTTGTGCTTAT